>Ga0098074_1000452_pt1 | contig 28010 bp, 19 predicted proteins | sample 32_taG_FD_75064 | JGI IMG/M metagenome (GOLD analysis project Ga0098074, IMG submission 75064) | Marine viral communities from the Gulf of Mexico - 32_GoM_OMZ_CsCl metaG | ecosystem: Environmental > Aquatic > Marine > Oceanic | place: Atlantic Ocean: Gulf of Mexico | collected 2015-07-12
TCATGGCAGTAAAAATCTTAAATGACATTGATGTAGATGGTGGCGTATCGATTGCCGGTACTGCTGTGATAAACTCATCCGGAACATGGGTGGGTAGTTCTTCTGGTATCAAGGGTGATAAGGGTCAGAAAGGGGCGTCTGGAACCAACGGTACAAACGGAACGAATGGGAGCAAAGGCCAGAAGGGAGAACCCGGAAGCGAGGGAGCGGAGGGCCAACCCGGAGGAGACGGTTCTAAAGGTCAGAAAGGAGAGGCTGGAAGCAACGGGACAAACGGAAGCAAGGGTCAAAAAGGAGAGGCTGGAAGTAACGGAACGAATGGCTCGAAGGGGCAAAAAGGCGAGGCCGGAACCAACGGAAGCAACGGAACGAACGGAGATAAAGGGCAAAAAGGAGAATCTGGAACCAACGGTTCTAACGGTACAAACGGGGATAAGGGTCAGAAAGGTGAACCTGGGACTAATGGTAGTAACGGAACGAACGGAAGTAAGGGTCAGAAAGGCGAACCGGGTACTAACGGAAGTAACGGGACTAATGGCGATAAGGGTCAAAAGGGTGAGCCTGGGACTAACGGTAGTAATGGTACGAATGGTACGAACGGAAGCAAAGGTCAGAAGGGCGAGGCTGGAAGTAATGGCTCTAACGGGACTAATGGTAGTAAGGGGCAGAAAGGTGAGCCGGGAACCAATGGTTCAAACGGCTCGAACGGTACAGCCGCCACGATTAGCGTTGGGACAGTTGAGTCAGACACCCAGGGCAATGAGCGTGTAACAAACAGTGGTACAAGTACTGCTGCTGTGTTTGATTTCGTTTTACCTATTGGTGACACTGGCGATAAAGGTCAGAAGGGCGCGCCTGGAAGTAACGGGTCTAACGGTAGCAATGGGACTAATGGCGACAAGGGCCAGAAGGGCGAGCCGGGAAGCAATGGTAGTAACGGAACTAACGGTAGTAAGGGGCAGAAGGGTGAGCCTGGAAGTAATGGCTCGAACGGAAGTAACGGCACCAATGGAGACAAAGGTCAGAAGGGCGAGGCCGGAACTAACGGGAGTAACGGCTCGAACGGAACTAACGGAGATAAAGGCCAGAAAGGCGAACCGGGGACTAACGGCTCGAACGGTTCAAACGGGACTAACGGGTCGAAGGGACAGAAAGGGGAGCCTGGAAGTAACGGTAGTAATAGTAGTGACGGTAGTAAGGGGCAGAAAGGCGAGGCCGGGAGCAACGGAACGAACGGTTCGAACGGAAGCAATGGGGACAAAGGTCAGAAAGGAGAACCGGGCAGTAACGGTTCGAACGGAAGCAATGGTACCAACGGCTCGAAGGGACAGAAAGGGGAGCCTGGTACGAATGGTAGTAACGGTAGTGACGGTACCAACGGTAGTGATGGGGACAAGGGTCAGAAGGGTGCGCCTGGTTCTGATGGCTCGTCTTACACGCCTACTAAATATTTGTTCCAAACTGCTCAAACATATACAAGTAGCGACACATCAATCAATCTACAGTCTACTGCGGAGATGTCCGGCACTACTGCGATTACAAAGACTAATAACAGACTTGGCTTTGACGAGGGCGGCACCTATCTCATATCCTGGAATATAAACTGGGAGAATGAGCATGCTGACCGTAGTAACTTTGGTGCGTCTGCAAAGATTGGAGGTACCGTTGTACAAGGGGGTACGGATGTTCAATATTTCAGACATAATTCTTACGGGCATAAATCAACCACATCTACAACATTTGCTGTTTCGGTTTCTGCTGGTGACCAATTAGAGTTCTTTACATTCCTTCAACACGGTACTGCAAACCACAAGGTAACTTCAACAAATGGCGATGGCGGTGCTATAACCATATTAAGACTGTCGTAAATTCATATATAATTGTTGTTGTCACAAAAAGAGCCTATCTTTATGACAAACAACCATAGATGACCATAGTTTTTTATGTCGGCTACTACGCCACGCCTTGGGGGCCAGAGGATTTAGATAACACTGGCCTTGGCGGCACAGAGAAGTGTGTTTGCTTTTTAGCGAAAGAACTTTCTAATGCTGGTCACGATGTTCATGTGCTGGGTCAAGTCAGACCTACAAACTGGAATGGTGTTAGATTCGCTACTGGAATCGATGGAGTGATAGATGTTCTTGTCGGTGTGCAATACATTCATTTTCTGAAAGAGTTTGAGTACCACTCGGTGCGCAAAACTGTGTTTTGGCTTCACAATGAAGAATACTTTCCTTGGTATCGTGGCGAAGAGTTAGTAGACCACCGTAGATATTTGTCTTTGGTAGACCAGATAGTGTGCGTTAGCGACTGGCACTTGAAAGAAACAAAGAGTAGGTATCCGGAGATTGCTCATAAGTGTGTGCGTATATACAATGGCGTACCTACAAAGTTGTTCAATCGGACAACAAGCAAAACCCCTAATTCATATGTCTATACATCTCATCCCGAAAGAGGGTTGGATAAAACCTATGAATATGTCAAGTCTGTAGGTGGGCATCTGTATGTGGCTACACCAGAGTATGGCCTTAAAATGTTGCGTGATAGTTTCCGCCATTTGTTTGATGACGAAGCGGTTACCGTATTGGGAACTTTGCCCCAGGAAGAACTATATGATTTGCTGTCTAAAATGGAGCGTTGGCACTACCCAACAGAGTATAATGAAACATTTTGTATAACAGCATTAGAGATGATGGCACATGGCGTCATTCCAGAAACATCTCTGCGTGCCGGCCTACAAGAAACGGTCGGTATCATGAACAAGGAAACGGATACAGATAAACTAAAAAAATGGGTCAATAATTTTGACTGGTCAATCATTATGAAAGAATGGCAAAAACAAATATTGGATAGAGAGATTCCAGTGTTTGAAAAAGCATATTGTATATGCATGAATCCAGATGCTGGCAAAGAAAAGGATATCAAGAGTCGGTTTAGAAAATTAGGCGTAAATGTGCCAATTGAGGTTATTCCGGGTGTTGATGTTTCTGTCTTGTCAGACCAGCAGAAAGATTATGAGGTATACGATTCGTGGGCAATAGATACCAAAAATACCTGGTGGAACCGCCCCGTTACTCCTGGTGAAGTGGGTTGTGCGTTGGCACACATGAGTGCATGGCAAAAAATCATCGATGATGAAGTTAGCGCGGCACTTGTACTTGAAGAAGACTTCGAGGTGTTAGCCCCACTTAACCAGGATGTAATAAGAGATTTTGACAATCCAAGAGAATGGGGTGTTTGGTATTTGGGGGGCAACCCTATAGAGCCTTCTGTCATGGACTTTGATGATGCCTATATACCGGGATTGATATATAATAACCACGCATATATAGTTACAAGTGATACTGCAAAAAAACTACAGTCACAGCCTTATCGTAAAAACATAATACCGGTTGATGAGTTTTTGCCAGCAACATTTGTACACTCTGAACACCCAAGAAAGGACTTGCATTTCTTTGATAGAAATATCAAGGCTATGGCATCTAAACAAGAGATTATAAAGCAAACCAGCACCACAGAGACATCACAGACTTCTCGATTCGCGAATGACGAATTGTTTAAGACCGGTGATTGGGATGCTTGGGTGGAGCGTTGGATACACCCGGTTGCCCGAACAAAGCAGTGGGACTTGATTTTAGATGAGCCAATAGATGACTTGATAACATATCCTCTTTTTACCGAAGAGTTCTGTGAAGCAATCATGGAGGAGGCAGAAAAGAATGCGCGCTGGGAAAAGAAGCGTCACGATTTTTACCCCACAGTGGATACGCTGTTATCTACATTTGGCTTTGACGATATATACAATAGAGTGCTGCGTGAGTTTGTGTATCCGGCAGCAATCTACTTCTGGCATTTAGATGGTAATCAATGGCCATCAATGAATGCCGAAAACTTTATGGTGAAGTATACAATGGATGCTCAAGGACACTTGAATCTGCATCATGACTTTTCTGCTATTACTGCGTTGCTTACGCTAAATAAAGATTTTACTGGCGGTGGCACTTACTTCTCGAAACAAAATAAAACCCATGTGGGGACGATTGGAGAGATATCTATACATCCTGGAGCGATAACGCATCGCCATGGTGGTAGGCCAATCCACTCCGGTAAAAGATATATTATAGTATCTTTTTGTAATAAGCCTTAATACACCTCCTTTTGTAAGGCATGCGAAGAGGGGTGTTTATATTTGTAACAACCAAAGGAACTTAATCAAACAATTATGGCAAAGAAAAAAACAAGAATCACAAAGGCAGAGTTAAAGAGTTTGAAAGAAGCGGCAACGCAAGTAAGACAAATCGAGCAACAACTTTTATCGATGGTCGGCGCAGAACAAGACCTCGCCACAATGAAGGCGGAAGCCTACGGAAAGTTTGTATCGTCTCGTAAATTATACGCAGAACTCTCGCAAAGCCTGGAGAAAAGGTATGGAACAGTCACCATTGACATGAACACTGGTGCTATAAGCGAGTCAGATGACAATAAAGGAGATACATGATTTTATCCTATTACTGCTAAATAAGCATAATACTGGATATAGTACGCCGGCCGAGATTGATTCCGCTCTTGACCGAGCGCAAATGTGGTATTTTAATAGGTTGTACGGAAACATAGAAGAGTACCAGCCAGGACGGCCGGTGCCTCGTGTAGCCTACGGTATGACACAAGCAGTACACGACCACCTCTCGCCATTTAAAGAAAGTGCGCAAGAGACTTCGAACAGTTCTGGTGTCATAACGATTACCAACACAGACTACATGCACTTGTTGTCTATTAGTAAATCGAACAAGACGATTCCTATCTTATCGGAAGACGAGGTGGCGTATCGTCTTGATTCGTATATCCTGGCACCATCTTCAACAGAGCCTATCGCTAAAATATCTGGGGACGGGAAAGTTCAGTTATACCCAAAAGAAACTCACAGTAATGTAGATGTAGATTATCTGGTTCGTCCAGCAAAACCGGTGTTTGGTTTTACTCAAAGCGGCCGTACAATCACATATGCTTCTGGTTCGTCAACACAAATGGAGTGGAATGAGCCGGCATTAAATGCAATCATCATGCGTGCCGTAAATTATTTAGGCGTGAATCTTGAGGATACATTGGCCATCCAATATTCAGAAGGTAAAATTCAACAAGGAACATGACGACTCTCGGAAAAATAACTGAACAGATATATCGATTGTACAACGGAGGCAACCCCTCTGCTGACCAAGAGATTACTCAAAAAGAAATTGAATTGCTTGTTCTTCAAAGCGTTAACCGTGTTCTGAAGATTGAGTCTATTCAGACAAACTTGCCTATGGGGGATTACTTCCCTCCTCACGCTGCTATTGCTCAATACGACTCTGTATCGACTACAGCAATTAGTGACGATTATTGTAAGGCAACCCTTCCGGCCCAGCCTATATCTATGCCACGCGGTATGGGTGTTTGGAATATAACCAAGCGTGAAGCATATGACTCACTAACACTTGATGATTTTGAGAATCCTTTTGTTCCGGTGCAAAGCGGGCAGATGGGTCTTTTGGCTGGTGTAGGTCATACCGGAGTAAAGGATGTATTGTTGTCCAATGTTATCCCTTACGAGTTGAGAACCAACAACGAGGTTATATTCTACGCTCCACAAGGAGATGTTGGTAGCGCAGTGAACATGCAGTTGCTTGTTTCTGACCCGGCAAAAGTGTCCTCAACAGATACATTACCGGTAGGTGGCGACCAAGAATTACAAATTATTCAAGAGGTACTAACACTTCTTGGCGTGACTTCTGCGCCAAGTGACGAAGTATCAGATGCTAATAAATCACGATGAGACAGACAACTACAGTAGACGGCATCGTTCGCAGTTCATTAATGACCCTTGGGCTACCTATTCACTGGTATGTGCAGTTTTTGCACTATGCCTTAAAGTGTTTGAACCAGGAGTTAAACATGGACACCTTGCCCTTGATTAAAACTGTTGAGGTAACACTTGACGACAACAACGAATTACAAATCCCCAGGGACTTTATCGATGTCATAAAATTAGGTAGAAAGGTAAATAATGACCACCGAATCAAAGTGTTTGGTGTGAACGATAACTTTAATAGAAATGCTGTTTCTGCTGATAACAAGTCTACAGAATCAGACCAGGTTCTTGCATCCCTAAATTATGGAGGTTATTACTTCACTAATTTTTACAATGATAAAGGAGAACATAAGGGAGGAATGGTTGGTTACGGCAATGACGCTACAAGTTCAGAATACAAAGTTATTCGTGACAGACATGTCATAAAGGTATCACCAGCCCAGCCGACTGGCGTGACTATCTACATGGAGTATTTGGGGTATCACACAGCCACTACGGCATCCTACATACATCCGTATGCCGCGGAAGTTATTGAGGCTTACATTATCTATAAATTTAAGGAACACAACCGTTCAGTAAATAAGGGTGAGATGATGGAGTCAAAGCAAGAGTACTACAATCAACTACGCAAGTTGCGCGGTAGACTTTACGGTTTGACGAAAACTGATATCTTACGCTTGGTGCGTGGTGAGTTCCGTCAGAGCGTGAAGGTATGATAGAAAAGAAAACATTTACCGGTGGATTAAGCACCGATACTGATGCGGCATACATCGCTGGAAATCAGTATCTTAACGCTTTAAATGTGCGTGTATCTGCGGACGAGGAGCGTAGTATGGGTGCTGTGTCCAATGTCAAGGGTAACGAAAAAGTTACCTTTACCATGCCGAGCGGAACAAACACTTGTATCGGTCACTTATCAGACGACGAGAACTCTCGCGTTTATTACTTCATACACAATAGCAACGATGACCATATGGTGTTGTGTTACTTTCACAAAGAAGACACCATTAGAAAAGTTATAGAGCAAGATGATTTTCCTTCTTCAGAGGAGGGCTTGAACTTTTCCTTGTCGTATCTAATTACGGGAGTTGGGCTAAATGATGACTTGTTGTTTTTCACGGATAATAACACTGAACCAAAAAGAGTCAATGTTGAGCGCGGACTAAAAAAACACGACTCCTCATATACACAGTTAAAGACATACGACACATATTCAGAATATGGCCAAGACGGTACGGAAATCAGAGACACTTTGATAACCGTTATCCGTCAAGCACCCACCTTGCCTTTGACTACAAATAGGTTTGAAGATGCCGCTGTGGACTACAACTTTATTGCAGACGAATCTTTTACTTTTGCCTATAGATTCGTATATGCTGATGGAGAGGTAAGCACCTTGAGTCCCTATAGTGAGCCGGTATACCACGCAAACCCAGATACGACCACGAGTGAAAGAGACTTCAATACAATCACCGTGACCGTACCCACTGACCAGGCTATTGGCCCAGATGTTATTGAGTTAGAATACCTGGTCAAGTACAACAACGAGTCAGCATTTTCAATCTTCTATATTGAAAAAGACTACAATGCTATTGTTAATCATGACGATGATGGTATAGCCCTAAAGGTTCAATTTAGAAACGATACGGCCAGAATGGCTGTTGCCGAATCAGAAGTGACTCGATACTTTAGTGCTGTTCCGGTCAAGGCCCAAGGCCTTGAGTGTGCGCGAGGGCGAGTGTTTATGGGTAACACTACGGAGGGACTTAACAATTTAAATGAAGATGGGCTTCGCTCGGTTGTGTCTATAAGCCCTCATGTTCAGAATACCAGCGGTAGTCTTACTGGTAATTATGTTATGTTTAGAATAGATTCTGAAGATAGCAACGGTGACCAATTAGATGAAGTGTATGTTCGTTTGATAAAAGTTAGCGGCTCTACTGCTGACGGGTACTACACCTTTTCGTCAAACGGTAACCCTATTGAAGATACAGATACAGAGGTCACTGACTGGGAATCCGGAGGTGCGCTTAATACCACCCGTTGGCCAACGACTCAAAACCTATCTTCACAGACAAATGTTGGTACTACCCTTGCGGCGGCAAGTAGTTACGCTCTTTCTAATTTTACTCCAGCAGATGCTGACCGAGCGGGTTCTACGCTATTTGAAACCTCTGCGGATACATCTGTGACTGTCACCGGCTTAACTGGTGATGCGTTGACTTATGTAGAAAATCTACGCTTATGGAAAAGCGGTAGTAGTTATAGGTTTGGTTTAGTGTTTGCTGATAAATACGGGCGTTTAGGTCGCGTTATTGAGGTTACCAATACCGAGGGTATATCTATTCCATTGCGTGACGATACATTTACAACGGCGGTTGAGCATGTAAAGTTTTCTATGCCCACATCCAGTCCTCAAAACTACATTCCAGACTGGGCGCATTCGTATCATTTTGTGCGTAGCAAGTCCTTAAATAAATCTTTCTTTGTTCAGTTTGCCCCATCAGATTTGCACTATGTGTCTGATTTGGAGGCTAATAACCAAAGCAAGAGTTATTCAGAGGCCACCCATCAATATGTCCAGGTTCATTTGGATAGCATGGCGGCTGAAAATTTTGGCTATAACTTGTCAGAGGGTGACCTTATCAACTTGCATAACCTACCCAACTTTAGCGGTACGGCTACTTTGCGTGTTTTACATCAAACGGCGGGCGACTTGTTTTGCAGCCTCAAAAACCTCGGCGGTTTGAATTATAGTGGATACCCGGTTATGGCCGAGATATTTACACCTCGCCTTGAAAACTCACTGGAGCCGTTTCATGAGTTTGGCTATGGATATAAGATTAATAATCCTGGAGCAAGCAACCGCTCGTTCTCAACCACATCCGGAAACTTTGATGGTGATGTTGTTGTTAAGATGCTACAGTACGGTACTGGTTCAGACATTGTTCATGAGGTTACCAACCCGGATTATAAAAAGGCTAACACTTGGATTCAAGTCACTGGGCGTGCGTTTGGCTTGACAAGATTCCAACAAGTACATAAGCCTACTGGTATATCGTTTAGTGAACGCCGAGTGCAAGGCTCGTTGCTAAACGGTCTTTCTGTGTTTAATTCGCTTGATGAGAATATACTGGCAAGTGAGTTGGGTTCTATTCAGAAATTGGTGTTTACCTCCAAGACAGAATCAGAGGGTAACACCATGCTGGCTATCGGAACTAATGAGACTGCGAGTGTCTACATCGGAGAGGCGCAGTTGCAAACTTCTGGAGGAGCGGCATTCCTTGCTGTGCAGTCGGGAGTTATTGGTTCAGCACAAGTATTACGCGGTTCATACGGTACATTACACCCGGAGAGTGTTGTTGAGTCTAACAATCGTGTTTTCTTTTACGATGCACTGAACGGAACGGTAGTACTCTATGACCGAAACGGTCTTTTGCCAATTGGCGACCGCGGTATAAAATCTTTCTTCCGCAACCGAAGTAACCTTATTGTACAGCAAGGTGCTACCGGGTGCTTTGGCGGTTATGATAATCGCAATGATGAATACATCTTACACTTGGCAGAGGTTGATTCTACTTATGAATACCTGGAAGATTATATAGATGAGATTTCTACTCACGACTTATTAGATAGTTTCCAAGACCCATCATACAATGGGTCAACAATCTCCGTTACGCCGACAGAAAAAATCAAAAAGAACCGTAAGTACAGACTGGAGTTACATACGGTAAGTGCTGCAATAGAAAACTTTGATGCTATTACGGCAAAGTATTCGGATGATAGTAGTATAGGTGATTTTTCTGCTGTAGACGACAGCGGGTATATAGAGTTTACCGCTACAAAAGATTCTACTACACTCAAGTTTACCCTTGATGATAGCACTGCCAATCAAACCCCAGACCCAGCGGACACCTTGCATGTGAGGGTGAATGAGTTCCGCTCTTCATACTACGACTTGGAGAATGGAGATGCCTTGACATTAGCGTATGATACTGCCATAAATGCTTGGTCATCTCGATACTCATACGAGCCAGAGCAAATGGCCCAGGTGGGAACGGAGTTTTTGTCTTTTAAGAGCGGTGAGTTGTGGGTGCATGATGCTAATGAAACCCGTAATAATTTCTACGGCACGCAGTACAACAGTCAGATATCTGGTATTATTCAGCAAAATCCTATGGTTGTCAAGAGGTTTAATGGCATCACAATAGAAGGTAACTACCCGCCATCGTTCATACATTTTAGAACGGAAGCGAAATACATGGATAGAAACTCGTCTGGAGAGTACCCAACTTCTCGCACATATTCTGACTTCACGCAGTCTTCAGATTTGAGCGACGCCGACTTTAGACAGTATGAAGGTGTGTACTATGCGCCTATCTATAGAAACAGACTGGAGCCGGCACCATCATCTTATGTTGCTGCAACATACGACACCAACGGAATGACCGGTGAGAAGTTGCTAAATCCGTTTCTTTTGTTTATGTTAGAATTTGATGAAACTAACCAGGTAAAGGTTAGATTTGCAGATATAGCATATTCTATGCAAAAAGGACACAAAACAGCATAACTATGAACCCATTAATGATGACGGGCCTTGTCGGCCAGGGCGTGATACAAGGTATACAAGGTGGAATGTCCCTTGCTCAAGGGCTAAAATTAGACCCAGGAGAGCGTCCTATGTACACTGGCAACGAGCGTTTGCAAGGTATGGGTCTTGACACACAGATTAAGGCTGGAGGTAGAATGGCCAACATCGGTGCTATGGAGCGTACCGCCACATCCAATACAGCGGCTACCTCGGCCGGTTACAATCGCGCTGCCACAGACGCTTCGCAAGCCTTTTTGGGAACTGCCGCGACCGGCTCACAATCTTCTTCAAACGCATTGCAGTTAGCGCAAATAGAAGCGCAAGATAAAGCACGCCGTGAAGGGATAGCGATGAACACTCAAAACATGCTTGTTGCAGATGAGCGCATGGCTTTCCAGGATAAGCAACAGAAATACTACGAAGATGTACAGACCAAGCAGCAGTTGATTGCTGGTGGATTTGCTGGCCTGGGTGGTATGTTTGGTACCGCTGCTCAATTAGGCCAGATGCAATACATGGCAAACAACGAACTTGGCCCATTCAACCCTAACCCATACGGAAGCCGATACCCGACGGGTAGCCAGACACCACTAAAAGAGGGTGAGGTAACGACTATTAATGGCGTGAATTACATGATGTCGAACGGCGAATTGGTCGAAATTTAATATTATGGCAGCATTAGAAGGGGCCGGAGCATTAGGATTTTCTCAACCGATTAAGTCGGATGCGGAGTCCATCTCCAAGCAGATGACAAGGCTGGCCAACCAGCAAGCCCGTCAAGCGTATACGCGAGCAAACACAATACAAAAGGCAGAGGAAAAGTTAGAGCGTGACCGAGAAAGACTTGAAGACAAGGCTTATCGTACACAAAACTATGTTGTTCCTGGCTATAACAAATACATTGGTAGTACAGTAAAAGGTTTATTTGATGAGAAACTTGAGCAGATGCTGGAGTATATTGAAGAAACCACATCTCCCCCTCAAGTTCTTACCGCTGAATTAAACCAAGTTAAAAATGGCACTGATGCGTATGTGTCAATGGTCAAACAAGAGGAAGCGCAGTTGAAGACCAACAAAGACTTGAATGCCAGTGATATCGTTGATGCGTATTTCAATACTTACATTGTACCAAACGGTATTTCTTTTTGGGAACAAGGTTCTGCTATAGGGCCGGGTCAGTGGTTTAATACTATGGCTTCTGACGAGCAAATTCGTTCTTTTGTTAAATCTGAACCTGGATATTGGAAAAACTTTTTTGCTTCTAAAAGTAAGATTGAATCACAACGACAAGTTCAAAGCCAACTTCAAGGTGGTCAACGACAAACAGAAACCACAGAACTTGATGTTGCTCTTGATTTTGTTAAGCAGTCTGGTTCTACAATTGTTCCAAAACATGCGTTGGAATTAATGGATGGGAGTCAAGGCATTTCTCTATTGCAAGTTGCCACGGGTAATTATCAAGATAGAGTCGCTATGGCTATGATTAAAGAGCAGCGTGACAATTGGTCTCGACGCCACATGAATGAGTTAATTGAGTTTGATTATCAAGATGCTGATGGTCAAACTGTTACTTATTCTAAAACCGTGGGAAATATTTTGTCCGACCCGGATGATTTTGGAAATCAGTTCCTATTGGCAAAAGGACTTGAGGAGGCGATTCGTGAGTACGGAATTAACCGTATAAGCACCGCTACGACTGTTACTGACCTTCCGCGACCAGTCATTATATCTCCCCAACAAAAGCGTGACGATGCTGATACAAACGCTCGTGAAGATAACATCATACGCAATATCAATACTATTGTCATGGGTAAGGGTAACTTTGGCGAAGAGTTTGTCAAAGACGGCAAGGTGCTGTATCCAGTTGAAGACATTATGTTTAAAACTGCTAAAAGAGCGGGCAATTTCGTTTCAATATACTATAACCCGGCAGATAAAAATTTCCTTGTTATTGACAAAAAGAAAGACCCGCTATCGTTTAAGGCTACAGAAGAGAATTATCTCACCGGAGCAGAGTTGGCAGTTGAGTTGAGATATGAAGGTGCGGAACAAGGTGCTATGCAGATGCGCTTAAATGATAGTGCCTCTGTAGATGATAACGGTGATTATCATCCGGAAGCCCTCACAAATGTATCGGAACGCGTTGAATTGAATGCTAATCCAGACAACATCTATAGCGAAATTGCAGACGAGGTTCTTTATATTGTCGATGGTGAAAGTGAGTTGTCGTCAAGCCAAATTAAAGAAATTAACGCTCAATTGAAACGAGGTGGTCTTCGCACTGGTCGAGGGGTTATTACGAGAATCACTGTCAGTTTAGGCCAGGTTAAAGTTAGTTTCGAGGGCAAGGGTCGTGAGGTGATGTCAATGGAAGCCTTCATACAACTTATTTCAAGGAGAGAGACTTCCGCTGTAAATAGATACGGAGAGAGAAAAACTATAGACACAAATGTGCTGGATGTGTTACGCGGAAGGCAAAATAACATAGCATGATATGGCCGGTTATAAGATTAGTGACATTCACAAGACATTATATGATGGACTTGGCGATGACTTTAATTTAGAATTAGATGACTTTAACGACAAGTTCAGAAACGACCAAACATTTCGTGCTGCTTCTTTCGAAGCCATGGCTGTCCTTGACGACAACTTTGACCAGAAATCACAGTCTATACTTGAGTTAAATTCTACTGACCCGTTAGAGGTTGACGAGTTTCAGAGTACTATGGATGCGTCTGCCTTGAGTGATAACACTTTTACCGGTGGCTCGTCGATAGATTTAGACAGCCCGGTGTGTTACAATGAAAAGGGTCAGCGTGTTCCTTGTGATGACCCAAACGCCATGACTACTCGTGAATGGTACGACGCGGCATATGGTAGTCAGAATCCGTTTTCAGATGATTACGGCAAGGGATTTATAAATAAAAACCGCGCGCGCAAAAAAAATGTAAACATTTGGAATAATCTTCTTACTAACGATAACCAGTTTAATAAGTGGATTGATGTGGATATCTATGACTTTGGTCGTTGGCTTGAGCGTGAGCAGCGATGGAACGGTCAACTGCGAAGAAAGGAAAGATACTTTGACCGTGGTGTTGATGACGGCGATGTTACAGAGGTAGGAGGCCAAGAGTTTCCAGAGCATGTTTTATTTGATGAAGGCCTTGATGTTCGCAGAACACAAGAAGGCCTTATGTCTTTGTTGGCATTTGGTGAAGACCAATTTGGTATAGACTGGTCAGAAGAGTGGGATGAACTTGGGGTTTTTCGAGACATCATTGACCAAACTGGCCAAAGGATAGCGGCCTTTACAGAGGCCTACATGCAGTACCAGAATACTTCCGGCGGCAACAGTGAATTAATGTATCAGTTTTATGCTGATGAAAACAACATACACCTTACTCGTGATTACGAGACCTTTGGCGATTTTTTAAATGCTGCTCAAGATGTTTATAACGAGGTGCAGATGATTCGCCACGATGTCTTGGACGAAGTTATTGTAGTAGGTGATGCGGAGGGTACTGTTCGTGCGCCAGAAGGCAGTAAATTCTCAAGAAGGTCGAGACAGAATTTTGATGGCAGTTATTCAGAACGCTCTCCAGATTATAAGCGGATAAGTTTTACCGGGACTTACAATGAGGCAGTTCAGACTTACAATGAATTAATTAACCGTCCTTCCTTTGAGAAGTACAACAGATACATGCAGTTCGTAGAGAAGTATGTTACTGCAATGGACAGCCTGGAAGAAAGAAACCCGGTATACTTTCAAGCGCAACTTGCTCAAGTTGAAGAGCAGAAAAGAAAAGATGCATTTGCAAAAGACCCGCTTGGCGCGGTTGGTATAGATATGGGGGTAAAAGGCATGACTGACCAAATGTCACGAATCCCTTATATTGGCCCAGGAGTAGCAAACCTTTACCACAATGCCTATCAAATAATAAAGACCCCCGCGAATGCATATATAAAAAGCCAAGGGTTTCTTTATAACAAGGCACTGGGTCTTGTCCAGGGAGGTTGGAATTTGATTACAAGTTTTAGCACTGGTATTGCGGAGGCCTCTGGTCTTAAAGAAGGTGCTTACAATAGTTGGGATGCTTTTGTTGATGACTCTATTGAGTTCCTTGACCCCGAAGAATATCTATTTACGGCTACCCCGTCGAGTGTCCAGGGAAGTATACTTCCCCATGTCATCGATGTAGAGGTCAATGGCCATAAATATACCGTTGAATACGATAGTAGATTGGGTAGCAACAGAGACTACACAATGATTCGAGCGGCGGATGGGTATCCAATATACGATGAGGATATTTCCCGACAAGTTATTTCGGCTACCAAAGGAAAGACCAGAGTGCAGCGTCAGAACAACTCTGTATTTGGCTTCCAGGTATTGAGTGTCACTTTTGATGTGGGGACTATGATGGCTGGTGGTGCTGGATGGGCAAGAACTGCGGCTGGTAGAAGTTTTGCAAGAGGTACTCTTCGACTAAAAAACAACTTCCGTACTAAATTAGGGTTTGCTGAAACAAAAATCACCCCGGCTCTTGAGAGAAGAATCGCATACCGTCAAGGTGCTGAAATGACCATGGCAATGCAGATGCATAATGATATGTATCAATCTTACAAAGACCAGAACTTAACTAATGCTGAAGCGGCCTACCATGCTCTTGGTGGCACAGTGGCTATCATTAAAGTAAACAGACTTAATCCGGAATTTGACCAGACTTACAAGGTGTGGTCAAGTGTTAAAAAAACGGATATTCAGCGTTTCATTAAGGGAACCTATAATACTCGCCGTCAAATGTTTGTTAACGGCATGAAGCAATACGGAAATACTTTCTGGAAATCTGGTTTTTTGGAGGGTGCGGAAGAAGGATTGTTTGAGCCGGTTGGTCAAGACATGTCAAGTGGCGTTCTGGGTCAAGTATTTGATGTGGGTCTTGTTGAAAAGCAGACTTTTGCGCCAGGAACAATAGACCAGTGGTACATTGGAAGTACTGTCGGTTTAATTTTCCCTATGGTTAATGTTATTAAGACCAATGGTACTCTATCACATTTACAGAAAGACTTGTTGATGCGCATGCATAACAACATGGATAGAACTCGTCAGATTATTAATGATTATGTTGGCAATAAGTTCATTGACGAAGATGGAAAGACTATCAGACAGTTTACACAGCAAGATGCCGACAAGTTCATTCGCATTTTGGAGAATGCATCCGCTCAAACCAACGCATTGGTAGAGGCAAACGGTGCTAAATTTGACTTGAACAAAGGTGAGGTTTATACTGACGAGCAAATTATGGAGTTGCACGGTGTCAATGTTGCATTATCCGCGCTTCAAGAGGTAAAGTCAACACCTCAACTTGACCCGATTGTTAACGAGGTTACTGCAAGCCTTAACTCTGCAATAGAGCAAGCGCAGAAAGACCCATCGTCGCTGAACAATAGAAACAATGACCCGGCAGTAGAGACTGTCCAGGAGCAAGAGCAGAATCGTCGTGTCGAGGATGAGTTAGATGAGGACTTGCAAGACCTCGGTCTGCCTACCACCCCTCGTACCAAGCCGCACATTCGCGCCCTGGCAAAGAAACTTGAGGAGAACTTCCCCGGCACATCTGCTGTCACAGACCAGGCTTCGTTTGACAAGGTGTTTACCGAACGAGTGATGAAAGAGTTCCCCACTCTCAACGAAAGTAATAAGAAAGAGGTCAAGGGGTTCTACGATGAAACTACGAATACCATATTCTTAAACCCAGAGTCAGCGACACTTGGTACAGCCATCCATGAATTTACACATGTGTGGTTAAACTATGTTAAAGTCAACAACACCAACTTGTACAACAAGATGATGGACTTGGCCAAGAACGATGCCGGGATTATGGGTCTTGTGGCTGGGATTGCGGAGTACAACACGCCAGACATTCAAGCAATGGAGGCTATTGTTCACGCTATTGAGCATCGTGCGGAGTTAGCATTACAATCAAAAGATGCGCCAGCACTACAGCAACTTCTCAAGTTTGTGGAAGAGATGTTCAACTACTTACAAAAAACCTTGAACCTAACGGACAAGCGTTTTGAGGAGTATACGCTATCTGAATTTATTGACCGAGGTGCATATGAGGTTTTAAGCGGAGACATGTCTTCGGGTATAGCCATACCTACAATTAAAGAAATGGAGAACCAGCGAGTCACCATGCGGGATGCTCGTGGTCAGTATGCAGTAGGTGAACTCGAAATTGCTGATGGTGTTGTTGGTCTTCGTCAACCAAACGGTACACTGTTACAGATTGGTGATGAAAGCATTTTATATGAACCGTCAAACAGATACGGCCTGGAACTAATGGATGGCACACAACGCCGTGTTCTTCCTAAAGATGAAAACACAGTAACTATCGATGGCGTAGAAGAAACGGTGTCTCTTTCAATGGAGACCACCCCGCCACCTACGGTTCAGCCCGGTATCTACCTTGCTATGGCGGCAGACATTCCTATGTTGCAGAGCGCAACAAACTCTGGTCTACTCTTCCACGGCACGATGGAAAAGAGTCTCGACTCTTTCAATCCTCAATACCGCGCTGGAACATATGGTACTGGTCTTTACTTTACTAATGCCGCATACAAGGCAAAAGACTATGGTAACTACTTTGTGTTCTCTAATCCGGAGAACATGAACTTGTTGCCGTATTATGATACGAAGTTTTCTGATTTGATGCCGTTAATGTCAAGCGGCAAGTTCAAGAGTGAATTTGAGTTCTTGTTAAACCTAACTCCAGAGCAAGCGCAAAAAATCGCTAATGCCAAAAACGAATACATGAATAGCGATGAAGATTATCGCGTAAAGATGGATGAGTTTTACGGAGCAAACAAAGGTCTTGGTGGTGCGCCATCTGCGTGGACAACGGATGCTGCGGCATACTATGCAGACAGACTGATGGCCGGTGAGAGCATAGCCGACCTATCGCTTCACGACCTCACAATGTTTACTTACAACGGTACAAACTACGGCGAGATGAATAATGTTCGCAAAGGTTTGGAGGAGAGTGGTATTGACGGTTGGTATGTAAGTTCTGATATCTCAAAATATCACGAAGCAGTTATAATAAATTCAAACAAACTTAACGAGAGCATTGTAGACAATCCGTTTGGTCAGACAGCCGATGAATACAAAATGGCTGTAAACACTACACCTCGTATAAAAAGGTTTGCTGTTGACTCAAAACAAAACCTATCCTCTATGGACATAGATAGTCCATTAGGGGCGGAGGCAGTTAAGAAGTCAAATCTATATCTATCTATAACGCCGTCACAAGCAGCGAAGATTGGTGTTGCTCCGTTCCGTTCAATCGAAACGACAACACTTGAGCAAGTAAACGGTGTACACGGTACGGTTCAGTTCCAGTATCTGTCCGAGCAGACATCTAAACTTGCTCAACTACTTGGCATTGATGTGACACAACAGTCTCCAGCCCATGGCGGCTACACCTTTATGGGTAATGAGGCTGGTCGATTCTTACAAGAGGCGTCTCAATTCCTTGAGATTAATGGTGACCCGGAGAACATTAAGTTATTTGCAGCGGTGCTTGGTGCGATTGCACCAGACCAACAAGAAAGCGTTGTTCGTTTTACAGAGGACACAACCCTTGACCCAATGGCGGATGATACGAACTTCTACATGCGTATCCCTATCCCGGCAAATATTCTTGGTTCTGACGGCAACGAAGAGGCGAGCCAGAACTTTAGAACAAAAATGTATGAAGCCGGAATACAAGGTTTCTCTATTACATATGGTGACAATTTATTACATTTGTTTCCAGAAAACGACCAAGAGGTTCAAGTTGCGCTAACCTTCCTGGAAGTTTTAGGTACTGAATTAGGTACGGATTTAAGAAATGGTGCGCAAGTAATACCAGGTAAAAGAAATTTTGATGAAGAAAACAGTGACCAGGGCGGATATCTTGAAACAATTCGAGGATTCCGGGATGCAAATCCAGACCTCTACCGGACAGACCCGGAACTTCATGGCTTACTCGCGTTCGCCGAAACATCGTACCTCCGCCAGCAAGGGTTCACAACGAGAAACCCGGAGTTAATATCTACACCTCTCGACCTAACATGGGATGATGGCATCTCTGACTTCCGAGTTGGAGGGATGCCGCTAAATGATTACGGTAAGAAGTACGGTGTAAACAATCTCGGTAAGGTTGGCGAAACCGTATCCGTACAAATGGCCCCAGGTATTGTTTGGAATATTCCTGGTGGCATTGAAGAGGGTACCTTCTCGTTTGCTGAATTGTTTTGGATGAAACAACAAGGTTGGAATCCAGCGCAAATCACCAACGAGAATAATCGCAACAAACTATATCGCAAGTTAGGGCGCACAATGACGCCGGAGAAGGGAGATTCAGTATCAATCTTCAATGGCTTTGTGTTCGGTCTGCTGTCACCTAACCAGCCGCTTACTCCAAACGAGTTCCAGGTTGCTGTAGGTAGAGTCCAGGCTATTGAAGATGCGGAGTCTGATGAGTTAATCCGCCAGTATTTTGCTGGTGAGATTGAGTCTTTGACTTCAGAGCAAGTCCCAGTGCTTACCATCCAGGGTTATGCGAATATGTTAGCCGGTGTTTCTGACCCGCTAAACATGACGAAGGAGGAAAGAGCAGAACTTGAAGAAAAAATCACATACTTCTTCCAGGCCCAGGCCGCAGACAAAGGTGGTCTTGGTATTAAGAGTAGTGGTGAGTATACAAACTTGGCCGAGTTGGCATTTAAGTTTAGAATGGACTCCCCTATCAAGGGACAAGTTAAGGGTGCTGACTTCTTTGCTAAATCAGACAACGAGACATGGGTTTCTTTCATGACTCGTATGATGACTGAAGTCCGTGGCCTTGCAGCGAAGACCGCTTCATTCTCTGGAGTATGGCAAGACCCATTGGTTGCCGCTATCAGTGCTATAGACCGTCACATGCTTCGTGTTTTTGAACCAGAGTTGTTGGCCAATAGTGCAGACCGCGCGAAGTTTGAGCAGAAACTTATATCCAAGTGGAATAACGCTGTTAAACGCCGTGATGCAAACACAAGTTTAAAAGACAAGAAGGCGTACATTGAAAACCACGACTTCATCACATCGCAATCTGTTGAGGTGTCGAACCTTGATGAGTTGATGGCACAGCGTGGTGCTAACCAAGCCTTCATGATGTCAATGTTTGACCTGGTTAGTCAGAAGCAAGCCGTTTATGAGGTTGCTAAAACCGGCCAGGTTAACCCAAGATACACAGAGTTTGTAGGGAAGTATAACCAGTTGTTGACTACACCTAAAGATGGTAAGGTCAGTGTTCCTGGAGACTTTTACATGAAGGCGTTGCGTATAAATAATGAGACTGCTACTCGTAACGGTCTTGGAATCTTTATGTCACAGTGGGCGTTATGGGACAAGAAGCGCAACCGCTTCGAGCCGCATGAAGTTATGTTCCCTGGGTTGGCAAGATTGCCGCGCCTACCATTCTTTACGATGCAAGAGTCTATCAACTCCCACAAGGCGGCGGGATACATGAACTCAACCATGGATGAGAACATGAACATGAATCCAGCACGACCAATGGGTGCTTCTGGGTTATACTTCAGCATTGATGGAGACAAAAGATTTGAGCGTGTAGTACACAAAGCACTGAAGAGCGGTTTACCTCCGAAGAAGGTTATAGACAAACTTGTTAAGGCTGGCTTGTCAAAGAGTGCTGCTACTAACTTGGTCTTGACCGGTGGTCGTGATACTGCAACCCAACCTAAAGACCGTATGACGGCTTCGACTTGGGCTAAAGTAATCCCGGATGAAAGAACCACCGAAGAGATTACGGAGAACACGAAAACTTATTTCCCTCGCTCAAATCAAATGACTCGCGCGGAAGCCAAGTTGTTGTTGGATGAGATTGGTTTACCGGCTGCTATCAGAATGTTGGTAGAGCCAGACCGTGTGAACCTACTCTTCCAGGACAAGAGAACTGATGCGCCGTCTTCAGCAGAGCCAGTATCTTCTCGCAAAAGACAAGGCCGTAAGAATCAAAGTGCTAACGCACAATCATTCAGATTCAGTCCAGTTCGTGTGGCACTGTTTAATGAAGTCAACGACCGTATTAGTGAGATGATTGTTGAGTTGGAGACTAATGGTGCTGTTGCTCTTGCGGAGAACTACCGTGAAGCATTGCGAGATATGGTTGAGCAGTTGGCACTCGATGCTACCAGTGCCGGTCAATTTATCCAGGCGTTCTCTTTGATATCTCGTGCTGGTGGGGAAACAATGGCAGCCTACATCAAGCGTAAACTTGACAACAAGGGTGTTCGCTATACTGATGCTGACCTTCAAGAGATTATGGAACTCGCAGAAGTTATGAAGGCATACCAGGACAATACACAAGAGTATGTCAAGGCAGAGTTTCAACTCATGAAAAAGATTTCAAGGCTTGAAGGTGTGTCTATATTTGAGATTGGTGAAGCGCAGTACTACGCTAACATGCTGTCTGGGTTTGGTACGCAACTCAAAAACTTCGCGGCTAACATAGCCAGCATTGTAACCGAAGGTATCATTGCACCACTATCTAACCTTTCTCCTATGGCTTTCTTTAAATATTGGGGAGGCATAGGCAAGTCTGTGATGCCAGCGTTAGATGAAGCGTGGTTCACTTTGAAGACTGGTATTAGATACGAGCGTAACAACACCTCTTCTGATAAGTTTGCAGTGTCACCAACCAAGGTTCCTCTCTATGAGATGTATGGCTTTAATCAAGTGTGGGGCGATAATGCGTATACAAGTAATGCTGATAATAAAATTTGGGCTGGAGTTGAAACTGTATTAGGCCGTGCGGTAATGCAAATATTCAACCCGGTACTCATGAGGGTGCCTGGTCGTATGCTTTCCGCTGTGGATATCGGTATGCGCCGATTGTCAAAAGGCGGTGAGGTTTCTATCATCATGCACCGTCTCGCACGAGGTAAGAATACCGATGCGATGAGCCAAGAGGAGTTGGCATTGTTAGAAGAGCAAGCAATCTCTGTTGTTATAGGTACTGAAACGAGAGAGCAACGCCAGGAACGCCGTGAAAGATATGGTGCGCAAGCAATTAGTGAGGGTTATCAGCCAAACACCAATGCCTTCCGTTTGCGTGTAGTAGAAATCGAGCAACAAGACCTCGCTTTAAAAGACATAGATGCAGAGGCGGAGCGTATATCAACTGAAAATATATTCATGAGTGAGCCACAAGGTATACTTGGCAAGGCTTACAGAGGTATGATACGCATGCTGGAAGAAGATGACAGCGGCGCACCAACTGAAGCGACACTGCGTATACTCAAAGGATTGTACTTCCCGTTCTTGAAGGTGCTTGCTAATGTTGGTAACCGTATGTATGCATATACACCACTACAGTTTGTAAATATAGCCGGTGATATGGTTGCAAAAAGCCTTGGTAAAAGCGGATACCAGGTATTCCGTAATCAAGATTCTCGTCGCCGTGGATATGCTCGCGCAGTATTTGGTACCTCTGTGATGGCATTCTTTTTGGCCGGCATGAAATCATTTGGTGATGATGACGATGACGAACTGCCAGCATGGAAGATTACTGGAGGCGGAACTGGTGACCCATACAAGGATTACCAGTTGCAGATGGACGGTAAATGGAAGCCTTATACTATCACCTTCTATCGCCCCTATCCTGGAGGGCCACTATTTGATGAGCCAAAGAGATTCGAGTACAAAGAAACACCACTGTCTTTATTGTTTATGGGACTGGGTGCTGTAAGTGATTATGAAGATTTCCAGGAAAAGGGATTGGTTGATGACGCTACGGGAATGGAGGACTTTATGACTAAAGCCACTATTGCTGTGGGAGCATTTGCGCAAGGGCTTTCAGATTACACATTCGCTCAAGGTCTTAAAGAATTGTTCGAGGGTATTCCTTCGTCTGGTAGTAGTGCCGGTCAAGATGGTGACTGGAAAGACTCATATTTTATTAAGAAAGTTGAGCAATCATTGAAGACTCTAACGGTTCCAAACTTTGTACAGCAGTTGAACCGCTCGGTGCTTGACTTAAATAACCAGCCATTGAATCAGCGTCTTGAATTACTGGATAATTGGAAGCGCGAGATGCTGATGTTCCATGAAGATACAAACTTCCCATTGGTAGACGCGCTTGGTGACCCAGTACAGCCGGATGTGTTCCGTTATTTCCCCTTCATTGGAGACGCCCCTAACAGTGAGGCCACTGACTACGGAAGAGAGTATTTCTACGAGACGTTTGTAACGAACAACGCCTTCATCTCTACACCTACATATCCAGGCTTGGTTGTTTATGATTCAACCTCTCCACATTATGGGCGTGCAATACCTATGGATGCGATGCAAGAGTACCGATTCTATGTGCTGCGTGGGGCAAAAATCAAGGACATCATGTACGAGTTGTCTGATAGCGAATTGCTTGTACTGGCAGAAGATGCCGTTAACGATTTCGTAGATGTCGCAAGTGAGGATGGTATTGTAGATGTTGAGGTACTTCGTGAGGGTAAAAACCAGGAGGTCTTGAAGAAAGTTTTAAATCAAGTTGTTCGCCAGGCTACAAAGTATGCGACTGCATATGCTCAAGCAGAATACATAGTCACTTCCTTATCAGAGAAGGATGCTAAAGTAGGCTTGACCGAAGAGGAGTTAGAGCGTTTGAACAGTGCAGAGTCTATGCTTGAACAAATCGGTAAGACTTCTGAAATGTGGCCTATGTCTTTGAGTGGTCGTCCGGTGGAGGAAGTGTTTGATTATTGATAATAAAAGGTATGGTTATGAAAAAGTTTGTTAGCATCTTTAAAGACGACAACACTTGGAATGAAAAAAGTATTATCGGATTCTTATCATTCGCTGTGATGGTGGTCGTGATGTTGGCTGATGTTATCACTGGGGCGTGTGGCAAAGACCTGGCCATCAACGAGTTTACTTATAACAGTTTTGTTATAGTAACACTTGGTTCATTTGGAATTGCTGGTCTTGAAAAATTTGCTACCAAAAAGTGATGGACAATACTAAAACTTATATCATTGCCTGGCAGACTATTGCAGTTCTGCTTGGCGTGCTGTGGGTTTTATCTTTGATTTCAGAGCGGGAAAAATACAACCAACAGATATGGGAATTGGAGCAACAAATTCAAGACTATCAAGACATGATTGTCACATTGGATGTCGCTTACGATTCTTTACTGGTTGCAGAACAAGAAATACAAGAGGAATATCATGAAACGATTATTCATATTGACACTGTTTCTATTGACTCCCTTCGTAATGCTTTCGCAGAGCGTTATGGATTCTTTGACTTGCTTCACTCCGACACAACTGCGGATGATAGCAAAAGATATTGAGAAGGGAGATTATTTAGAACAAAAAATAGGCTTGAAGGATGAGCAGATACTCAACCTACAAGCCCAGGTTAGTGTAAGAGACAGTGTGATATTAGCCGAGCAAGAGATTAGACGAAATGAACATCTTGTTCATCGGAAGGCTCTTCGCTCCAGGACTTTGCAATCCTTTCTGGTAGGTGGAACAAGTTCTGCCGTGCTTCTTCTTCTTCTTTTTCTTTAATCAAGGCATAGCCCAGGAACAAGTAGTTCAGTAGGTCACTGAATCTTGACTCCATACTTTCGCTAACCTCTCCTTCGTCTTTAATGTATGTGTTGACTGAATCAACATGCTTGTTAAAGTAGACTGACCATACATGTAGTGGTGTTATGTCCAGTCGGTTCGCAATACGCTTAAAGTTTTTGAGGACATCTTTGTCGTTGCCGGTGTACTCCTTGCGTTTGTTTTGAGAAACCTTATCAGCCGAAGCCAACAAGGTCTCTCTAACTTTTTGGTAGTCCTCGGCTTTCATTTAGAATGGTAGGTCATTCTCTCCAGCGAATGCCGTGGCTGGTTGGGTTGTTGATGGTTGAGCTGATGCTGCTGCTCCGTCAAGTTTCCAAACTCGTGGTGCAGACATTCTTGTCTCGCCATTGTACTCGTAAGAGCGTAGGTTAAAATACACCGTAACATTTTGCCCTGGCTTCAAGCCATCGAACAAGGATGCCTTGTCATTTACAGCCTCAAAAGGAATGTCTTGAGGGTACTTGTCATCGGTGGTGATAACCGCCGTCTTGATTGTCATGGTCTCTCCGCTTTTCAGAGAGATGTTTTTTGGTTGGCCAAGACTCTTGACCTTTCCGGAGATTGAGAGTGTATCACTCATAACACATAGGTATTTAATTAATCGTTTGCAGTTAACTTAAAATAATCCGGTGCAAACTCCCGGATTTCATCGTTTAGTTTATCCACCTCTTCCTTGAAAGAATCTCCAGCATCGAGGTGACTTTTAGTTCCGTGGTTAGCATGAAGGCTGTGCATCTTTTCGAGCCGAGCATCTATGTAATCTCTTGCGGCTTTGCACATGTTCCCTCGCTGTAACTTACTACACTTTTTCATGGTTTAATAATGTTTTCTTTCGTCAGCATGGTTAATAATTCAAAGAAGTCATCGAGGTTCATCATGACATACTGGTCATTATCCCTTGGTACTTTCCATGTAATCACATTGTAATTACTTGTGTCCGGCATATCGTTTAGTATCTGCCGAATGTTTGGCGCACGCTTGGTACACTTGCACTGTATGTAAAACGGTTCGGTGTTGACCAGGTCTACCTTCATGTCATCCATCATCTTGGATGCGTAGCGTGATGTCACTGCGTTCTCCCATCCCATCTCTTTAAACTTCGCTACGATTTCTCTTTCGTATGCATGTCCTTTTCTTCTGCTTGCTTTTCCGCTCATGCTCCGTGCATCTTTGCGTAAATGTTTGATTCATCTATGCGCCAGGTATATCCTTGACTGGATAAAAACTCGCACATCATTACATCATCCAAGTACTTGTGTTCTACAATAATCTCTATGGGTTTCGGCATGCCCTGGTGAAATGCTTGCTCAAGGATTAGAAAGTCCATGCCTTCAGCATCAATCTTCAGAAGGTCTATACGGTGAAAGCCGCATAATCTTATTAAGGTTTGGTAAGAGATGCAACGAACGGCTAACTCATACTGACGCTTGGTGTCTCGGAGTTGGTATGTTGTCATACCTCTATAGTCTTTGTCTTCTTCACACTGCTCATCGGTGTATGGGTACAGTAGCATCCATCCATCGTGATTGTGTATGGCCATGTTTAGATAGATGACATTGCTGTGTTGTTCCAGGTTGTTGAGGTACTTCTTTACTGGCTCTACAATCACACCTCTCCAGCCTTGCTCGGCCAGTGGATTGCAAGTATCAAAGTCACAACTACCAATCTCTACAAATGTCTTCATTGGCTTTTCTTTTTATATAACATTCCGTGCTTGACAAACGAAACGATGCTGTCATATGATGCATGCTCCGATAAATACACCGGTCGATAGTCTCTTCCGTTACCGTTTGGTCTCATTAGATACCATTCGTTGGGTGTAATGTCTTCTAATTTTAATATCTCTACCAGGTCATCGCCCCACTCCTCTTCAAACTGCTCAAGTTTGTAGCCGCCGGATTTGTTTGGTATCCTACGGTTAGCCCACACCACTTGTTTTGCATGGTTAATCCCTTTCCGTTTCATAGTAGTTTCTGAATTGAGGTTTACTTGAAACGGCTTCCATCACTTGTCTGCTTACCTCCTCTTGTGCTTCAACATAAGTACCGGTTGGTATCTCATAATGGAAGTGAGCAACGCCTTGCTTCCCGGTGTATATCCACCTAACCTTTTTGGTGTAGATGTCAACCATCCCGGTCTGAAAGTTTCGGTGTACGATAAGTATGTTGTCGGCCTTGTTCGCGAAGTGAGCGGACTCTGCAATGTCATACATGCCAGCCACCTCCAGGTTGCCCTGGCTGTCCTTGGATAGTTTCCTGGTGTGTGCCACAATCATGACCGCACACTTGAACTTCTCCTTGAATATCTTAAACTTGGTAAGGCTGTCTCCAATATGGTTTGTTCTACTGTCCCCATACTTGGGCATCTTCAGTTCAACAAACGACCAGTTATCAACGACAAAGCAATCAATACCATAGCGACCAACCATCTCTTCTGCTTTCTTGATGAGGTGGTCAACACTTAATTCATTTTTATCTACCTCCAGGAACTTGAAATGCTCATCAAAGAAATCCCGGTAAGCGTATATCTCTTCCTCGGTTATCTCATCCCAAAAGTTTTTGTGTATGGTACGCTGTATAAGTTCAGCGACATGCAATTCTACATTGGGTTTCTCCATGGATATGATTCCAAACTTCCAGCCTTGCTGTGCAAGTATTACCATGCATTGGTCAAGCCATGCAGACTTACCACCGTTGGGTGCGCCAGTAATTATGGTCATCTCATCCTTCTTCCAGGAGAATATCTCATCAAACTTGGTGTATCCAAGCAAGTCTCCACGAGGTATACCGCCCTTCTTTAATTGTATAAGTTCCTTCATGACATCGTTGATTGACACGATGCCTTCGGCTGGTATCTGCTTTGCTTTCTTGATTATGTCCGACAAGGTTTCTTTGCCGTGCTTCAGTAATACATCATTCGCATCCTTACAATCCTCCGGCCATTCAGCAATGAACACATTCGGGTTGCTTGTGAAACGGCGTATGAGTTCTTGTCGCAAACTCATTCCTGGTTCATCGTTGTCCAGGGCAAGTACAATCTTTTTATCCTTGATGTACTCCCAGCAGAGGTCAATGTATTGAAGGTTGTTAGAGCCTTTGTTCGCTCCGTTTGGTACACTGACAGCACCCATCAGTCCGGCTGTGTAGATTGCCAGGCAATCCATCTCGCCCTCGGTAATGATGATGGTCTTGATGTCCTTGGTACGGTTCAGTCCATACAGTATCGGCTTCCCTCCGCTGAACATCTTAAAACTCTTTGATGCACTGCGGTACTTTATGTTTACTGGCTGTCCATCCATGTCAAAGTAATTGAAGTTGATGACCTTCATCTCCTTCCCTTCTTGTGGCATGTACTCCATGGATTCGGTTACTCCGTAGTATGTAAGAGCATCCTTACTTATGCCTCGACTTGATTCAAACCATTGAACGACTTTACTGTCGGGGCGGTTGGCATTTAAAGTTGGTTTGTTGTAGTTTTTCATTGAGGATACTTTTCCTTTTACACCACAGTGATGACAGTTGTAAGTCCCTTCTTGTGGCCATACGCTCATGCTCCGGTCATTCTTTTTCTTGCGCTCATCCGCGCAGAAAGGACACTTGACTTTGAGCGTATCATACTTCTCGTATCCTACCGGTAATCTAATTCCTATTTCATCGTAGGGATTCATTCATTGTCGTTTAAAAGGTTGCGCCACTGGTGAAGTTCTTTTCCTCTCGCTTGTGATGCTCTATTACTGATGAACTTGTAGCACATGTTGTACTTCACATGCGCCCGGTAGGTATAATCCTTTTTGTTTCCCAGCGTACCCTTCTCAATGCGGTCGGATATCTTGTCCATCACGCTGTAGAACCTGGTGATTTTTGATTCATACTCAATCGGTTCAAGGCCGAGATAAGCACA
>Ga0098074_1000453_pt1 | contig 27996 bp, 21 predicted proteins | sample 32_taG_FD_75064 | JGI IMG/M metagenome (GOLD analysis project Ga0098074, IMG submission 75064) | Marine viral communities from the Gulf of Mexico - 32_GoM_OMZ_CsCl metaG | ecosystem: Environmental > Aquatic > Marine > Oceanic | place: Atlantic Ocean: Gulf of Mexico | collected 2015-07-12
AAATATGCGCCTAAATTAATTGATGAAATGAGAGCGGAGATGAAAAACAAAATCCTCTCCATGGAAAAAATCATTAACTACAGTAATAAAAAAGAAGAATGAAATCAAGAATTTTCAAAATGAATAACGATATTGAATTCAATATTAGTATAATAGAAGTGTTAAGTCATACAATAATTTTCAAAGTAGAAAAAGTTATCGGATGGATAGAAAATGAACCAGATGAATTTGAACATTTTTTAACTGGTAATGTTAAGTATGACGGATGTATGAACTTAAATTTTGAATCCTGCATACATTTTTGCACAGAAAACGAAATTAATTCTTTATCCGAATTGTTACAATTATTGAGAAAAATAGCATCCCAACAGCTAAAAAATTGGGACCCAGAATGAAAACTAAATTCACAATGCCTTTAAAAGTATTCCTTGGTAAAAAAACACCCAAAGGATACATTCTTAATCTTAATAATTACCGAAACTGGCATCACCAAATCAGCAATAAGATCAAGAAAAAGTATTGTGAATTATCTTTCGAACAATTAGCCGGAGTAAAACTACAAACACCAATAGCAATTGAATACAGACTATACAAGTCATCAGCAAGAAGAATAGACACCGCTAACGTCTGCTCAATACACGATAAGTTCTTCTGTGATGCATTATCAACATACGGATGCATACCTGATGACAACGATCAGTACATAAATGTTATTCAATATCAATCAATGGGTATCGACAGAGAAAACCCAAGAATGGAAATCTTAATACATGAAAATTATGAACCTCAATCAAGCAAAACAAAAGCAAGCAATCCTAAAAAACATAGTACCTAACCTACAAACAATCGACCAAGACAAGCTAACCAAACTATCCGTCAAATACACCGACAGATACACCCTGGTAGATGACAACAACGAAAAAGTAATCATCTTTGTTGATGACAAGCCAGAAGACTTCCGAAAGAAAGTATTCTTATTCAAGAATTCATACTTCTGCCAAGAAAAAAACTTCCCAAAAGTAAAGCCAGGCCGTAAATTAGACCTGACTAAACTCAAAATTACCAAGGTAGAGTCTCCTTATTTGTTCACTTACCACAAATTTTTACAGTTTCTAACATACAGAAACATACCTTATGTAGCAATACTTGGAGAAGATTTCGATCAAATAAATCCAAATCACACTAAAAAATATTCAAGGAGTAGGTTTTGAATTCTCCCACTCATGTAATATATTTGCTATGTAGGCTTTCAACTCTTGCCTCTTTTCAAGCGGGAGCTTGCAAATCATGGAGGTGATTTCGTGCGCTGATTGCGTATTAAGTTGCAAGAGCTTGTAGCCTACTTTTGTTCTTATTCCCTTTGTATTTCCTTTCAAAAAAACCAAAGACCCATCCCATACTCCATTTGTAATATGCGGACGGAAATGACTTATACTATCAAGGTTGACCGTGTAAGGGACCATTCCTTCTTCAGCATGTTCATTTATTTGTTCAATTATAATGCTGTTCATTGCTTACCAATTACGTATCCACCGAGCCCACCGACAACAACACCTGCCGTAGCACTAACACCGGATACAATTCCTATTCTCTTCCTTAACTTGCTATTCTCTTTAATCAATTGAACATTCTGATATTCCAGTACAGAAACCATACTATCCGATACTCGAACATAATCGGCATGCATAACGTATAATGAATCGTAAGCATCAGCCTTATTTGCAGCTTGCAAGAAAGCACGAAGCTCATCCATTGATATCTTTACACTATCTCCTGGATTACTTACCTGATTCTTTTCGCTTAGCTCGCCAGTTTTCAAGCTCATTGATAAGCTCGCCATTATTAGCATCACGAAGAAAATCATCCTTTTCTTTAACTTCATCATTCAATTTTTTAATTTCAGCTTTTTGATTCTTCATCACCAAACCGTACAAACCACCCAGAAACGGAATAGCTTCAGTAGGAGTAATTATTTGCTTAAACACCAGGTATCCACCATAGCACAAAACACCAATACCAAGAATACTAAAAACAATATTCTTCTTTCCAAACAACGTTTCTAACATATCATTCTTTTTTTGAATTACGTTTCTCCTTACTGCTTCGCCACCAAGATATTATTTTCAACACGTTGTAAAAGACAACAGTTATACCAACCAATATCTCAACCCAAACCAGTATTCCAGAAGACGGTATAGCAAGTATGACACCAAACATTGTATCAACAAGTCCTACTTCAAGTATGTCAGTTTTCATATTGCTACTTATGTTCATAACGCATCAAATATTGAATGAATAGGTTCACTAATATAAGAAGAAAACTCACCAAACTAAGCACTAATTTAATAATATTCTGAACAGAAAACTCACCACCCGACATCCCTAAAGCGCTGCTAATCAACAAATAAAACGTTGCAATTAGTAAAATAACAACAACTAAAGGCTTCATTGGACGGTATGTCTTCAGGTATTCATTCATATTCTAATCAATGCTAAATTACCATCAACTTTCCTTTTTCGAACAACAAGCTCCCAACCTTCTCGGCTTCCCTCGTCATTCGTATTTCCCTCAACAGTTGTAACGTCATTATCGCCAACGCTAACAATAACACCAACGTGTCTCGGTACATTATTTTTGTTCTCAATCAAAAAGATATCACCTGCCTGGCAATCCGATAACTTCAAATCATCACTACCAAAGTAATCACACATCTCACTGTTCTTAGCATACTGTTTCATTTTAACAGTACTCCAAGTCCATTTAAAGTAATGATGCATATCCATGTCAAAATGATCACACATCAAACCAAAAGCAGTAGAAACAGCTCCAGCACACCAAGCAGCCCAATCACCATCATGACCTCTCATAAAAGCCCGAACCCAAGGTCCTTTATTACCAGGCAACTCTACCGGGTGAACCTTAGCAAACCTCATCATTATCGAGATTAAAATTTGAGTCGGATTACTGAAAGGTAAATCGCTAGTATCAAAAGCAATATCCATAGGATGAACAAGAGATGACCATAAAGGCTCATCAACAACACCATTAGCACTAAAGCCAACATGTAATTGAAAATTTTTTACAGCTCGAATAGTTGCCGGGCCATAATGACCATCAAGATCTAAAGGACGAAGACCAAAGTCATTCGCCCTGTTCCATACATTCAACCACTCTTGGATACGTACAACGTGTTCGCCTTTATCACCATTTGAAACGGTCCCCATAAAAGGAACCCGAACTTCTTTCATGTATGCATCCCTTACACTCACGATAATATGTACTTGTCTAAAATTTCATTATTTGGAATACCATCAAAAACCAGACTGCCATAAACGTCAAAATCCATTTTACAAACTTTCAACATGACATTTTGAGATGCTTTCTCATTCAACTCAGCTTGAGCTTTTTCTATTCCAGCTTTACCTCCTTTGAAAATTAAGGCACCATCTTTATCTCTACTCGGCTCACCATTCTTTTTAAATCTTAAATGATTGTCCAAGACTTCCTTTCTCATATTGTCAAGAGTCTTAATTGCGCCATCCATTGCTTTTGCACACTCTTGAATCCAATACTTATGCTTGGCATCAAGATTACCAGACTTCAAAATCATAATGTAAGTTGCGCTCAATCCAGGCACATCTTTTAAGCTAACCATTGTTTCTTCAACTTTAACTTGCGTTTCTTTTAATACTTCCATGCTTACTTAATTAATTATTTCAATTATTGATCTAAATTTAACTAAACTTTTTCAATACGACAAGACCATAATGCATTAACGTCAGGACCAGTACCTATAAAATACAAATAAACACTATTTGCACTAGCCAAAGTAAACTTATACGTTGCAGATCCATTGTCTAAATAATTAGACTGAGAATCATTTGTAGTGATAGCATACATTGGAATTCCATTAAGATCTTGGTAAGTAGAACTATTTGAATACACTGAATTGTTCTCTAAATACAAACCGTACACTTTTGTTGTAGCCGACCCATTAGTGCTATTTGTTAAAAGTGTCAAATGAACCATATAATCTCCAGCTTCCAAATTAACAGTATCCAGTAATATCTCATTACCACCTTCCGGTAAAAGAAACTGACCACTTCCGTAATACACTTCAGAATTCAATGAAGAACTACCTCCTGTCATAGCAATTATAATATCATTCAAAGTAGAACCGTTACTAAAAGTGTTGCCTCCAATAGTAATATCACCGCCATCCCAAATCAAACCACTTGTAAAACCACTCATAATTTCATTACTCTTGCAATCATTACAAGAAGAGCAATTAGAACTTCCACAATTTACACACATAGCTATTTATTTTTTTTCGGTTTAGGTTTAAGTCGCTTTTTAAAGCTACCTTCTTGCTTAACCGTTTCGTTAATCGTATCATAAACAGTTACTATGACACTTTCCTTTACAGTGTCAACAACAACTATCGTTTTCTTTACAGTATCCTCAAGCTTTATTAAAGCATAAGTAGTATCAATCAAAGTAACAGATATAGTTTCTGGATCATCATTGATTTGAGAATTAACCCTTGACAACTCTCTTCTCATCATTCTTAAATTAGCACTATCAGCAGCCAAAGTATTCATCAACTCATCAATACTATCCCTAAGAGCCTGTCCTTTAGGACCTCCCTCAGAAATGTTTGTAATGATACTTCTTACTTGATTAAAGTTTATCTCAGGAATACTGTCAAATTCATTGTGAACATCACCAATTTTCTCATGCATTTTATGGTTATCGTATATCATAAAAACAGCTACAACCAAAATCATTGCAATATTGATCCCTATAATTAGCTTTTTCATACTTACTTTTTTATGTATGGAATTATCATTCTCTGAAGCTCCTGATACCTTTCGTTTGACTCCTTAAGCTCAGACTCCAAGTATTGAATTCTTTCATTAGTAGTTTGCTTTAGATCAACATACAAATAACCTATAACACCAAGCAACAATGTAAAAACATACATTATTGGGTCCTTTTTCATTTTGTTAAAATCCAAACCAAACATCATACAGCAGTTGTTAAGTCAGATGGATTACACCAATCGTTAATAAGAGATGTAAAGAGAATCTCATAACCTAAAGTATGATCTCCATACCTCTGTCCGGGAACAGGATTAGAAGGCCTGTTTGCAGTAGGACCTTCAGACCACATATATTTTCTTGGCATCAAAGTACCATCATAAGATCTGTCAATATAAGTATCCACATTTGAAGTAACTTCAACACCTCTTGTTGCTTTAGTTTCTAAAACTAAATCAATCCCTAATGAACCTGACTCATTAACGACTCTCTGTATAAATCCAGAACTATCATATTTAAACTCTAACAATGCTGGCGATGGTGAAGGAGAAAAAACAGAGAAAAACCCAGACCCAGCTTCAGAAACATAAACACTATTTGTAGATCCGTTGAATACAGAAATTAAATCTGCTCTTCCAGTTGATTGATTCAAAATAAAATCCAAACCATCCCCTACTTTTTCAATCTTAAAAAGATTACCATTAGCTAAAATAGTTGTATCCTCAGTTAAAGGATCTCCTAATTTAAAATTCAAGCCATCTTTTGTAATCCCATTAGAAGAAGTATAAGTAAAATTATCTACAGTCCACTTCTTAGGCATTAAAGTAGAATCAATAGATTCAGAAATGTAAGTAGTTAAATTTGACTTTACGTAAGCACCATTATTGTTTAGTCCAATTTCTTTGTCAGATAAAGCATTTTGCTTGTAAAGCCAAGTAGAACCGTCAGGCTTTAATTCAAAACTGGTTTGATCAACTTTGCTTACATCTGAAGCTGCTTGTGCAAAAAATTTATTATCTCCAGCCCAACCATAAACATTAAAAGCAAAACCAGCTTTATTTGTATTCGAAAAAGTCCTAGCATCCAAAACAGAATCATACAAATCTGTTACAATAGACTCAGTACCATCCGCATACCTCCACTCTGTTTTCATAGAGAAATTACCAGAATCATTAGATCCATGAAAACCAACATAACTATTTAAAAGGCTTCCTAAATGGAAACCAAACCCAGTATTGTTATAATTAGTCTGATCATTCCTGTAAATAGATACGTCATAATCAACAACAGCAGTTGCCCCCAGATCCAAAGTTTGTTGTAGATTCTGATTCAAGACATCACCACTATCAATATCAACTAAAATATCCCAAAAATGAGATAAAATACTGTTCAAATCATAGCATCTCTTTATATCAATCAATCCTATACTACCCCCAAAATCATACGACAGATCGGCTCCGTTATACTTAATTTGAGAAGTTAAAAGTTTTAATTTTAAGCACATATACAAGCGTTTTTTACTTTGTTAAACAAACATTTCATTGACCTCAAGTGATCACAAGTGACACCACACTGATCTAAATACCAGATGATATTACTCAACGCTTGAACAGTCCATTCGTTGTGCACCTTTTTCTTTCCTATTCTTTCTCTTTGCCTTATAGCATTACTCTCTTTTACAATCCAGGATTTAACCTCATCACAAAAAGCCATCCTTTCTATTTGACAGCAATCTCTTTCCATCTCAATAACCTCAACATACGGGTAAGTAATATCTACTCTATCCGTGTCAGGATTATATGCATGAAAAGTTGCCCGAACAGTGAATCGAACAATATCCCTGTCACCTTTTATTTCATATTCATTATGACCTTGATAGTCAACATGAACATTCTTTAATACTTTTACCTGATCTTCATATATAGATTCAGCTTCAACAACGTAAGAAACATACTCTCCGTTTGCTGTATCCATTTGCAATGTAATAGATTTGTCCTCAAAGAACACACTGTTTTCGCAATCTTCAGTGTGAAGAAGGCAAAAGTGAGGTTCAATTCGTTGTAAATATTCTTCGTACATACACTAACAATCAAGGCAGATGTTTCTGCATAGCTTTCCAGCTTTATCAACGGACTCTTGAGCGCAAGAATAAAGCTCATCATTAAACTGATATTGAGCTACTTCCAAAAGCATTCTTACTTTCTGAATCCTTTTCATTATATCATCTATGTTGCAGCTACATTCTCCAGCAGCTTTAAGCATAGCAGCTTTCAAACAAGCAGTAACATTGCAAGTCATTAAAAATTTTCTGGTTGTTCTTTGTAGAACTACGTTCTCACCATTGTCATCTTGGTACTGAATGTAGGTCATGGTATAAACACCATCCATAAAACAACTCAGCTTACTTGTTGCAGGATCATAAGTATTACCTTCTGATAAATCACTAACAGAAAAATCAAAGGTCATACCACCATCTACAGTAGGGTCCGGCATATAGCTCGGATCATAATCCATGATAGCAGTACCATCAGGGAAAACAAAATTAAATGCAGTGCTATCCGGATAATCATAATCATAATTATTCGAAACACCATATCCATCACAGCAAGATATTTCACTCGCAAAACAAGTTGTCTCCGTAAAAGTCATCTTCTTGCAACCACAAGAAAGATCTAATGTCCAATCTAAACAAGGCTTGTTATACAATATCTCAGCCATACTAATTTTTTTTCAATTTAAAGATAAGGAAACCTTCTTCTTTTTCAAGACATATAATATTTTTTTTATTCGTCTTCAGATATTTCCTTTATCCTTCTCATTATTTTATCATAAACCATCAACGGCTTAATCGGTAATCCTCCTGTCTTCATTGTTACTTCCATCAAATTCCTTAGAGCATCGTCGTATAACCACTCTTCACCACGGCCAAACTCAGGTTTACCATACCCTTCAATTAACTGAGATGATGCTAATTTGAATTGATTGAATACGTCTATTGGTGGAACAGTTGTTTCCATCAACCAAGGTTTGTCCCATATCTTACCAACAGCAGCTCCAGCAATATCCCTTACTCCAAAGAACATACCCGTTTGGTACCCTATTAATTTTGGAACAGCATACTCTTTTAATTCCTCTTCGTCAGGGAAATCTAATCCTTCTATAGCTCTAACTAACAAGTCAATAGAAACCAATAAGATTGGCTGAGTTAACATTACATTAGTCAAAAATTTAATCATTGACTTTTTATTCTCTCTTGTTGGATTAGCAATAGTCTTTGCTAACTCATATCCAAAAGTATCTCCAATCTTTGATGTCGCTGATCCGAACATAGTCATAAACCTTGCAACCATTTGCTGACTATTATGAATATCAACTCTGTTTAATGACGATGAGGTAGGCTGAGTTTGCTCAACAACCTCTTCCCATCTCATAGCTACATGCTCGTAATACTCATCAGTTCCTTCTTGTAAAGCTGGATGAAGTCTTTTTGTTTCAAGCTCAATGGCATCCCATATTTTCATAACGGTTAATGTATCCATTGCTTGAATACCCATCATGAGTCTATGTCTTGAGAGCTTAAACTTACGACCAAAGATTTTAATTTGAATCATGTCCTTCCCGGCCTGCTCCATCTTAGCCATGGATTCAAGTTCTCTATCTGATAAACCACTAAATCTTGAAGCAGCCTTTCCGGAATACTTCATCATGGTCTGCATTAAAGGATTGTTTTCAGGTATTAACCATTGCAAAGGGAATGCAGCTCCCTTCTCTCCAAATGTTTCTTTTGGTTTCCATGTTAACCACTTTCTTAATTCAGTAGCAGGAACTAAAGTAATACCAAACTTTCCGAATGCAGCTTTATTCAAGTCTTGTCTATCGATATATTGAGCAGCAGTATTAATCGAAACCATCTGCTTCATAGTTACCGCGTTGTTGAAACTTAATACGGTAACAGCAAAGTTTGAATTCAACTTCTGTAAGAATTGATTTGTCTTCTCATCCGAAGCATTACTCCAGCTTAACTTAGGATCTAAGAATCTATCTATCTGAGATTTGATTTGATTCAAATACCTCATCTCCTTTTCGTCCGTAATCAATCCCGGATTACCAAGATTCTGTTGGTTAAAAATCATTTCTATATTCCTTTGAGGAACAGCAACAGCAGCATAATGACTCATAGCATTCTTGCTAATTTGCATAACCTCAAAGACATCCTTAATCATAACAGGCTTACTTGATCCAATCCTTGTTATAGTACTACCCAATGAATTAGCTTGGCTCTGTATTGCTTGGTCAAATGTTTTCTCTTCTCCATAACTAACCGGGAAGTAATCAGCTTCTTCAGAAACCGGGATACCGTGTAATGTCATGTGAGTATCATTAACCTCTGGAAGAAGAGCTGCAAAAGTTCTATCTACCGAGTTGATTACCTCTGGGTAATTCTCAGATACATGCTTATTGATCTCATTCAATTGCTCTGGAGTAAACTTCAATGGCTTACCATAAGTACTTGCATCTCTGTCTTTTAACCCCTTATGTCTTAAGGTAACACCATTAAGCCTTAAAGCTTGAGAAGGAGATTTACCATTGTATATCGCTTGTTGCTTTTGTCTGTCTATTAAGTACATGCTAACCATCTCAGCATCAGTAACCGTAACTCTAACATCAGCCCCTTCTTTATTCTTAACACTAAACACCTTGTGCGCTACATCAGTAGACTTTTTGGATTGAGTATCGAAAACACTAACACCATTTCCATTAACACTCCATGCTTTATCAAACAAGTGCATGATAGCTCCCTTCTTTCCGTCAGCTTCATTAAGATGGTCATACACCATTCTGGTAAAAGTACTATTACTACTTCCGGATAATAAAACGGAATTAGTCTTCATACTGAAAAGCTTGTTGACATTCAGTAATCCAAAGGCTCCTTTATTTTGCTCTAAGAATTTACCAAGCCTTGCTATTATACCTTTTGATTCTGATTTTTTTTGTGATGTATCTGACAGCTCTCGACTAATAGACTCAACTATCTCGTTTGCATTATACATCCTGCCTTCTCCAGCGAGTACCTTTCCATAGCTTTCTTTCTCAGCTATCATGGTAGTCATCTTTCTTTTAAAGACATTGTATAAATCAGATTCAGTCTGAGTTACAGGAACATCTTTACCAAGTAACTTTTCAAACACATTAAAGATACCTTCTTCTACATCATGAAGTTTATCTCTGTGAAGTTTATTGTGTTCCGCGGTGTCCTCATTTGCATTAGCTCTGTAATCATTCTTTGATTCTATAAGATACTTATCAAGTAATGCTATGACATCTGACTCTGTAGCTTGTCCTGCATCAATCTTATCAGCCAAAGCTTTAACTTCAGGATCATGATTGAATAACAACTGAACAAAGTTCTCGCCTATCTCTTTTGACAATTCTTCTGAGAAGTTTGTGTTGGCATTATCAAAATCAAGGGATCCTCTCATTCTTCTTAGTACACCTTCTGGTGCTTGTCTGTTTGGATCATTATGCTGATACCTCTGAATCCTTTCGATGTTCTTTACTACAGATTTAACCAATGGCTCCATTGATTTATCAGTAGCAGTTTTACTTGCTATACCTGACCAAAAATTATTCAGTAATTTCTTATCAGCTTTGGAGATACCATCAACGTATCCATTCTCAATTAGCTTAATTGCTTTGTCTGAACCAACTTTATCAACAAGTTCTTTTGTTGACTTCACATTCCCAAACATCCTTAAGTACTGAACAGCATTATGGCCCGGAGGTGTTTCAAGCATATCACCTTGGCTCCAGAACATAATGTCCTTTATAGCTTCAACGATTTTTTGCCCTTCAGTTCCAAGCTCTTCTGCTGACTTTAAGTTTCCGTTCTCATCAAACAAGGCATCTCTATTAATAACAACTCCCGGAAACTCATCGGTAATAGCATTAATGGTATCCCGTAATACTTCCCCGTCAGATAAGATCTCTTCAATTGTTGTTTGGTCCGTATGCTTGTTGCCTAAGTTGTAATCAATGTCTTGAGACATTATCCTTGGTACCACATGATCATTCATTATGAATGCTCTATAAGCTGCATTCTCTCCAATAGCATCTACTAAATCCTTCCAATCTTGACTGTTCTTATTTGGACATGCACTCATCGACAAGTATTTTTTAATTCAGTAATCTCATTTGATGTTAAAATCCTTGAGCTCAAAGGTACATATTTAACTCTTCCATTAGAGTTTCTAAACATCTCATTTGGAACTTTTTTGTAAACATCATCATTATCCGCTGAATATTCCTTGACATACAAGTTACCATCATTGTCTTTAAATGCAAATGATTTCTTCAAATAATTCGCGTAATCTCCAGTTAGATTAACAGTGTCTCCATTATCAATAAAGTTTCCTTTCTTGTTTTTCTCAGTAAGCTTCGAACCAATTTTAAGATCATTGAAATTCTCAACAGCAGAGTTAATCCTTAAATGATAATTCCTTCTATTTCTTAATCCGTCAGTTTCAGTTACCACTTCATTTTGTTCTGAGTAAATAGGACTGTACTCATTGCCATCCATTCCATGAAACAAAGAACTTTGATTGTTCGATTGATTCATTATCTCTTGATTCATATCTGACAAATACTGATCAGTTAATTCAAAAGGAAATAACGCACTCACAGAACTACCACCTCTGTTTAATGTGTTCTGACTTAAAGAATACGCATAAAGCATGGCTCCTAATTGGTTGTCAGACATACTCTCGAAAGCATCAATAACCTCTCTTCTTTTTGTTTCACCGAGGTCTTTAAATGATTCATCGATACTTATCTTGCCTTGATCTATCATTATGTTCTCAGCAACCATTAATACTTTAGGGTCTATATTGTCACCTCTATTTGCAGTCTTCATTATATTGACAACTCTTCTCTCTATCATAGATCCTAAAGTATTATTATCAATAACTGAATAAGCTTTAATCATTTCCCTTGTTGATTCCGGAATAACATCCGAGTTCATAATGACATCAACAAACATAGACTTCTGAATAATACGCTTCATTGCAGCATGAGCATCATCCTTACTCAATCCTTTCTTAGTTAAAGACTCAAGATTAGTAGAGAAGTTAATTGCAAGCTCTCCTTCTGTTACAAAGTTTTGCTTCAATACATTCAACTGTTTTGCATTTACCTCTTGCAAGTACCCAAGCATAGGGTCATCCATTGCGGTTCCAACATCAATACCAGACTTACCTTCTTTTAATTTCTTCAAGTAATTCAAACGCTTGATTAACTCAACACCAGTAACAGAAGTTTCCTTCTTAGCTGTCATTAAATCTCTGAGCTGATTAATACTTGCTGAAACATTTTCTATTTGGTAATACTCCAAAATGTTTTTCATGTCGGATCTATCACCCGGTAATGCTGACATAAATTCATCAAGAGAATTTAATTGTGCTGTAACATTAAACATCTTATCGTTTCCAGTTTCCTCAACCATATAAAACTTACCGTCTACAGATATAGGAAAAGAACCTCTACCGTCACGATAAATTAAACCGGCATTATCCGAAACATAACGCTTAACTTCTTCTGTTTTATTCAAGCCAATAACCTGTCCTTTAACAGTAGATAATGAATACCTATCTTGATAACCACTAAAGACCATTAATGATTTAGACCTTAAGAATTCCTCCATAGTCTTAACCTTGCTCTCAGTTAAAGTAAAGTTACTTGACTTAGCTTTTAAGTTTTCGTAGTACTCTTTTAAGTTAGGATCATTTATAATAGAAATTATCTCTTGAGGTGGAACACCCAGCATAGCAAGAGAAATAGTTTCAGTAATATTGTCCTCTGTAATTCCAAGCTCTAAAGCTATAGGATTGTTGTTAGCATCTAAGAAACCTTGTAATAGCTTAGCAACAAACTCTTGGTTTCCGCTACCATCTATAATACCCAATTTCTGATAAGACTTTCCGTTTATATTTATTGGAGACTTCAAACGCATGTTATGTAAAGACATGTAGTTCATCATTCTGGACATGCTGGCCGTAACAGCTACACCAAGCTGCTGTAATTGCATCTTCTCTGATTGATCAAACTGTCCAGCATTAGAACTATATCCATACTTTGTTGAATCATCCGTAGTTTTAATACTATCTTTTAGTTTCTTGAAGTCATCCTCAAATTCAAGTTGAACTTTTCTATCTTGATTGTACCTATCAGATTTCTGAGTATCAATCATTTTGTTTACTAAAGAAGTTCCGAAACCATCTATCACTTCACCATTCTCATTCGTATCCCTAACAAGCATGAACAATTTATCACCATCGTAATCCGCATCTGAATATTTAGAGAACTCTCTTGGAACTGATATGGTATTCATGGATCCTGATGTAAAGTATTTTACTTGACCAGCAAACCCTGACATCGGACCAGATATAGGAACCCTTGCTGTTGCCATCTGAAATGATCTTGGATTTTCCATTAATCTTTCATTAGCATAACGTATCATTTCCTGATCAGTCATTGGATTACCCTGTGCATTAGTTTGTCTTTCGAAAAACAATGACCATGGAGCAGCTACTTCAGCCATTCCTGTTTGAGCATTATACTTTAAGTACTCCCTATCATTAGGTTTACTCGGATCAGCATTCTCTCCAAAGTCAGGAACTAACTGAGCTTGGAATCCTTGAGTATCTATCTTAATAGCCTTCTCGCTAATCTTGTTTCTTATAATACCCTGTATAACAGTTACAACATCCGGATGGTCATAAGCAGCTCTTATGTCAGTTTCATCCTTAGCGTTATCCATTGCGTTCTTAAAGATCGCTTTAAATGTCTCCCTTTGCTGCGTACTCAAGAAGTCTAAATCACCAGAAGATACAAGTGCTAAAAGCTTTTCAGGAGACTGAAGTTTCTCCCATAAGTCTTGACTCTGATCCTTTAACTTGTCAATCAACATGTTGCTAAACTCAGAAGCATCATTACCGTTATAGGAATCATATACAGCAACCATATCAATCAATTGAATAGGCGCACCCACTCTTTTTGCTTTGTTTGGTTTGTTTGAGTAATCAGTGTTGATATTAAATACAACACCATGGCTTCTTATTTTTAGCTTTTTGTAAGCTCCGTTCTTTGCAGCGCTACTTAATTCTGAAAGTGGTATAACACTATGCTGAATGTTATGAGTTCCTTTTAATGAATCACTATCAATTACCTGAAGCTTTACTTCTGTTTCCGGAATACCTTCTTTCTTAGCTATCTCTTTTGTCAGATCATTAATAACATTAGCCAATTGCATTTGATTTGAATTACGCAATCCTTCTTGAGTGACTGTCGCGTTCTTAATGTAAAGCAATTGTCCATTATCATCAACCTCATTAACATTGTCCTTCATGTTCGGGCCAATGTTTCCTTTACCATGATCATCCTCTAAGAATGAATAATAGTTATCGTTAATTATCTTAAACGAATCTGTTACTAATTCTGGGTTTTCTTTTGTACCTAAGTTAGTGTCAATAACAATAGTGAAAGCATCATGTTCCTTTGTTTTATTTGGAGCAGTTTTGGAACCACCAATACGCTTTGTAAAAGCAGTAGTATCCTTGAACTCTAAAATATTACCTCCTATCATTGACCTTAAAAAGAACCTCATCTCTGCTTGAGTGTTAAGCTCTTTTGTTATAGCTTCAGTTAAAGCTACTTTTGTTTTCCCGTCATTAGGATCCCCTTTAACACCAAACTTGTTCATAAGAACTCGAACCATATTATTGCCAGCTTCTACCTCAGCTTCAGTTGATGAGTTTTCATAAACAGCTTTCAATAAGTTCTTAGCTTCCTCTGACATCTTAACTCCAGTATAAGTAAGAACCGGTTTACCATTTTTAAACTCCATCGAAAGGTGATTGAAGTTCTCGTTAAAAGTACTCTGTATTCTTTTGATCGCTTTATTGTAATCGTCTTCACTTAATCCTTCAGGAATATTTTTAACAGCAGCATTGATAATAGTTAAGTGCTTTCTGTTTCCAATATCTCCACCCATGTCCTTCTGGAATTTTTTATACGAAGTATCATCAATACCTATCAGTATGTTTTGTTTCCTATCGTTTAACTGACCAAGAGAAACAAACTTCTCTCCAGCAACATTATTCAATAAAGATTCAATCTGTCTATCTAAAGAAGTTGTACCATAAGTAGAATTCCTTTGGCCATTAACATCAGTTCCAAGAGACTCAGCATAAGAGAATCTTGTAGTTTTACTGAATGGTGAATACTGGTGACCTTTAGCATCTTTAAATCGAAGCCAATTCAATCGTTCTTTAACCTGTTCGAAGTTGTGGACAAACCTTGATATAGAGTTTGAATTCTGAACAGCAGATCTTCTTTCAAACTTTTGGCCATAAAACTTGTTTGATTTAGTTGTACCATTAACAGCTTCGCTAACTTCCCTAGCAACACGATACATTTTCTTTTGTATGTTCTTAATTCCAGCATCACTCAAGTTAGGATTGTCTCGATATTCCTCTAATAGAGTTTTAATACTCTTAACATCAGCATTAGTTAAACCAATGTTTTTAATGATGTCTGAAATTGGCAATACAGTTCCGGTAGCACTATGAACAAAATCAGTATGCCCCATATAACGAGCTACTATAACTCCAACAGATGTAGGTGTTAAGTCTTTAATCTTCTTTGCTCCATTCACTCCCGGCAAGTTTGAAAAGTCATGCCAGTTAAGAGTCTTTAGATTCTTATAGATGTTGTTGTACTCGCTTTTAAATCTACGACTTATATTCTTAGATTGGTATCCAGAAAATCTATTAGTGTTCTTTATATCTGTAGACAAGCTAACATAATTCGGAATAAAACTATTCGAGAATATAGCCATTGTTTTCTTCTCTAAAGCTTTAGCTCTATCGGCAAACTCTGGCTTCTTTGATAGTGTATTCAAATAGTTTAATACATTATCAACCTTAGTTGCTGTGTATCCTAAATGACTATCAGTATTATTCTTAATAAATTCCTTCAATGCTTTTCTGTAACCAGACCGCGTTGTCTTATCTGGGAATAATGACATCACCTCATAGACAACATCCATATCCAATGGATTCCCGTTGTCATCAACAAGGTTCTTCATTAATTCAAGAACTGATCTATCGATAGAGTTCTTTCCTTTTACACCTCTTTCCGGATCTTCAGTAATCTCTGAATCCTCACTTCTTTCTATAGCTGTCCAGCTATCAAACAATTCAGCAAAAGTTCTATCTTGATCTATCTGAGTTTTAGTTTGATTCTCTACTGTCTTGATTATTTGATTGTAGAATTCACTAACATCTTTAGAAGAGTTCCCTCTTAATTGACTGTAGAATGTAGCGTAGTTAACCTCAGTGATTTGCTCTGGCATTATCTTCATATCACCAAACAACTTCTGATATGTCTTGCTTGTTGGTCCTTGTTGGTAAACATTGTACAAATACTTCATTACAACTTTACCCATATTTGTAGCGTTAGGTCTTACCTTAATATCCCTAACAATATTCTTAACACTTTGCTGAATGAATATCTTCTGTACAGCCTGATTCAAATTAGCAATCCTCTGTGTGTTAACAGTAGACTTCTGGGATCTAAACTTTCCAACGCGAACATCTTCAAACTTAACATTCTTTCTGTTGGTTGTTAGATCTCTAACCATCTCCTGAATCTGAGCATCACCATTTCCGAACCTTGCCTTAACCGTATTCCAGAAATCTTGTAAGAACTCAAGTACCTTGTCAATTAATTTCTTGTCATACTTAGTTCGAACAATAATATCATTAACAGATTTAGAGCCAAGCATTTCAACTAATGCTTCTTCCAATTGTTCTTGGCGACTTAACTCAGGATAATTCTCTTGAGCCCAAGTATCAAACCCAGTTCCCTCAACAAGCTTTATACCTCTCTCTATTACCTTAGGATCGGTACTCTTCATGAAGTCAACATAGATATGAGCAACCTCATGAGCTATACTGCTTTGAAAAGCTCTATCCTTATTAATCATTACTCCAGCTTCAGATACAACGGCAACGGCATCCGGGCCATACTTCCAAGCTGCATCAGAAACCAACTCAACCGGAACATCTGGATACAACTTATTGAAGTGATCCATTACTGTATTCCATGTGTCAGGATCCTCACTTCGAGTAACTGATGTACTTAATAATACATCTGGATTTCTTTGATAGAGATTTCCATCTTCATCTACATCAGGGTCATCAACATCATCTACGTTAGATAAATCATCCTTGTTAACAACATTATGATTTTGATTCCTATATTCATCCAATGCTTTTCTAAGCATTTTAGATTGTGGATTCTCAGATATATGTCTTTCAATTTCAGATTCAGTTATCTCCCCTTTCAATAAGGATTCGTAAACCTTCTGTTCACCCATGTTCTGTAACTGATTGAAAGTTTTCTTTGGTGGTAAATAAGGAACAACACTTGGAGCAATCTGATCTACAATCTTAATGACTCCCTTTGGAGCACCATCTTCAGTAAGAACAACTGTGTTTCTAATATCAATACCAGTTACTTTAGGATGTACTACTCCATCTCTTTTATAAGTAACAGATATTGGAGCCAGCATTACAGAGTTAACAGGAACACCAAACTGTTGTTCAAAATTCCTCTTGTAAATAAACTGCTGAGCCATATAGTTCTGAGCCTTAGATAACTCTTGAATATCACCCTCTAAGTTGTACTTTGAAGCAGCATCTAAAAAGTCATTGATAACAGAACCACCTTTGTTCTTGTAACTCTTCATATCAAGAATGTGGTAGTTACCATTAGGGTCAATCAAAAGTAAATCTAATTCCCCTGTTACATTCTCTCCTACAACATTTACTCCGTCAGCAATAACAACAAACCCGTTATCTTTTAACCAATTGAATAATGTGTTGATTTCTTTTTTAGCTTCTTTTGTAACTGTAACTACTTGACCTACTTTGTTTCCAGATAAATCCTCAACCTCGTTTAGCTTTTCATAATCTGAATTGTCAATATTAGATTCGCTGTTATACTGATCGTGATTACCTATTAATACATCACGAATGTAAGTATCGACAGTAGTACCAATAGATAAAGCAGACTTCATCTCAGCATCAGTACCCCAACTCTTAAGACTATCTATCTCAGCTTGTTTCTTTTTGTACTCATCAGAGTTTTCATCTAATCCAATCATTTCAGATTCTATCTGATCAATAGCATCTTGATTGAATTGAACGTACTGTTGTCTTTCTCCAATAGCTTTAGTAGTACGCTCCTTGTATTCAACACGGCCATCAGGATGTGTAACCTTGTATTGATTACGCTCTTTATCAAGCTCAATCTTTATCCCTTTACGAGCATTATTAATATGTTCAGCAGCAGCTTTCTGAGCTTCAGTTACCGTATTACCTTCAAAGCTTGTATATTCGTAAGCACCGTTTGAATCTTTTTTAGTGTTAATAGTAGGTTTAGAGTTGTTTCTTTTATCAGCTCTTTGGCCTATGTAACTAACATTCTTTACACCACGCTTACGAGATCCGGGTATTTTTTCAAACTCTTGATTGATGTCTGGCTGTGTTGGTTGTTTTACATACTTGTCTTCAAATTCTTTTATTCTTTTATTAATGATTGACTCATCATATAAGACAAGCTCTCTATTGTCCTGAGTTTCATTGTCAATATATCCTGTTAACGAATCATAACCTGCATCCAATATAGCTTTAGCTTTCAAGTCAGCCATGTAATCCTTGACCTCTCTGGCACTTGCTCCTTCAAAATTATAAGTAGTTGGAAGTGTAGATAGGATTTTTCCGTATGTATCTTCACCCTCTTTAGTTGTAACATCTAAATTTGTCTCTTCATCATACTCAACTTCCACTTCAGTAGTATTTTCTTTATCGCCAAAGGCTTTATCTAAAGCATAATAATCTCCACTACCTCTTTGTGGAGTCCATAGATCTCTAAGCCTCTTACTTATTTTAGATTTAAAAGCTTTAACTTTCTTTTTCTTCTTTGATTGTTGTGATTCTTTTAAAACATCTTCTACTTCTTTTGTTTTCTCAGCATGAATAGCTCTTTGTCTTTCAGATAGTGTTTCACCGTTTTTAATCCTATTAGCTATGTCTTTAATAATAGAATCAGATACAACACCAAATTCAACGAATTTATTGTAATCATCATCACTAATAACTTCACTGTTTTTATTTGACGGTTGCTTACCTGATTTCTTTTCTTCTTTTGATTCTTCAGATTCAGTATCTTTAGTTTTTTGAGATTCTTTTTCTTCCTCTTTTTTCTTTTTTTGCTCCTCCTTAAAAGCTGCAAGATCAGCTTCCATAGCTGGAACCAACTCGTTCATTTGCTCTTGGCTGTCAGGATTTAAAGTAGCACTTTTATAAGCTAATTCAAAAGCACCAACGTAATCTTCTTTAGTTATTAACTTGTCAATAAGATTTTTGTCTTTATCTAAAGCCAGATCCCTCAACTGATCATGATACTTCTCAGTTATTGGAGCAGATTTCAACAACTCATCTTTCTTGCTTTTGTAATTTTCAGGCCTTAATTTTTCTAACTCATCGTAAAATTCTTCTGTGCTTAAATTTTCATCAACAACTTTTTTAGATAACTCAGTATAACCCTCAAGTCTTTTTTCAAAAGAAGCTTTACTTTCAGTATCATATTTTGTCTTGCCGGTAATAGCAAGCATTTGCTGTTTACTTTCTTCAGCTAACTGTTTTTCAATAGCACCTATCTGACTTGTCTTATCCCTGAAGTAAACATCTGTGCCATCATTTCTTTCTTCAGCTTTTTTTAAGTTTTCATTTACAGATTCAAACTGTTTTTCAATAACCTTTTTTGTGTTAGTTCTTGAATAATGCTTAAACCTTTCAGTAGGAGTTGTTTCTAAATCTTGTGTTTGATCCACAAAATCAGCAACTTCATCTATAAAAGCAGACATCTCTTCCGATCCAACCATAGAGTTTTCAGTCTCTAATTTTTTATCAACCTTTTGCTTTAATGAAACAACAGCATTTTTAAGAGCGTTTGGATTGTTATTCTTCTTGCCTTTTTTAGCTGCCATATCAAGATAATGGAATATAGCTTCTTTCTCATTACCATCCCTTCCTGACATCAAAGAAGTAGTTGTACCCCCAACAATACCCCCGACTAACCCTGCAAATACAGCTTCTTTAAAAGTGTCTTCAGATGTAAAATTAGCTCCATAAGCTCCTTGACCAGCACGAATCTTATTGTCTCCCCATTGAGATAAGTCATAGCCAGTCTTTAACATATCTTCAATATAAGTCTGAGAAAATTCTTGAGTTGCTTCTCCGGAAAAACCCTGAAGAGCTTTAGTACCTCTGCTACGAAGATTGTTAGACCAACTCTTATTAAAGCCGTCCATAACTTTCTTTAAGCTATTTCGAGTTAAACCATCTTTAAGATCATCTTTACTTAACTTTGCGAGTGATTTTTTTAATGCTGACTTAGCTGCTCCCTTACTTGCTCCAGAACTAATAACTTTCCCAAAATAATCAAGACCAGCTTTTTCGCTCATACCAACAACACCAGATATAAGGTTTGCCATTATTGTTGCATCTTGATTACTAAGACCACTGTTCTTAGCTTCTTCATAAGCCATTGGCCATTGCTGTAAAGCACCATTAACAACACTAAGTAGTCCTTGGTTTTTTTGAACAAAATTCAATGTACTTCCTGTCTTCGATAACGGCTCTATAACGCTACCTGTCTGACTAACCCTGCCAAACATTTTGTTTTTTAATTTAGAGCCTGAAGCTAAAAGCCTCTCCATTTTATTTGTTCCTTGAGCTACATCTTCAGTGATGTCAACAGCCTTACTTGTTAACTTCGCTAAATCTCCAATGTCATCTACAGCGTTAACAGCCTTTCCTACTTTAGCAGCAGTACCACCAAGCTTTGCTATTCTTGCTACATTTAATCCAGGAACAAATATTAACAACTGTTCAACAAATTGACCAAAACCTTCTCCAACACTAAATGCAACTGAATTTCCATAAGAGTCTTTTTGACGTTGGCTACCTTGTCTTGCAATAAGTTGATCGTTACTCTCAAAAGTAATTGCATCAAAAAATGAATCTACATTCTCTGTCCAACCAGACCAAAACTTCTCCCAGTCGCTTCCTTCATCCGCAAACATACCGCCTATAGCAGCAGGAGCATCAGCAATACCTTCAAGCACCTGCATTAAACCATTATAAAAACCTTGAATACCTTCAGAATACCAGCTATCTAAATCTAATTCATAATCAATATCAGAGTTTAAAATATCACCTCTGTATTCATTATCAAAATCAGTATGAGGATCTATAAGTCTATTGTAATCTTGAGCTATTCTAAAGTTCTCCGGATTACCACCCCCGAAATCACTTTGCGGAACTCCTCCTGTTGAATTTATATCGTTTGGCATAATGGCTAAGATAAAAAATTATTACAAATAATTACCCCCTCTCTGAGCCTATCTTATCCAGTATCTCGTGAACTTTAGCTCGATCTGTTCCTTGATAATTTTTAGCAGCATAAGCTCTTAAATTACTCATAGCATCTTCATGGTTCCCATAAGTATTCAAATAATCCATGTAAACCTGATCTAAATCATCATACATTTTCTGAACATTTTCATAGATATTATTTGGAGCATGACCAGAGTTACTTCCTGCTTTCCATTTCATTTCTTCTTCTACATATTTCTGAGCATTAGGACCCATCATTACTTCAGCAGGAATATAAGCAATATGAGTATCTTTTGTTTTCGAGGATAAATCATCCCAATCACCAACAGAACCCTCCATGTGATTTGCAATCCTGCTTCCCATATAAACTTTAAAATAAGAGCGAGGAACTCCTTCATCATCAAGCATTGTTATTTGACCTCCAATATCTTTAATATACATCGGATCACCATCTTTATCCATACTTGGCGCGTTAGTTGAAACCTGATCTGATATTCTATTACTATTAGGATCTTTTATTAAAAGGAAATTTTGTCCATCTGGAATAAAAAATATACCATCTTTATTAGCATCTTCCAGTGTTGCAATATTGCTTGCGTAATCCTTGTTATACTGAGTAAAACCAACAGCTTCAAGGGCATGCCTCATGATTTTAGGAGGTATAGGTGTAGCGCCAACACCGTTGAATCCCGGAACTAAATTCTTTTCATTCATCCTTGTTGTCGAAACATAAGCATCTTGATAAACACTTTCTGTTTTGCCGTAAACACCTTGATTACCATAAACAGCTCTACCACCACTTGATACCCCAGTGCTTTGTCTTGAGCTTGCGCTTTGTTGGTCTGATCGTTTAGAGAACGATGTGGCAAGTTGTTCTGCCCTCATTCTTTGTGTCTCATCAAATTGACCAGACTTAATATTGAATTGATCAATTTTCAAGTTATGCTCATCTAAAGCAGAAGGATTGTATGTCCATCCTGGATTTTTGTTTCCAGCTTTTAACTGCTCGTTAACCATCTCAGCATACATATTCCTCATGTGAAGAGCTTGATTCTCGCTTGACCCTTGTGACATCATATACCTATAAACATCATCAGCCTTAACTGGCTCTCCTTTTTTCCCTTGTGTTAAAAGTTGTTTAACATCTAAGTTTATTCTTTTTTCTGGAACAGAATCAGTACTATCAATCATTAATACCGTTCCTTCTTGATGTTGTCTTAAAGCTTCATTAGCGTTCATTTTCTTTGTTACAATAACTTCTCTTCCGTTCTCATCTTTTTCTTTGACTTTAACTGTAACAGGAGGTATATACATGCCTTTAGATATACCGTCAGTAATAACATTCATACTTTCTTTAGTCCTCATAGCGTTAGTATAACTATCGCTATTCATGAAATTATCCTTGAATTTATTCAAGTCGTTCATTCCTCCTGTTAGATACCATTTTGATATATCGCCATTATATGAAGAGATCTGTTTTAAAAGATTTTGCTTTTCTTTTTTCCATTGCTCGTCTAATCTTTTTTTGTCTTGATCACTTACCTCTAAGTTTTGAAACTGAGATATATATTCTTGCATAGCTTTCTCAGACTCTAATGACCTTTGAAGATTAGCTTCTTCTATAGCGAGATTCTTCTCTGCATATAATTGGTCTTGTTTACGGTCTTCTCTTCTCTGAGACCAATCACTCTTGTGTGCTAATCCACTATATAATGCCCAATTTCTGCTCATCTTAATTTAGTTTTCAAGTTGATTAATCATACTTAATATTCTGCCAATTATCGTAATCAAAATCATCATTCCACATCCTTGTTCGAGGACCCCAAACATTCTGATAATCATTTTGTTGATTTCTTCTTTTTGCTAATCTCTGATAAGCTAAATCTTTTGTCTTATCTAATCTCTTATGAAAATCAGGCATATTTAATCCTTCCATTGCTGCAACTCCAAATTTATTCCAAACTTCAGGATCTAAATCATCATCCAGCTCATCACCAGTTATAAATCCATTAGCTGCTAAAATCAAATCTCGAGCAGATCTTCCAGTATTATACTCCCAATCCATCAGTCTTAACTTAACATCTCTTGGAGCTTTGTCATAAATATCCTTATACTTTCCTCCTAAAATTTCTTCTTGTATGTATCTCTTGGCTAAATCTGGAGTTATATTTCCACTCCTTAAATAATCCAAATGTTGTTTGTCACCTACATTCATTCCATAAGAAGGATGGCCACCACTTGATAATCCATGAGAACTTTCAAAATCAAATAATCTTTGGTAATCTGAATCTGCAAGACCATAAGCATCCCTTGTTGCAGATCCAAGAGAATTAGAAGCAGGCGTTTGAACTTGATTATTGCCAACAACCTCAGACATAAGCTTTATTTCAGTGTCATTAATCTTATAATCACTAGGACTAAAGTCTAAATCCATAGGCTGCTCAACAGGTAAAACTTCGTTAGGATTCAATTTTTGTTCTTGAACTTTCATTACCTCCTGCATCATATCAATATAAGTCATATCAGGATTTGCGCTAACCATATTGTCAATAGCAATATTATTGTCTCTTTCTTGAGCTTTATCTCGGTCTTCATAAAGAGTTTTTAAGTACTCTCTATTATTCCTATCTCTTATACCTCTTTGGATATCAGCATTATACTGTTCTGTTTTCGCTAAATTATGCATGTATTTTGCGTAATCAGAATTAGGTCCATACGTTTTATTGTACTGAATTCTATTATCCATATTGTAGATACCAGCAGCCATTAATTCAGAAGCAGCTCTATTGGTTAACTCTGCTTGTCTTAAATCATCATCAAATATCTGTCGATGAACAGGCTCATAATCTCTTGCTGCTCGATAAAAGTCTTGACGATTTTCCCTCCTTGCTTGCCTATCAGCCATTGCTAACTGAGATCTTCCTTGCTGATATGTTCTGGATGCTCTACCTAAATTTGCTAAAGCTGTACCTCCGGAACCTCCAGACATTCTTTTAATATTCTCAACATCTCCAATATAACTTTCCCTTAACTGACCTTCAGCATAAGCTTTCTCAGCTTCAGTAAGTCCCATGTCTCTCATTTGTCGAGCCATAGTTTGATACTCTTCAAATTGTTTAGAAGGAGTGTATCTTGGAATGTCTTCTATACCAGAAACTCCACCGATCATTTGAGCAATATCGCCAACATAACCAGGATCAATATAATCCATTATGTTCTCTTGTTTTTCTGGCTCTGGGCCAAAACTCCCTTCCAAAGCTGCAATCTCTTTGTTAATATCATCAAGTGATCTTCCAGATTCTTTGGCTTTATACTCTCGTGTTTCAGGACTATTAATATCAAGAATTTTTTCTTCTTCCCAAACACCTTTATTCTTTTGTATTTTAGGAGTAGGATTTGGAGTGTAATCAAAATCCTTTTCATAACGAGTTGAAGAAGTGCTTCCACCTACTCCAGTAGACTGCCTTTGAGAGCTACCACCAGAAGCAGAACCTCCAGACCCATCTCCAAAAACATTTTTTTGCTGACCGACTGGGGTTGCTCCTTTTTTATTATAGTGCTGTCTTCTTAAAACATCTTGGTAATACCCATTACTACCATAAACTGTTTGAGAAATATCTTCAGGATCAAGGTTATTCTGTATCGCATAAGGACTATCAATAAGCCATTGTAAATAACCTTTTCCAATAGCGTCACCAAAAGACATGCCATCATCCATGTGAGCCTTTATTGTTTCAATAAGCTCTGGATTCATTTCTTTACCAGCGTTGTTAGACGGAAATAAATTGTCGTTTGTCTTTAAGGTTAACTCTTCTTGGTAAATTTGATTTTCAAAATTTGATATTTTATCTGAATGCTTTTTAAATTCAGACCTATAATTAGTAGAATTTGGGTCTAAACCATCTAATGCTTCTCTTTCTTTTTCTAATGCTGTTTTGTTTTCTTCAATAGCAGCATTAATTAGTTTTCTATCAAATAATAAATAATTCCTTCTAGAAGCGTCGTAAACATCTTTCATTAAAGATCTATACTGTTGTGCGTAATTCTTTCTACTTTCTTCTGGTAAATTTTGATTTGAAGCATTTCTATACGCTCTGTCAATTTCTTTGGACATCATTTTATTAATGACCATCATATCGTCACTATAAGCGTTAAAGTTTTCGTTTATTGACTCAACATCTTCAGGGTCAAAATTAACATCTATATCAGTTCCTTTTTCGATAATGTATTTATCTACATCAAAACCTTTTTTTGATAAAGCAGGTCCGAAATGTTTTTTTATAGACTCTATTTGTAAATGATTTCTAAATTTATATAAGTCATTTGTAAGATGTTCTCCATCGGACCAAGTTGGATCTAAAGAAGATGTTTCTCCAGTAATTTTTGATATTGCATACACATCAGGATTTTCTTCTCCTCCCGGTCTTATTCTATAAACGTTATCACCATAAGACATAAATCTATCTTTTGACGATAAAGGCTCTTGGTGGATTTTTGAGCCAGCAATAATAGTTGTTTGATTTTCTGAATCTCCCTGAATAACAACCGGCTTGTTTTCGTATATCTTTTCTTCGTCATCAATACTCATTTCAAGGCCATCAGTAACAATCAAAGAACCGCCAAACGTATTCCACTTACGACCATAACTATCTTCAGGTTGTTTTCGCCTTAATTTAAAATACTCATCATGATTCATGCTTCCGCTGACATCAAAGTATTTAATATCAGAGTGAGGCCCCGTGCTTTCTTGATCAAGTGTTAAAGAAATTTTACCCAATTTACTATTTGGTGTTACTTGATCGCCAAGTTTTAAATTGCTATTGTCAACATGATTTATTTGAGCTACAACATAAGCTCCGTTACCTTTAGAGTTTGAAGGATCTAACTCGTACATTATTTCTACTGTGTTACCCTTCTTAAAAATCACAGTACCATTACCAGCAACAGGACTATAAGTTTCTGGCATTTTATCCGGATCAGCATTGTCCCAATTATATGTTTTTGTGTTTTCATCGTAAACAGCTCCGGCTTTTATTTTAGCTTCCTCTGTTAAAGCTCTATCATTAGCTCCATGCCAACCTTCTTTATTATCACCTCTTTGATCTCCGGCATCTGCCGAAATTTTAAGCTCTCCTTTCCTTCCTCCAGATTTAAGCTTGCCTTTAAGTTTACCGTAAATAGGATCATCTGGGTGATATTTCCTTATCTGATTTGGTCTGCTCGGACTATCAGTAAGATTAACACCCCCGAATTCATCCATAATGCTTCCGTCTGGATTAGGCTGCAATAAAGTGTAAGTAGTGTAACTACGACCATTTTCACCGCCTTCTGCTATTGCAAAATTACCAGAGTCTTTATCTATCCAAATAACTCTCCCTTGATTATCTAAAACAGGTTTGCCGTTTTGAAGATATGGTTCCCAATTACTTTCTACTGCCATATTACAACCAATTAAAATTATTCAATCCATTACTTCCTAAAGCAGCTTTCCATACTTGCTTTGAGTATTCATTATCTCCGGCATCCTGAATCATCTTATGACCAAGACCTACCTTTACAACAGAACCAACAGCATCACCAACAACAGGAATACTCTTAGTCATTTCTTCTGCTTTTTTAACTTTTGCATAAGACTCTCTCTGCTCTGCTTCTTCAGCAGCTAAAGCATTTGCTTGACGATCTAAAGATGCATTACCGGTATTATTTGTTATACCACTGTCAGCACTAAAAACACTACTACCACTAAGATAGTCATTCGTCATGCTATCACCAATACTACCAACACTTCCAGATATACTCATTCCTTGACCACCACCAGAACTTCCAGAAGATCCACCCATCATGTTTCCGAAAAAACTATTCATGTCAAACCCAGAAGATCCACCAGAAGTCATGCCAGACTGAGCAGGTCCTCCTTCAGAAATTGACTGTTTACCTCCATAAGATCCAGACATTCCTTTAGCGCCAGGATATTGTTGTTGAGCACCGCTATAAATATTATCTAAAGATGAATATCCGGTTCCTCCCGAAGAAACAGGTCCAGCTCCAGACATAGCAGAACCACCACCTCCAGATTTACCGCCACTAAACATACCGCCAAACATACCGCCACCACCAGAACCACTACCTCCACCCCATCCTTGACCGGATGAGAAACCACCAAAACCCTCTCCTTGACCAGCGATAGCTTTATAAATTTCCATAGAAGCAGCAAGACGATTCCAAGCATTTGCATTCTCAGCTTTCTTTTGTGCCTCAACAACTTCTCCTGCATCAGATCCTTCAAAAGCTTTTCTTCCCCAAGCATTCTGAATAGAACCACCAAAAGGAAGTAAATAAGAACCTACATGACCCCAAGCTGTTTTTCTACCATGCTTGTCATAACCAAGAAATTTAGCTAAAGCCCTCTTGTGCTGAGGAATTGTTGATGGATTGTAATATTGTCCTTGCTGTACTATTTCTCTCTTATCATCAAAAATCATACTATATCCTTTTTGATACTCTAAACTTTGTAACAATAGATGTTATCTTGTTGAGAATGTTATTAAAATTATTGAAAGTAAGCCGAAGCTCCAAGTATTTCCCCCTAATTCTGTCTCTTTGCGATATACCTCTTAATGGATACCGAAGAATGTTTTCTTTGTATTCTGGCCTC
>Ga0098074_1000455_pt1 | contig 27851 bp, 5 predicted proteins | sample 32_taG_FD_75064 | JGI IMG/M metagenome (GOLD analysis project Ga0098074, IMG submission 75064) | Marine viral communities from the Gulf of Mexico - 32_GoM_OMZ_CsCl metaG | ecosystem: Environmental > Aquatic > Marine > Oceanic | place: Atlantic Ocean: Gulf of Mexico | collected 2015-07-12
TAAGAACTAACGAAGAGGGTAAAGTAGATACAAGATTTCTTCCTGTAGATTACCAAGCTACAAAAGAACTATGGGCGAGAATGTATCCAAATAAAACAGAAGAAGAAATAAAACAAATACCAGATAGAAAAAGAGTGTTCCTTCGTAATACACATTCTTCTGGTTATATTTATGGTTGGTTTTATAACAAGTTTACTTGTAATGCCAAGAATAAATCAGTATATTATTTTAAAGCTAGTAGAACTAATACTAGAGAACTAGCTAAATATGTTAAATCAGATGATTTTCAAGATCATTACTTTGCTTATTAATTATGATGACAGGTAAAAGAACTAGTCTTAAAAGAGTACTAGAAAAAGTATATAGAGATTTCCACTTCAACACTGAGATTGCTTGGGGGGATGTAATAGAGTGGTCTTCAGAAGCTATTAACATTCTTGGTGTTGGTGTTGGATTTGAAGATAAAATATCTAAAGAAATAGAACTAACTAATGGTAGGGGCAAATTACCATGTGACCTTATGTACATTAAAATGGTAAGACAGTTTGATACACATAGAACTTTAGTTCGTTCTTCTGACCAGTTTCACTTATCTAATTGGTATAGATGTGAAGATGAACAAGTATCTACCTGTGATGATTACTGCAGCCCTTTAGATACATATACAACTGAAGGAGATTATATCTTCACTAACCTTGATGATGAATCTTTAGAAATAGCTTATAAAGCCATACCTACTGATTCAGATGGTTTACCAATGATACCAGATGATGATAAGTATATTAGATATGTAGCTCATTATATTGCTGAGAAATTAGCATTTAAACTTGCTATGCAGAATAAATTACCTGCTGGTATGTTAGAAAAGATTGAACAAAAACTTGCTTTCTCTACAGGCTCTGCTAAAATGAAAGCTGTTATTCCAGATACAGATGGTATGGAAGCTTGGAAAAATTCTTTCTTAAGATTAGTTCCTACTTTAAATTCACATAGTAATGGGTTTAAATATGACGCTCAACCACAACAACAAAGAAACCATAACTCCTATTAATCATGCAACATAAAGTAGGTTATGTAAAAGGTATTAATCAAGACCTTGCTAACGACAAATATAGTAACCAGAACTATTTCACAGCTAATAATATAAAAGTAATAACTGCATCAGGTAGTTCAACTGGTTCAATAGAAAATGAACAGGGTAATAAATTATTATTTCAATTTCCTACAGTTGGAGCTAGATATTTAATGACAGTTACTTTGTTCAATACTTGTGTTATTAATGGTAACTCAGTATCAGTAGGTGCTGGTGAAAGTAATGAAGATTTTTATAATAAACTTTTAGCTAATTCAGCCATTAAATCTCTCAATGACAATAGTGATATATATATTTTCTATAATGATTCTGGAGTTTATATACAAGTATTAGATACTACAGTAACTGTAACAGGTACAGGTATTTCAACATATACTGCAGCAGTGTCTACTACTTATATATGTGGGTGGACTAGGTTAAACGAATGGTTAATTGTTTTTACTTCAGATACAGAAACAGCTACTCCTTCTTCTAGTATTTGTCAAATATGGAAATTTAAATTTACATCTGGTTCAAGAACAACTATAGATGGTGCGTCAGGTACTACACTAGATGCCTCTACACATTTAATATATAATGATAAACTTAACTATTCTACCACCACTTATATTAGAGATATTGTTAGTAATTACGAAACTAGCACTAAGGGTAGAGTATATTGGACTGACTATTATAATCAGGTTCGAGTGGCTAATGTACTAAGTACTGATTTAATGGAAGTTAAACCTGAAGATCTTGGTTTGGTTTCTGAAGTTACTTTATCTAAACCTGTAATTAATAGTATAAATAATAATGGTAGTTTACCAGCAGGGGCGCACTATCAATATTACTATAAATTAGTAGCTACAGATGGTAGAGAGTCTATCTTTTCTCCAGGTTCTCAATTAATAGATGTACAGGAAGAATTATCTGATAACTCTTCTTTATCTTACTATGATGTAGTATCTACTCCTGGTGGAAGTGTTGATACAAAAGAAATAACAGTTAATATTACTGATGTAGATAGTGATTTTGATCTACTTGAATTATACTGTGTAATATGGGAATCTTTAAACTCACCTGCTATATATAAAGTAGACGATTACCTAATTACAGGTAGTACAATGTCTGTAGTACATTCTAATTTAGATTCTTCTATACCATTCTCATTAGTAGAATTTATGGGTATTGGTATTCCATTTACTTGTAAAACATTAGAAGATAGAGATAAACAACTAGTTGCTGGTAATATTAAAGAATCCAAATTTGATATAGATTTTGATGCTAGAGCATATAGACATAATTCATCTGGTAATTTTGATATACTAGATAATGATGGTAGTTCTGATACATATACTGGGCCAGCTATAGATTATACAGCAATACCAGAAGATCACGGTTGTATAAATCCTACCAATGATGATACAAATACTGGGTATAATATTAAACAAGCTACCAAACAAGTATTTAAAGCTGACGGTACTACTTTAGGTGGTGAAGGTACTAATGTTAGTTATACTTTTGCTACAGATGCTAGAACAGGGGCTACTGGTATTAAAGCTATTAAAACCACTGATTCTGACACTAGTGGATATAATGTTTCTGAAACTAGAATAGGGGGTACTTCATATTCAATAGGAGTTACTGACTTAAATGGTGATAATATAACAGTTGATTTATCAGATGAATTAAGTAATACTAAATCAGCACAACTTAACGCCAATTACCAAGGGTATGCTAGAGGTGAGACTTATAGATTCGGTATTGTATTTTACTCTAAAACAGGGCAACGTTCTTATGTAAAATGGATAGGTGATATTAAAATGCCTGATCCATCTTACTCTGATGCAGCTAAAGTTAGTGATGCTCAAAGTGATTCTTTTGTTGTATTAGACCATCAACCAAATACTAGTACTAACACATATAACTTATATCCAGTATTTACTGTAGACATCTCTTCAATACAATCAAATATATCTGGTTTTGAAATAGTAAGAGTACATAGAAGTTCTTCAGATATGACTAGACTAGGTACAGGTATTTTATCTAATTTTGTTAATTATTGTACTGGGGGTGGTAGCGGTGGGCCTGCTACAAGTGCAGCCGCTAATTTAAATACTTTACTTAGAACATATGCTACTACAGGGGGGGCCTCTGTTCAGTACTACTCTGGTGCTACAGTAACGAAACCTGCTTTTTCTAACACAACAACTAAAATAGATGGCACTATTACGGTAGGTACTACAGTTTATGGGGACAGTGAAGATGATGATGGTACTTGGCCTTATGGTACTTTAATGTTAGCAGATTATCCATCTTTCTTAGGTAGGTTAGATGCTTTGACTGTAACTAGTACTGCTAATAAAAGACTCACAATATTTAATTCTCCTATAGTAGATTTTAGAGATTCTACAGGATATAATGTTAATACTTCTGTAGACTATATTCAAGATTTTGGGTATTATACAGGAGTACCTTTTGTGTATCAAGATGATGATGCTTATCATGGTACTACAGGTAATTTAAATGACTTTAATCTAGGATTTCTATATAGAACTCAAAACTTTACTTCACTAAGTACTGCAGGACAGACTGTTCAGTTCTATGAAATAGAAAAAGAAAAACTACTTGATGTAGGAGAAGTATTATTTGAAGGTGATGATGTACTAGATGGTCTACTAGGTTCTTATATAGATAACTATAAAATACAAGCAGTATGTAATACTTCATATACATATTATGATAAAAGTGCTGCTGATGATTACACACCTTTCGGTTTAGGTACAGAAAAACAACTACTTAATTTAAAAGCAGGTGGTGGTAGTGCTTTTGCAATATCTGCAGCTTCTTTAAATGTATATAACCCAGATGGTAATTCTGGGGGTCTTTGGACTAATTATCATACATTCTCAGCGTCTGCATCTGCACCTGCTGATTTAGTATATTTTAAAGAAGTGGCTTACTGCAGACAGGTTACTGGTCAATACGGTGGTAATACTTATGAAGCTAGAAGTAAAAATGAATACATTACTACAGGGGCTTATCAAATAGTAGATGAAGATTCTGCTACTAGTTTAACAGTAAATGCTTTTGGTGGTGATGTAGTAGTTGCTTTTTATGATAGAGAATATATAAAACAATATCATAGTGGACATACTCCATCAGCTCCACTTAAAACAGCCACATCATCTAGAATGTCTGTTGGGCTAATATATGCATCTGAATGTCCTATTAATATAGCTTTCAGAACTGGTAAACATTGGGGTGGTGAAAATGATGATTTCTTTAGAGGGTCTATTGCTAGTGATGGTAGTAGAGATCCTAATGATTTATCTGGAGATGAAACATTTAATTTTGATTCTAGACACCTACAATCTAATAATCTTAGAACAGATTATTTAGCTAAAGATATACTAGCACAAGATGAAACTATTTTTCCTAATCAAATTAAAGTATCTAGAACTAAAGTTGATGGTGAATTAGTAGACAACTGGAGAAGTTTCCCTGCTAATCAATTTGATAATGTAGACGGTTCACTCGGAGAAATACATAAACTAATATCTTATAAAGATCAATTAATGTTCTTCCAAGACAGGGGTGTAGGAGTACTACCTATTAATGAAAGAGCTTTGATTGAAGATGTTACTGGTGCAGAGCTTGTATTAGGTGACGGTCAACTCATTGGTAAATACAGGTACCTAACTGAAACTTCAGGTACTACACATCAACATTCAGTTGTAGTAACAGATAAAGGTATTTACTACTATGACTCATTACAACAAAAGATATACATGGTGCAAGGTGAATCCTTAACTGAAGCTTTAGGTATGCATGGATTCTTTCATACTAAACTTAAAGAAGTACTTAGAGATTCAGATGATCTGTATAAAGCATCCCCTATAGGTGTACATGGTATATATGATAAAAAGAATGAAAGAGTTTTATGGACTTTTCTTGGGGGTAATATTACTAGAACCCATAGTGGTAGCGGTACAGAGTACTTCGAGGTAGGTGATATTGTTTCAACTGCTACAGGTTATGTACAATGTCTTGTTCAAGGAGATTACCTAACATCAGAGGTGACAACTACTAATGGTAAATTTGGAGCTTTGTCAAATTACATACCTGGTTTTACTCTTGGATATAGAGAGAGATTACAAGCATTTGAATCTTTCTATAGTTATAAACCCGGTAAATACTTAAACATAGATGATAAGTTATTATCTATTGATCCTACTGCTAGAAATACAGGGTATGTACACGAAGAAGGAAACTATAATACTTTCTATGGTAATAGTTACCCTTCAGACATAACATTAGTTGTTATGCCTAATCCTAACATTATATCTATATTTAATAACATAGAGTATTATAGTGAGGTAACAATTGACAGTAAAGATATAGTAGACTCCACTTTAGATACTGTCTTAGCTTATAACAAATATCAAAATACAGGAGAGATTACATTAACTGTTGGTACAATTGCTAAGAGAAGAATGAGAACATGGCGTCACAAATTAAAACGTGATTCTATCTCAACAACCAATCTAAACAGTTTAGCAAATCCTAGACTAAGAGATTATTATTTACTTCTAAAAGTAAAATTTGATACTTCTACAAACGAAAGATTAATACTCTCAGATGTAGTTATTAGCTATACGCCTACAAAAATGTAATAAAGTAGTCCATTTATTATTGGTATATTTGTCTATATTGTATAATTATGGCTAAGAAAAAATCTAAAAAACCTCAGTATGCTAGAGGGGGTAAGCTGGGGAGTAAGATTGGTGATTCATTTAAATTTGCAGGAGATACATTACTTTCAACAATAGGTTTATCAGATGTTATCGGTGATGAAAATTATCGAAATCAGGGTTTTGCTGATGCATCTAGAGTAGGTGAACAAATTGGTAAAGGTGTTGGTCAAGTTGCTGGTAATCTTATACTTCCAGGTATGGGAGGTAACATTGTTAAAACTGGTCAAAACTTATTAGGTAACGTTGATGGTGAAGATCAAGAACGTGCTAGAATAGAACAAATGAGAGCTAATAAAGATAGCTATGGTAAATACTCTGATTCTATTACTGACATGAATAAAGCTGTTAACCCATTAGTAGCTGGAACACAAGCAGCTACTGGTTTAGCTAATATGGCTGCTGGTAATTTTGCACAAACAGGTAATGTATTAGGCGATTTATCTGGTTTAAAAAATTCTTTTGGTCAAGGTATACTAGGGCAAGCTGCTCCAGCTACAGGTGATATGATGGGGGCTGCTATAGGTGCTTTAAAAGGTCAACCTAATAACCAAATTAATTACGAGTTCGCTACAGATATGCAGAAGATAAATAATCCTGCTGCTGGTACAATGGGAATACAAGCCGCTTTAAATCAAAGCCAAGGAGACATAATGACAAATTATCAACAACCTATAAGTACTGTTCAGAATCAAGTACCCTTTAATTTTAATGCTTTTGCATACGGAGGAAATATGAAAACAAAATATCAAACAGGTGGGCCAATTTCGCTTTCACCAGAAATTACAGAAGGTTCACCAGAACATCAAGAATATCTTAGAAGATTATCTAATTTTCAAAGTCAAGATCCTACGGAGTTTCAAAAATATCAAGATATCTACGGAGCAGATAACATCACTCCTACAGGTGGTTCTGTAGTTGATTTCTTTACTAATGAGTGGAGCGATAGAAAAAAGGTATGGGATACTACTTCTGAATTAAATAGAAGAGGTATGGCTAACCCATATGATTATAAAAATGTAGACGAGTATTATTCTACTCAATACGGTACAGGTGAAGCTGGTTTTACATTACCTAGAGGTGCAGCTATGTATTCAGCACCACATCAAGATATAAGTAATGAAGTAGATGCTAAGATAGGTAAACATATGTACCGAGGTGTAGGAGATAAAGACCATGACTACTTCTGGCAATATACAGACCCATCTGGTGATTATGATGTTACACCTGCTGAAGAAAATATGCAGGTATACCCAGAAGATACTAGATTAGATGCTACAACAGGGATTAAAGAATTTCAATCAGGTAATTATAAAACAAGAAATTTAGGAGATATATATGTACAATCTCCGGGTGGAGAAACTGTAGACGGTATGGATTTTTTATCTCCAGAAAACTATAATCCTAATGCTTTTGAGTTTGTACCTAACCAAGATTTCAAACCAAATAGAGATTGGATTCAACCAAAATATATGGGAGAAGGTAAAGATAGAGTTAATATTTTTGAACACCCGTCTGTACCTACTACATCAAATTCAAATGTTAACCCATTACCTACTACACCAATGCAAACTATACCTAACGCACCAAGTATGTCTCCATCTGATTTTAAAGGTAGACATATCTACGGAGCATTAGACCAAGGTACTATAAGAGATATATCTAATAAAACATCATTTGCATATGGTGGTAATGTAGAAGAAATGCCTGATGGTGGTAAGTTTGTTCAATATGATGGCCCTACTCATGGTCAAGGTGGTATTGATATAGATCAAAACGGTATGCCAACAGTGAACCCTAATGCTCAAGCTGAAGTCGAAGGTCAAGAAACTATGCATGATAACGGTATAGAAAAATACATGTTCTCTGCTAGATTGATTCCTCAGTCTGAACTTGATAAAAAGAATGATAAGAAAAAACATAATGTTAAGACATACGCTGACCTAAGTAAAGAAATTCATAAAAGATATCCAGAAGCAGACAAAGACCCTATTCAATTGAAATCAAGAAACATGGAACTTGAAAGATTGAAAGCTGAACAAGAAGCTGATAGATCAATGCTTAATGGTATTGAACAAGGTAATGGTCAACAGCAATCACAATTACCAGATATGTTTCAGTATGGTGGAACATACGGGGGTAGAGACAACGAAAATATAGGCACTTACAAACAAGGTTATTCTAAAGTATTTGATAGACAAGATGTAGCTTATGATAACACTCACCGAGAAGATACAATGCCCTCAGAATCTTGGATTCTTGAAGCAGATGACAGACAACACGGTTGGGACTTATACCCAATTCAAAATAATGCTTACATGCCAGAAAAATTCGGATTTAATAAAAACCTTATGATGAAATATTACAAAGGCGAATTAAATGCTAAACCTAGATTTGGGGCAGACGGTAAACCTATTAAAAAAGCTGATGGGGGTAGATTAGAAGGTAACGTTACTAGAGATAGAACTGGTTCTTCTACTTTTAGAGATAGTACAGGTAAAGTACACTTTCAACTTGGGGGAGAGTTAACTAAAAAACAACCTGTACAGGAAGACCCATTTATATTAGATCAACAGTCTTTGCAATTTATGCAGCCTATACATGAAGACCCCTTTGTTCTAGGTGGCCTACCACAAGACTTATTAGCTTTAAGTGGTGCTTTAGGTACTACTACTGATGACATAACTAAGTTTGATAAAGAAAAAAAGGATCAAGTATCTGTACTTCAACATAAAGCTCAATCTGAAAATTGGAATCCGTATAAAGATGTAGCCCGTGATTTAATAAATATGAGTGGAGAAAATACTCCTAATACAGCTGATTCTGGTTCTCAATTACCTCAAGAAAGAATTAATCCAATGGGACTAGCTGCTTCTATGATTGGCCCTGCTTATGATTTATTTCAAGCTGGTCAAGAAACACCTGCTAATGATTTTGGTAGAGTAAACCCTAAAACAATTGATTTATCTAAACAAAGAACTGAACTAGAAAAACAAGCTGGTTTATCTAGAGCTATTGCTAGAGAGAATGCTAGAAACGCACCTTCTGCAGGTGGAGCTATGACTAATAGAGTAATTTCTAATGCTATAATTAATTCTCAATTAGGTTCTGGCTTATCACAAAGTTATCAAACTGAAGAGGCTCAAAATGTTCAGATACTTAACCAAGCTGAATTTGCTAATCATCAAACTAGAATACAAGAGAAATTAGCAGACCAACAAGATTTAGCATTGAGAAAATCAACTATCTCACAGGCTATGCATAACATTGGTATGAATCTTCAAGGTTATACTAGAGATTTAGAATCAGCTAGAGTAGGAAATCTTAATAATAAACTTTGGTTTGATGCTGTTAAAAATGGTAAGTATTTTGATATGAAATGGGACGAAAGTACCCAGAGCATGATTATGATTCCTAAAGTCAAAGCTGATGGTTCTAAAAATGATGACCAAAGTGAAGTACACATTAATACTCAAGGAAAAACTTCTGTAGTTACCAAAGATAATACTTCACAATAATTTTATATATTTGTAATAAGAGAAAGAGATGGCTTATAATAGATTCGTCAAACCAGGTAAATCTGGTTACATGTCACAATACGTTCCAACTAAACTTCCATTTAATTTATGGGAAAAAAACTTAGCACAAAAAGATGCTCAAGTTGATGAACTTAAAGCTTGGAAATCTGAAATGGACAAGATTCAAGCTATGGGTAGTGAAGAGGCGTATTTACCAGAAGTTATGTCTGAATACTTAGTTGGTGAAGATGGTCAAAAAATTAAACAAGAGTTTAGTTCTTTACAACTAGATGACTATAACCGTTCTAAAAGTAAATACAATGAGTTGCATTCTTTTATTGATGGCCTAACTCAAGACGACTTTGTTAATTCTGTAGCTAGTGGTGAAATGACTGATATGATTCTTAAAGGTAATAAGATGTATCAGGAACTTCAATCTATTAATACTACTAATGAGAAAAGAGCAGAATGGTTAAAAAAATCTGGTGAAGTATTACAAGATAATCCACAAGTATTAACTACTCCTTGGGTTATGGGTCACTACAAAGTAATGTTAGAAGACTTTAAAAAGAACCCTAACTACGTACCAGATAGTATGCCTGTTATTGGTAAGTCTATTGATAGAGTTGGAAAACTAGTTACTATCATGGACAAGAAAAAAGATAGTGGCTACAGTAAAGAAGATCTCCAGCCTGGAGAACTATATACTAGAATATATGGTGGTAAAGGAGTTACAGCAGATGCTTATAAAAACTTTGCTACTAAAGTTCTTACTCCTAACTCTGAAATATATAAAGATATTGAAGCTGAAGCTGATTCATGGATTGCTACTAATGATTTAAATCCAGAAGATAGACAAGCATTTATTGACATGCAAGTTAAATCTTTGATTGATACTGCTAAAGAATTAAAACATTGGGATAGTCATGAAAGTTATGGTAAAAAATCTCAATACACCCATGAGAACGAATTAATTAATCAAGAAAACGGTTTCATTAGCTATGGAGCTGAAACTGATGAGTATAAAGAAAATACTTCTGTAAATGGTCAATTAGAGGAGCTAGACAAAGTTAATAAAGAATTAAATACTTTATATGAAGATTTAGCAAGATTTAACAGATTAAAAGCTCAAGGACAAAATATAACAGACATACCTTTATATAATCAAACTTTAGATAAAATAGAAATATTAGAAGGTAAAAAAAATAATTTAACTTATACCACAGAAACAGGTGTCTATGATGCTAAAAATAGAATAAACTACGGGGATAGAAACATAGCAATTCAAAAAGAAGAATTACCTTATATGTTACTAGATCAACCAGAATTATCTAGAGATTTATTTACATATGATAAATCTACTCAAAAGTGGCAAGTTAATCAAGACCAATTTAAGAAGATACAAAACTCTAAAGAATTTAATCCTTATAAAAGTATAATACTAGATTTACCAAAAACTGCACAGGGACAGCAGTTTTTAAATAACTTTGAAGATATGAATGGATTATATCAAGTATATAATACATCTGGAGTATTTGGAACACCTAGACCTGGAGTAGATCCTAAAGGGGTGCATAACATTGGAGACTATAACCAAGCAAAAAAAGGTTTAATTTCTTCTGGTAAATTTACTTTAGAAGAAGTAGAAAATATGAATAACAATGAAGTAGCAGAAACTTTTGTAAAATTATATAAACAAGCTGCTGGGTTTATGGCAGAAAAACATAAGACTAGCCAAAAAAGAAGTAAATTAAATTACGACTTAGATAATGCTTTAAACACAGTTGCAGCTTTCAATCCCTACCAATATAGAGTAGACCCAGAGATAACTTATACTTTAGATAAAGGAGACTTAAATGCTATATCTCAGACCCTTAATGTGGAAGGCTCTAAAGTAACCGGTCTAGATGGAGATATTTATACTTCACCAGAAATTTTAGAAAAGATAGCTATAAAACTAAGAGACGAAAATTCTAGTATAGTATCATCAGTAACTGGAGATGGTAAAGCTGTCATTAAAAGCGGTCTTTCTAGATATGATTTGCTAACTGATTTACAAGTACAAGAAATGTATGCTAAAGGGGTAGACAAAGGTACTATAAACGAAGATAAAGTTTCTATTCTTGATTTCAAACAACAGTTACAAGAAGAAAAAACAGTTGGTAAAATAGTAATAGACTCTCCAGCTTACGGACATAGATTAAAAAATAAAGCTGTAAATTCAGTTATAAATAGTGACGCTTCTCCATCAGAAAAAAGTTCTGGACTAACTAGAATTAAAAATGATGACTTATTAGACAGATTAAGTGATGAGATAGCCCCAATGGGTCCAAGTAGTTTAGGAGCTAGTTACACAACTAATAGTAATGGCATATATACCAATAGTGCTGGGCCTCTACTTCAGTATGATGGATATAATGATGCACACGTAATAAGTCCAGAGTTAAGAAACTATACTAAAAATTTCAAGGGTAAGTATGATTTTAAATTAGATTACTTTACCCAAGATGGTAGACAAGGTGAATGGGAAGTAAGTCCTGTAAGTGCTACTCCAGTAGGTAATTATTACAACCAAGAAACAGGTGCTACAGAAGTATTGTTCTCTTGGGAATATTTTTTAGAAGGTGAAGACCAACCAAGATATGCTATAATTAATGGCCCAAACGCTGGCAACTTTGTTGAATATGTAGAAGGAGCTTTAAGAGAAGACGAAATAAATAATATACAAAATAATCAATAACTATGGCTAAGAAACCAGAGTATAAACCACTTATTAAAGATGATTTATCTGATTTAAAAAGTAATGTAGCAAATAAACCATTTGACTATAAAGGTACTAAGGGAACTAAAAATTATTCAATTAGTAGATCTAAACATCTTGGCGGTCAGACTATTGAAGATTTTAGAAAAAGTACTGGTACTGGGGTATCTATGCTTACTCCAGATAATTTATCTAACAGATCTTATTTTGAAGAAGTAATTAATGATAAGGAGACACTTAGAAATGATATCAAAGCTTATGAACAATCTACTTGGGACAAAGTTGGTAACGGTATAATGAAATTTGCTGGTAGAGCAGGTACTTCTATTATCGGTTCTACTATTGGTACCTTCTATGGTTTATATGCATGGGCGAGAGATGGTGAATTTAAATCATTTTATGATAATGAATTTCAACATGGACTTGATGGTATTAACGATTATATTAGAGAAGAATTTCCACATTACTATACTTCAGACCCAGATGATTGGGAGATTGGTAACTTCTGGTTTGATAAAGTATTTGATGGTTTGGGTTTCGCTACAGGTGCTGTAGCATCTGGTATGTTAGGTGGCGGGGCAGTTAATGTTTTAGGTAAAGTAGGTAAAGCTATGAAGCTAGGTAAACTAGCTAAATACAAAGCTGTTAAGAATCTTAAAAATCTACAGGCATCTGGTGCCTCTACTGCAGAAATTGGTATAGCTAGAGCTAATATTGATAAGGTAGGGGCATCTATGAGTAGACTATCTAAAGTGCCACATGATATTGCTGCATTAACAACTGGTGCTGTATATGAATCTGGTTTTGAAGGTAGAATGGTATTTAAAGATACTAAAGAAAGATTAATAGAACAATACAAAGCAGAAACAGGTTACGCCCCTACTGGTAAAGAACTAGAAGAAATTAATAAGATTGCTGGTGAATCAGCTAACGGTGTATTTGCTGCTAACATGGCTTTAGTTGGAGGTTCTACATATGCTCAATTTGGTAAGCATTTAGGTTTAAGTTTTCCACAAATGAAGAACTTAATTAAACCTAGAATTGCTAAAGAAATAGTAGAGGAAGGTTCTAAAAAATATGTTAAGAAAGGTAGTAGTATAGTCCGAGGCACAGCAACTATTGCTAAAAAACCTTTTGTGGAATCTCAAGAAGAAATGCTTCAATCAGTATTTTCTAAAACTGGTGAAGAGTATGCAATGGCTAAATACAATAACAACGGTAAAGCTAGTGTCAGTGACTTAGCTAAAGCAGCAATTACTTCTGCTAAAAAAGTATATACATCTAAAGAAGGTTGGGAAGAAGGTTTGATTGGTGCTATCATTGGTTCTATTGGTGTTTATAGTGGAGCTAAGTCTGAAACAGGGGGTAGAGAATTACCGTTACCTGCTGTTATAAAATCTATTGGTGAAGCTAGAAATGAAGAACAACTTAGAAATATGATTGTAGATGGAATCAATAATAATGAGATTGCTTCTACTCTTACTTCTACTGCTGAATACATGATTAGAGATGGTAAACTAGAAAGAACTAAAGACCTTGCTTTAGTTGAGGGAGACGAACATATCTACAATAATGCTAAAGATGAACAATTATTTAGCTACTTTGATTCTAGAATGAAAGCAGGTATGTTCGCATCTGTTCAAGAAGACATTCAAGGTTTAAGAAGTATGCCTGTAGAAAAGTACAAAGAACTTGTAGGTATTCCAGAAGAAGTAGAATTTACTGAAACAGATAAAAGTCAGTTAATTAATTCCTATGAAAGAAAGATTAAAGAGTATAAAGAAGCTCACGACTTTATAGAAAAGAATTATAAAGAATATGATGAAGACGCTAAAACTGCTTTAAGATATAATCTAGCTACACTTAAAAGAATTGAAGCTAGACAAAGAAATATTAGTGAACAAATAGATAAATTAACTGAAGGTTCTTTTGCTCAAGAAATTTCAACTCTTAGAAAAGCTGGTGCTAGACCAGGTGCAGATGAGTTCTTTGGAGAAGTAGATTCTAAAATCAAAACTATCCATAAAGAAAATCTAACTAATTTATATGATGATTATTTTAAACTAGAAGATAGAGCTAACGATATTTTAAAAGAATATGATAAAACTGTTAGAGATCCTCAAGGTTTAGAAGAGAAGATTGAAAAAGCTGTTACTGAATTAGAGAAAGAGCTTAACAAAGATTCTGATGAAATTGAAAAGACTAATAGAAAAGAGAACCAAGTTAAACAGGGTATCGAAGATAACGAAACCAAGAAACAACAAAATAAATTAAAAGAAGCTGAACAAGCAGTTATAGACCAAACTGAAGATGAAGCTTTTGAAGCTGCTTACAGAGATTTAGAAGAAAGAGAATCTAATGAGAAAATCATTAACGATAAGATTACTAATCTAAAAGACAGACAAAGTAAATTATTAAATGAACAAAGTGCATTAGACAATACTTTAAATTTTTTAGATGAAATACTTCAAACCAATTCAGAGTATTCTTCAAAAGAAGTAGAAGGGCTGTTGAAACAAATCAATACTCTTAAAGGTCTGTTATCTAATAACTTAGCTAAGACTAAAAGAGGTAAAGCTACAATTGCTACTATAGAAGAACTTGAAAATCAGATTAGAAATGAGTTCTCTTTAGGTCATGATATACTAAATAGAGTTAGAGAATTAAGAGAAGAGTCAATTCAGCTTGAAGCAATTCTTAAAGATTTGAATAATCAAATTAGTTATTATCAAAATTTGATAGCTAATTCTAACATGACTACTCTTAGTCAAAACGAACTTAAAAAACAACTTAGAAAAGTTGAGTCTAAAGCTTCTACAGTTAGAAAGTTAATTGATGCTATTAAGAATGCTATATCTAAATCTTTAGCTTACTTAAATGAGTATATTGGTATATGGAATAAAACATATAACAAACTAGAAAACTTTAAAGATAAGAACAACTTTAAACCTTTATCTCAATCTGAGCTTAAAGAAATCATAGAGAAAGATGATGTTCAATCTCAAGAATGGTTAAATAAATATACTGAACTAGCTCAAAGATATGCTGGACTCGAAGAACAAGTACTAGCACAAATGACTGACATTGAATTCTTAGAAGAAGTTAAAGCCAAAGAAGGTGATAGACTTAACGAACTTATTGAAGCTCTTAGAAAATATGATAACCAAGCTAGATACTTAAAAGAATTAATTGACAGTTATGATGCTGCAATTAAAGAATCACCTATATCTACACCACAAGGTACACCACAAGGACCAGCTCCTGTTAATACTAAGGGTACTCAGCAACATACAGAAGCTAGAGTCGGTAATGCAGAGGCTACAAAAACTCCAGCTAAAACTGCTGGTTTAGACCAAGAAACTATTAATGGTCTTGTAGCTGCTATTAATGATGCTAAAGACTTAACTGCACTTGCTAAAGTAGCTAACTTTATTAATGAACTTAAACAAGAAGAATCTCTTGATGAAATGCCAGATGCTATTAAAGAAGCATACCAGGCTAAAAGAGATGAACTTAAAAATAAACTTGTTCCTAAAACTAAAACTGAAGAAGACAGTGAGGTTGATGAACCCCATGAAATGAATGAAGCCCCTAGAGATTTTTCTGACGAAGAAGCTAAACAAGCTGCAGAGAAACTCAAAGATGCTAACCAAGGTGAACAAGATGGTACTGATAATAACGATCCTATTATTAGAGATAATGGTATAGTGTATCTTAGAAAAAGATTAGTTGATGCATGGAATGCTATTGCTGTTAGAACTAGAAACTTTGTTGAGAATGTAGCTAAAGGTGAAATTAATGAATCAGAAGATGAGCTTTCTTCTCTTACTACTTTAGATATACTATCTTCTAAATTTATTAATAGAGGAGATAAAGTTCAAATTAGTTTACATTATGGTGAATTATTTGACCCACAAGGTAATCCTTTAGAAATTAAAAATGAAGAAGGGCCAAATCAGATAATGAAGATAGAAAAAGATGGTCAACTAATTGGCTATCTTCATGACCTATCTTATATACGTCCAGACAGAGTAGTAGAAGCTACTGAACAATACCCAGATAACCTTGCTAGAAATAGAGAAGAACTAGAACAAACTAGAAAAGATCTTTATAAAGCACTATCTACAAATAACAATACTCCTATAACTGCAGTTGTTGGGGGTAAAAGTGCTGGTACTATTAATATTAAAACTAACCAGAAGTACGATACTCCACTATCTCAAGCTATTGAAAAAGATGATAGACCTAAAATATTGGTGGTTAAATCTGGAGGTCTTTACTTAGGTACCTCTAATGTTGAAGACATGGATTTAGGAGAACAAATACATACTCCTTCTGCTGAATTTTTAGAAGAGTATGCAGGTATGACTTTAGTTGCATTACCTACAGCTAACGGTGGTTACTCTACTGTATTTGCTAGAAATCCTAAATTAAAAGACGTCAAGATTAATGATGAATCAGTTACTGACATCATTAAAGAAGTAGTCACTTCATATCTTACTTCAGATTATGCTACTCTAGAACAATACGGTTTAGCAGATGCTGAAGCTAAAGAAATGTATGCAGAAGATATTGAACAGTATCTTAAGAACTTCATGCATATGTCTTCAATTGTTTTTGTAGATGGTACTACAGACCATAATAATCACTTCTTTTACATTGGTAAAAATGATTATGGTCCAGTAATTCAATTCGTACATGAAGGTAGTCAGATTAATCTACACAAGAAATCTGATCTAAGTGTATTAGAAGCTAAATTAGATGGGGCACTTTTAAATACTAACTTAAATATGTTAAACCCTAACAGAGTTAATGAAGTTAGATTAAAAGATGGTACCAAAGTTAATTACGATACTTTTATCAAAGATAACTTAATGGTTAACTTCTTTGGTGAAGAAGTACATATGAAACATAATAACAAGAAAGAAATGGTATACGTTTCTAACCCTGTTATTACAATTAACAAACCTAATTTCATTGAAGAAAAAGCACCAGTAATTGAAGAGGGGAGTGAGTTCTTCTTTGAAGATGACAGTCCATTAGCTGATATAGAAAGAAGAAGACAAGAAGCTTTAGAAAACATTACACAATTTGAAGATGTTGATGGTAATGGTTTATTTAAAGATGGTTCTTGGGGTACTATTTTTGCTGAAGAAGATAGAATGACTATTACTGAAGCTATTGAATTAGGATTAGCTGAAACTGACACTAGAGAAGAATTAGTAGATAATATAAATGCTAAATATGATGCTGAAATAGCTGCTCTAGGTAAAGAAACTACTCCAGTTGAAGAAGTAGAAATAGCAGAAGCTAAAGAAAATATTTCTGAAGATTCCCCAGAAGCTACAGGACAACCATTAAGTAAAGAAGAAACTACCTTACCTCCTAAAAAAGATAATCCTTTAGATAAACTAGAAGATTCTTTTTCTCCTAAAAGAGAGTATACTAATAGTGATTTAAGAAAAGGCCTTAATACTATTGTAGATGATAAAGGTGTTATCAATGCTTCTAAACATAACAGAGACATTACCAACACCATTACTGCAGTAATGGTAAGCTTACTTGAGAATAAACCAGGTATTACTGTAGGAGAAATCATGTCTGTCATTGATGAAGCTTTTAATGATAAGTTTGATATATATAATTACTTCGGCTCTCAAACTTCTATTGATGAAGATCTAGCTACTGAAAGAAATGCTTTATTAACAGTAGAAGATAATGCTGAAATGGCTAGACGTTACAAATTAGTTCTAGACAACATGCCTATATTTAAACAGTTAGCATTAGCTAAACTTAAAACTTATGGGTATTCAGTTAATGCTAACACAGGTTCTTTAGAATATGTTCAAGAAGATACTACTGATATTGAAGAAAAAATAGAAGCTGAATCAGAAGAAATGATTAGTGGAGGTGAAGCTGAAAATGCTAGAACTTCTTATGATGAGGGGGAAGTGCTTAGAAAAGATCCAGTTGAATCAATGTCAGCTAGAGTTAGACATTTATTATCTACTATCAAAACTGGTGAGAAGAACTTCTTAAATAAACCTCAATACCATGATATGTATCATGTATATTATAGTATACTTGATATATTAGCTAATACCAATAATGAAACTCTTGATAAGAGTATTATTGAATTAGAAAGAAATATTAAATCTAAGCCATACCTACAAGAAGTAGTTAACATGCTTAGAAGTGAGAAGATTGAAATGCATGATAAACTAGAATTCCACTCTGTTATCAAAAAAGCATTACTTGTTCACGAAACTGTACTAGTAGAACCTAAAGAACAGGGTACTGATATTAAAGTAATTAACACTAATAGAAATACTTTAGCTCAACAAATAGCTGAAGATTGGGTAGTTAATCAAGAAGGTGTTTCTATGTGGAAAGACCAAAATGGTATTAGCGTTCTTAATAAAGACTATATTAACACTACTCTTCAAGATAAATGGGTAGCTGTTATTGAAGCTGGTAGAAAAGATAAAGAATCTAGTGAGAAAACTAGATACGCTGTTAAAGCTTTACAGTCTTATCTTAAAGCTGTAGGTATTTACATGTCTGAAGAAGCTCTAATGTATTTAGAAGACAACCCAAGTTATCTAACAGGTAATCCTAATACACAGTTTGCTTCATTATTTAGTACAAAAAAGAGTGGTGTATTTAGTGAAATCAATAATAGATTAAAAGAAGCTACTAAAGATACAGAAGAACATCCACTAGAAACAGAAGGGTACATTAAAAAGTTAGCTACTTTACAGGCAGAGTTCTCTGAAGATGTATCCACACACTCTTTCATTAACTCAGAGAAAAATAATATCTTCTCGTTTATCAATAGCTCATGGATGATTGAAAGATTATCTAGACTAAAACATAAAAGAAAAGGTATTAGAAAGAAGATGATTAACAGATTATTAGCTCTACCTTTTAGTAAACACTCTAACTGGTTAAAAGAGCTTGGTCCTAATGCTAACGAAAAGTTTAGAGATCATTTTAACATTACATTATTAGATACTCTTAAACAAGCTAAAGAAGATGGAGCTTCTTTCTCATCTCTATCTGAAAGAGAACAATTGGTTGCTCAGTTGAACTTGTTTGTAAATAATGAACAGGGTACTAAAGATCAGAAGATTAGTAAATTTATTGTAGCAAAAGCTGATAAACATCTATTACATGTTGTTACTGCTTTAAGACATATGATGGATTCATCTAATGCTGAAATTAACAAAGGTGAATTTGGTACTAATGATAAGAATGCCTTATTAGATTTAGTTAAATCTGAATATTCTAGAATACTAGATGCCCAAGAAAAAAGAAAGAATGGTATTGACTTTACGGATTTAGCATATAAGACTGATTCTGAAGGTAACATAACTCATGGATACAACCCTTTCCAGTTCTATTTTTTTGAGGGGCTTAACGATAAATCTAACAAACAAGTAGCTAAACTATATCACAACGGTGAACTTAAAACTTGGGAAGAACTTACTTCTTCTGGTTTAATTGATACTGTACTTTGGGAAGTAGTTAAAACTCAATTTAATAATGAAGCTGCTAAACTTAGAAAAGAGTTAATTAGTAAAAATATTATTATACCTAAAGACCCAGATGTAGAAGACTCTCAAGATATGATTAGATCTGGTCTTAAATATAATAAGAGTGCTAACTATTTTGTAAGAGACTACTTATTAAATTACATGATTGCTAATGTCAATTATGCACAAATCTTTCAAGGTGACCCTGCGGTAGGTTTTAAAAAATCTATTGATGGTACTTTTGCTAATTTGTTTAAACGTTTAGCTAAAGATATTGCTCCAGCTACTAGAGGAGGTAAACTTAAATTATCTGCTCTTAGAAAGTTAACAGGTGGTACTAACTATAACAAATATAACCAGATTGTATTAAGAGATTCGTATGGCAACTCTCTTAACATACAAGAATTAATGGCAAAACAAATACCTGGTTATGAAGGTATGGACACAAGTGTTGATGCTCAAGAGGTTACTACTCTTGAAGAACACTTAAACATTATGTACCATTATGGTAAAATTAAAACTAAGCAATATTTAAATCTTTTAAAGAAAGCTCAAAAAGGCCAAGAATTAACGCAAGAAGAATTAGATATTGTTCTACAACCAATGAAACCAGTACACTCTGGTAACTATATTATGAATGAGTATGGTGTAGATATGCCTATCTATATTAAATCATCTTCATTCCCACTAGTACCACAACTACTTGGTGAGAATAGTCCATGGGCACAGTTAGAAAAAACCATGCGTAAGAAAAATGTTCAACGTGCTGTATTCCAATCAGGTATAAAGCTAGGAGCATTTAAAATTATTGATGGTTGGAATAAGATGACTAACCCAAAAACTGAAGAGTTAATGGGTACTACTTCTGAAGATGGTAAATTTACTCCATTCACTAACGGTACTTTTAATATTAAAGAAATAGAAGCACAAATAGATAACGGTGCTTTCATGACTTTAAATAGAGATAACTTTGGTATTCAGCAAGATATGCCGTATGATCCTTTCAAAAGCAAAATTCTAGAAGGTTCTCAGTTAGTTAAACTTATCATGAATGGTCTTGATACTTCTACACCATATGGTGCTAAAGTAAGAGATAGATTTAATGAATTACATAATGAGTTAACTGATATAGGTTTTGAAAACTTCTTAGATAAAATTGGTTTTGAAGAAGTAGGTGGTAAAATCTCTCCTAAAAATGGTTCATTAGAAAAGTTCAAGAATGTAATTATTCAAGAACTAATTACCAGAGGAGACTACAATCAAAATGATTACCTAGCTTTAGAACTAAACAAAGAAGGTACAGATTTCTTAACACCACTTTGGGCTAATCCTAAATCTGCTAAGTTTGAAGCAGTACTTAATTCACTGATTAGTAAGAATGTACTTAGACAAAAGATGCCTGGTAAGTCTTACATTCTAGCTACTGAAGAAGGTTGGACACATAAAGATGTTACTATTGAAAAGGTACCTAAATCTAAACTTAAAGGTAGTGCTTATAAAGCTGGTGAAGGTTTAAAACCTCAAAGAACTGGTTATAAAAACGAATCTACTGGTCAAGTTATGGAAGTAGATAATTTCAATAAACTTGTCGAAGAAGGTACTATTAAAGCTACTGATTTTGTTGAAGTGGTACTACCAGCTCAAATATTAATTGCTAAACCTAAGAAAAAAGTTATAATAGAAGATGCTGATGGTAATAGAATCTCTATGGCTACATATAACAGATTAAGCGAGATTGAAAAATCTGACTATACTGTTAATACATTAAGATTTGAAAACCCTCAAATGGTTGGTTATCGTATTCCAACACAGGATTTGAACTCAATGTCTGCTATGGAAGTAGTTGGTTATCTACCAGATTACATGGGAGATATTATAATTGCTCCAAAAGATTTCACTGTTCAGATGGGATCTGACTTTGACATTGATAAATTATATGTTCATAGATGGAATGAATCTGATAGTGGTAAACCTATAGATGAGACTACTGCTAAAAGAGCTTGGGACTATCAGAAAAAGAGTTCTGATAATTCTGAAATGGCTGCTAAACTTGAAGCTGCAGGTTTAGAGATTCCAGAAGATACTGAAAGCTTTGAAGAATTTAAAAAGAAATTCCAAAAAGAAGTTATTCAAAATAAAATAATGGATGAGTATTGGAAAATTCTTACTGATCCTTCTAACTTATCTGATATTCTTAAACCATTAGACTTTGGTAATCTACCAGAGGTAGTAAAAACAATTAACAGAGAACAAGAATCTGAAGAACGGGCACATATATTATCACCTACTAGACAAATAGAAAACTATCAAAATGGTAATGCTGGTAAATTTGGTGTGGCTGCTACTTCACTTGTATCTACCTTTAATGCAACTGCTCAATCTATTACTGAAGAATTAGAGTTAATGGAAGAAGTTGCTATATATGAGAAAGGTGTGTATAAAGGTAGTAAAATTGTACCTAGATTCTTCAACTTTAATATTGATGGAGAACCTAAACCATTATCTAAAATTAATAATACCAAAGAAACTGCTAATGGTAAAACCACTAAAGCTGCAGTTATCTCTGCGTATCAGTCTGCTGCTGTAGATAATATTAATGAGCTACTTATTAACACGCTAAACTATAATAAGCATACACATGATGCATTTACTGCATTGGCTATGTTAGGTTTAGATGAAGACTACATTGGTTATTTATTAGCTCAACCTATCATTAAAAGATTTGTTAAGCTAAATGAAAATGCCAAAGATATGTTTGCAGTTCAAGGTGAATCAGCTTACACTGAACTATTTGATGAGTTAAGTGATATGATTGGTAATCCAGAGGTTGAAAGAGCTATCTTTACTGGGGGGTGGAATGATGCCTACTCTACTGAAGATTTAAAAAACTCTTTAAATAGTAAAGATCCAATTTATAGTTTAAAAATCTTAGTTAAGTTCTATAAACTATCTAATGCTGGTAGAGATATTAATAGTTTAATTAGAGCTACTCAACCAGCTACTTCTGGTATTGGTAAGAACAGAATCAATTCTGAACTTAAAGAACTTAGTGCAAACAGTGCTATTACTTCTAAAGCTATTAGAAATGCTGACGCTATCTTTGGTACTGTAGAAGTAAAAGAATCTGAACCAGGTAGGAACCAAGATTTACAAGTTAATGTAGAAGGTACTACTATTATTGGTAAGGGTGTTCAAGTAATGAAGAAAGCTAATGATATATATGGCAATTACTTCCATATCAATAAGTTAGGTACTAAGTTAGCTAACATGATTAAGTTCCTTAAGAATGATACTGAACTTAACTTTACTGAAAAACAATACGAAGATTTTATAAGTTTTGCTAAATCTTATTTATTCTCTGCTGAATTACAAATGTATGGGAATGAAGAAGCTGTTGCTTATAGAGAAAGACTACTATTTGGTAACGAATCTTTAGCTCACAGATGGAATAAATTTAAAAAAGATATTCCTAAACACTGGTTAGCTAAAAGAATTAGAGTTAGAATTACATTAGGTAGTAAAAAACCTAACACAATCCGTTACAATGCTGCTCAGTCTGAAAGAAGTGATGACCTTGAAAACGTTATTACATTAATTGAAATGTTAGAAAGTAATGACCCTACTCAAATAGAGTTAGCTGAAGATACTATTGCGTATACTTATTTAAGAGGAGGTAAACAAGATGCTCTATCACTACTTAAATTTATACCTAATAGATACTTACAAGTAACTAAAATGGGAGCAGATATTACTGAGAAGTTTAAAGAAACTTATACTGGAGAAGATCTTTCAGCTTCACTATTAGAACAATATCTACAACATAAACCATTTTATGCCTATAACCCTACTACTCAATTTATTAATGGAGATTTCCTTAAACGATTAGAAGTAGAAGTTAGACCTAATGGTAAGGCCACTATTCAGTATATGGGTAGAACTTATAAAATGTTTGATACTGAAGCAGAGGCTGAATTAACTTTAGCTAGACTTCAACAAATAGAGAAAGGTACTATAGAAATTCAAAAATCAGAATTAGAATCTGAATACATACCTAAATATACATATGGTAAGTATAAAGGTAAAATGACCTTGTATAAACTAGATAATAATTCAGCTAAGAGCGATGCTGTAGTTTATAGACCTATGGACAGACTTGGTTCTTCTGAGTTTATGGAAACTCAATATCGTCAACTTAATGCTACTAGTTCAATTCTAGAAAATCAAGTTGATCCAGAAGATACTGCAGAAACACAAGAGCCTACAAAAGTAGATCTTCCACCATCATCTAACAGACAAAATGTTAGAGATAACGTGCAAAACAATGTTAAAGATACTAGTTCTTTAGCTACTAAGTTTAAATTGCCCCAAGGTAGTCAATCTGCTACAAGAGTTGATTCAGTTATAGATGATATAATTGATTCTATGGCAAACCCTCAACTTAAAAATGTACTTAAATTTTTAAAACCATTACTAGGAACCACTACAATTAAAGTAGGTAGACCTAGTAGAGATGATGTTGATGGTGAGTATAGTTCAACATATGATGTTATTATTATAGATAATAAGATAACTTCTGAAGAAACTTTTGCTAGAGTATTAGTACATGAAATGGTACATGCTGTATTAGATAAAGCTATTGTTTCACCTACTGCAGCTCAACAAAAACATGTTGATGCTCTTAAAAACTTATTCAAAGAATTTAAAAGTCAGTATAAAGGTAACATACCTAATGCTAAATTAAACCTTAAAGAGTTTGTAGCTGAAATCATGACTGATGCTGATTTTCAAGTAGAGCTTGATAACATGAGGTTCGGTAAGGACAAAACATTCTTACAGAGATTCTTAGAAATAGTTAGTGAAATTTTAAATTCAGCTAAGTCTTTATTAGCTGCCGATGTTAATACTGTAGGTGTAACAGCTCAAGCTATGTCTGAAATTGTCAGACTTACTAATGCTGGTAATCAAACTACTGTTAGTACTGATACTGCAGCTATAATCAAAGCTTCTGAAAATGTAGAAATTTCTGAAAGTATAGAAACAGAAGAAACAGTTACCCTAGATGACATACCTACCGAAGATGATGTTGTAGTTAATGAAGACCATATGATATTTAAATCAAGAGACACTAAGTTAGACTACACTGAAGATCAAAAAATAGCTTTAGGTAAGTTAGGTAGATTCATTGATTCTAAAGATAGCGGTAACTTCTTCTTATTAGCTGGATATGCTGGTACTGGTAAAACTACATTAGTAGAAAACATCTTAAAGTATGGTGAAACTACTAAAAATGATGTCAGAATTACTGCTACTACCAATAATGCTGTAGATGTACTTAAAAACAAGTTTAAAGGAAGTAAGAAAAAATTCTCTACTATACATAAACTTATTGGTCTAGTACCTTCAGAAGTTGAGGGGAAAGAAGATCAAATCTATGACAAGATTCCTAACGGTTCTATAGTGGTTATTGATGAAGCTTCTATGTTAGATAAGAAACTATTAGATTTAGTAGTAATGCAAGCTAAAGTTGGTAATGCTAAAGTTATATTTGTAGGAGATTCTTTCCAACTAGAACCTGTTGGAGAAGACCCTAAATTATTTAGCGAATTTGATTTTGGAGATAATAAATACGAATTATCTGAAGTTAAAAGACAAGATGGTGACATCTTAAAAGTAGCTACACATATTAGAACTGTTAAGAGAAACGAACTCTTAGATATCAATTCTAAAGAGTTTGCTGTAGTTGAACAGGCTCAAATCAAAGAAGAGATAGATAACGACATTGCAAATAATAATGACTTTGTTGTTCTAGTTACTACTAATAAAGATAAGATTAAAAAGAACAACTACATTAGAGCTAAGAAGTATGGTAAAGAGTTAGCTGGAGAACATAAGATTCTTAAAGGAGAAAAGTTAATGTTTATCTCTACCAATGTTTCTTCTAATGGTAGTCTTTATACCTTACCTAATAATGTAGAAATTGAAAAAGTAATACCTTTTACATATAAAGAGAAATCTTATGAAGGTCATTTAGTATCTATACCAGGTACTAAAAAGAAAATCTTTGTTGTACCAAATTACGAAGGTCCAAGTTTATACGGTAGCCAGTTAACTAAAATAGAAGAACTTGCCCCTATTATGCAAAAGAAGACAAGCAATTTTGGTACTGAATACTATAAGTGGAATAAAGAGATTGACATTGCTAACTATGGTTATGCTAGTACTATTCATAAATCTCAAGGTAATGAATGGGACAACGTATATATAACTGCTAATTATATGGCACAAGGTTGGGATGCAGCTAGAATGATTTATACTGCTGTTACTAGAGGTAAAAATAAAGTTAGAGTACAAAATACTTCAGTTATCAATATAAAAGAAGACTTAAGTATGTATGAAGAGAATTTACCAGATCCAACTCCAGAAATGTTATCTCCTTCACCATTTATTAGTAAATCTCCGAAGAGGGGTATTAAACCAGCTAAAAATGGTATCTTTACAGAAATGAGTAACGAAGATTTAGAAGAATTTAAAAAACAATGTAATGGCTAAAATTTGTCCAAATAAAAATACTAAACTATACAAACGATTATCTAGACAACTTTCACAAGATAATGTATACAGAGTCTGGGGTGCAATTACCACTCCAGAATTTGATGCTTGGTATGGTAATAGAAGAAGAGATAATGACGATATGCCTATCATTGATAACTTCTTTGAAATACAAAACGACAAACTTGTTAAAGGTACACTATTAGAGAATGCTATTAAATTAGAATCTAAAGAAGAGGTTGAAAGGTTATTTAGTAGTTTAGAAGCTAGAGGTATCTCTAAACAACATGGTTCATATTATGTATCCAAAAATAACAGGGAAGCGGGAGTTAAATTTTTAAAAAAGCTTGTAAAACACTACCCTAATCTTATTGTTATTAAAAAGTCTAGACCAACTACCCAAGAACTTGGTGTTGTAGATCAATCTATCCCAGAAACTTATAGAATAATAATTAATGAAGCTGCTTTAGGTACTAATGTAGATTCTTATTCTCCTAAAAGAGCTAGAAAAATAGGTAACTCTGTTGCTAGAAAGTCTAGAAAGTCTAGAAAAGTAGGAGCCAATATTAAAAAAGATACTACTGCTGGACCTCAATTTATTATTAATCGTATCAAAGAATACGGTGAAAGTATTAATAATAAACTACAAGATGAACTTAAAAAAGCTAGAGAAACCAAAGATTATTCTAAAGTTGAGAAACTTAGAAAACAATATGATGGAGTTCAAAGAGCTATCGTAGAATTACAAGATAAAAACTTTAAAGAATCTATTATTAGAGTAGCAAACAATAGTCTAAAATATGTAGAGAATATTGTAAATAAAGAAAATGTTACTGCTGAAGATTTAGTAGAGGCACATAGAATTATTGCTCTATATGAAAACTTAGGTTCTAGAGATCCGAGAAAGAATATGAGTATTCTTACTGAAAACGACTTCAAAAAAACTGAAGTAGTTAAAACAGATCCAGAAACAGGTAAACAAACTATTGTTAAAGATTTACTTGATACTACCAAAAAGATTATTGATATATCTAAAGAAGCCCAAATGCTCCATGAAAGTTTAGATGTATTAACTAGAAAACTCATCACTCAAGAATATAATGAAAGATTTGATTCTGAAGTAGATGAGGAAACATTATTTGAAAACATTACTGACATCAATGCATTCTCTCAAAAAATGAGAGGGGGAGCTAGTGTTAACAATGCTATGTTAACATTACTTACTACAATATCAATGGATGCTACTGCTAAATCTACCCAAGAAACTTTAAAAGATAAAGCTAGACTTAACGAAGTTATTAATAAAGCCAAAGGTTCTAAACTATATGGTAGGCTGCAAGATAAACTTTTTACTGATTTCTTTTGGCAAAAAAATAAAAAAGGTGAAAAAACTGGTGGTAGATTGGATGAGTGGAGCCATGCTTATTATCAACTAAGAGGTAAACTACTTGGTACTATCTATGGTAATAAGAACGCTGGTATGGTTAAAAAATCTAAAAAAGAATTTTATAAAAACCATACATTTGTAGGTTACTTTCTTAATGAAGACGGTACTGTAAATGAACAAGTTAAACAAGAGCAAATAGATAAACTTACTGAAGAGTTTGGTGCTGTTAAAGCTTTGAAAGAAGTTACAGATGCTGAAACAGTTTTCAAAGATTA
>Ga0098074_1000458_pt1 | contig 27747 bp, 33 predicted proteins | sample 32_taG_FD_75064 | JGI IMG/M metagenome (GOLD analysis project Ga0098074, IMG submission 75064) | Marine viral communities from the Gulf of Mexico - 32_GoM_OMZ_CsCl metaG | ecosystem: Environmental > Aquatic > Marine > Oceanic | place: Atlantic Ocean: Gulf of Mexico | collected 2015-07-12
AGTTTTTGGCAGTTTAAGAGACACTTTCGACCCTAGTAAAGGCGGGTTGGACCCTAAACTTTTAGCCTTAGCAACAGCTTATGGTAAAGCTACACAAAAACAATTAGAAAAAGAGTTAGGTGGTCTTAAGGATTATAGAGACACTTTGAGACCTGATTTAAAAGTGCAAACACCATACAGTACGGGTTTTGATTTAGGGTTGGCTAAAGGAGGATTAGCTTCATTTGCAAAAGGCGGACAAGTAGTTGGTGAAGCTGATTTTGCAAATGGAGGGCCTGCTGAAGAAAATAAATTTAATTTATTAATAAGTCCAGATGGTTTAATTCTAGAAGACTCTAATGCCGCTGTAAGACAGCAAAGCATATTCGGGAAAGTCATGAGAAGTTTAGAGGACATACCTGACAGAGATTTTGATGCGTATGTTGAAGCTGTAAGAAAAGGACAAGTCAAAGATGATTTATCAGACAGAGCGGTATATGTAGAAACTGGTAAACCTGTTAACGAACCAGACCCAAATGCACCATTTAAAATGCCTTTAAGAACAGCTTATGATAATTATCCAGAAATATTTGAGTTGGCAGTTAAATATGTAAAAAAGGAAAGAGAAACAGGCAAAGCAAAAGGCGGTATTATGGACACAGATGAAGCATCAGAATTTTCTGAAGGTGGTGATGTCTTAGATATGAGACCAGGTGGTGAGTCTATTGGACCAGGTACGGGCACTTCTGACGATATACCTGCTATGTTAAGTGATGGCGAATTTGTTATGACAGCTAAGGCAAATATGGGTGCAGGTGGTGTAAAGGTTAAAAAGAAAAAGGGCGGTATTATGGAAATAGTGCCAAGTTTAGAGCCAGATAGAAAAAGAGGTGCAGACAACATGATGAAACTAATGAGATTTTTTGAGGGTGTAGCGTGATAAGAAAATTAGGAGATATACTGCAAAGAATAAAAGGTATGCCAGGACCAGTTGTGCCAACGCCAGCAAGACCACCAAGAGGCAGAGGATTCCCAGGCCCGACGTTTACAACGGACAGATTTGGCATGCCAGTAATTACACAAGCACCATTACCTAGCGATTTACCTAGAAGTATGAGAATTGCTAATCCAAGACCTAATGATAACTTTGGAAGTGAAAACGAAAAACAGATGGAACAATTCCGTAGAGATATGGCAAGCCTACCACCAGGAGTAGAACCTGGAGGTCAATTTTTTACAGGCCCAAATGGTGAGCGACTGTATCAACCACCTATGCCTAAAGTAGCACCTGGTATGGTGCAAGCACAAGTTATGCCACCAGCTATTAATTTAGATACTGGAGAACCAACTCGTACAGGTTTTTTTCCTAAAAAAACAATAGGATTTAGCCCCCCATCTTCTCAAGAATCTATAGAAACTGCTGTATTGAAACAGTCAAAACTAGACCCTGATACAGGTGCAATAGTAAAAAGAGAGGCAGGTGAAACACCACCATCAGAAGAGGAACCGCCAATAGGTGATTTAATTACAGAACAGACAGAAACTCCAGGCGAGCCTGCATCTGGAGTTCCTCCAGCAACACCTCCGTTAGACCCAACTCTTTTTTCTAACGATATGCCTAGGAGAGACCCAGTATTAATTGGTCAAAGGTCAGAGGAATATGACGTAGACCCTTTAGTAAGACAATTATATTTTGGTGATGCAGATACACCTGGATTTATTAACCAACTACAACAAGCAACTAGAGCAGCTATACAAGCAGATGTACCACTAGAACAAACTGCTGGACTAGCAGGTCTAGAACAAGCAGCTTTACTTGGAGCACAACAAGGTATTGGAGGTTTTCAACCTTTTTTACAAGCGTATGGCGACGCTATCGGAGAGGGTGTTGCTGCTGAAAGAGGTGCAGCAGGTATGGCAGAGCCTTTTTTCGGCGAAGCACAAAGACAACTAGGAGCTGGATTAGGTGGTTTATTGGGCTCTTTTGGGCAACAAGGTCCATCTGCAAGAGATTTACAAAGAGCCTCATTATTTGGATTTGACCCAAGGTCTGCAGGTGCTTTCTTTAATCCTTTTGAAGAACAAGTAGTACAACAAACTATTTCTGATGTCTTAAAAAGAGGCGAGATGGATGAGATAGCACAAAGAGCAGAAAATATAGCTAGAGGTGGCGAGTCTGCCTTCGGCTCTAGAGCCAAACTAACAGCTGCCGAAAGACAGTCAGCTCTCGCTAGAGGGTTAGGTGAAGCACTAGCTGGCATAAGAGCAGGAGGCTTTGAGTCTGCACTTGATAAAGCTATAAGAGAATCTGAGTTTTCTAGAAGAGCTTTACAAGACGCAGCTGCTTTTGAATCAGGATTGGGTACCGCTGAATTTGGAGCCAGAGGTGATGTATCTAGAGATTTATTAGATTTAGGATTACAAAAAACAGGGTTATCTAGAGATATAGGACGACAACTCGCTGCATACGGAGCACAAGTAGGAGCTTTAGGTAGAGAGCAGCAAGAATTAGGTCAAAGAGAAAGAGCTGAACTTATGTCTATGGGTGGTATTCAAAGAGGTTTAAGACAAGACGAATTATCCAGAAGATTTGCACAACAACGAGCTCAAATAGATAGGCCATTAGGTGTTTTAGCAGCTACACAACAAATGCTACCACAATATAAAACAGGCTATACTATATCTGTTAGTGATTACGCAGCACCAAAAGACCCAGTAGCAGGTGGCCTAGCTGCAGGTATTGGAGCATATACACAATTTGCAAATCCATATCAACAAGCTTTAGCACAAAACCAAGACAGAGAAAGAGCAAAACCAAAAGATGATAAAGATAAACCAGAAGGACCTATACCTCTTATAGGAATGGGACAAAGTTAATATGGACGTATTTAAAAGAAAAATGTTTAGTAAAGGGGGCACAGCAAGTACATATGACGTGCCTGTAGAGGATGCAATTGTAGTAGAAGATGTAGGTTTTTTAAATCCTCTATTAAGTACAAGAAATTTTACTCAAACTATAGAGGAAAAAGACGGCCAACAATTTTTAGTCAGACGAGAACCAGATGGCACAATTTATCAAAGATTGAGTATAGGTTTAGGTGCAGGCCAAAAGGAATTTGATATAGATTTAGCTCAATATGCACCAAACACATTAGACACAGGTGAGGCAGTCGAAAACTATCTTCGAGAAGGACAACTAGGGAAAGCACAACAAGTTGGACTAGGAGCTCTTGCAGTAGGTGGATTATTACTTACTAGAGGACTCCCTCTTGGTCTTGGAGCACAAGCTACAACAGGTGCAGGTTTAGCATTTAGAGGGAGACAGTTACTAGACTTTATGAATCCTCTTAGAGGTAAACAAAAAACTTTTGTTAGGGATGCAAAAACAAAAAAGATGAAACCTGTAACTGGGGGTTCTGAACAACAAGTAATTAAAAATATTAACGACCAAAAACTTAAATTAGATAGACAACTTAGAAGAAAAGAAATTACTAAAGAAGCATACGACGAAGGTTTAAAAAAATTACAAAATAAATATGCTTTTGAAAATCCTGGTTTTATACAAGGTCTAAGAAGTGGTCAAATCAGAAGTCCTCTTAGCAACGTCGGCGGGTTTGTAAGGGACTTAAGATTAAATCCACAAGCAGCAGTAGGATTTCCTCTTGGTTTAGCTGTTGCACCTACTGTAGTTGATTTTACAGCTGAATTAGCAGGTTTTGAAGATACTGGACCAAAGAGTTTATTTCCTGAAAAAGGCGGAACAGCGGAATTAGATAAATTAGCAAACGAATTACTAGATAGTGGCAACTTAGCACAAAAAACTCTTGCTAGAGATTATTTAAGAAGAAGAGAGGGTTTAGATGATGACAAGATTGAGGTAGGTGAGAAAACCAAACAGCAGTTAGTGCAGTCACCATATGATGTATATGAAAATCTAGAAGATGCAAGAAGTGCAGCTATGAGAGAGTTAGGGCCTAACAAAGAGTTTGTTTATCAAGGTATAACACACAACACAACAGACCCAACAAAGAAAAGAAAGATAACTAAAGCTAGCTTTTTAACAAGTAAAGAAATGTTTAGATTTTTTGAGAATCTAGCACAAGGGCTAGCACAAACAGGGAGCATAGGTCAAGGAATGTTATATGCCGCTGTTACCAGACCTAAAGCTGGGTTTATGAGTACAGAAGATGCGAAAAGAAACACAGATATTGTAGAAAATTTCATAACAGCTAGAGATGATTTCACAAGAGGTGAAGATAATTTAGCAAGATTGAACTACGCTATAAATGAATTAGAACAAAAAACATTTTCAGGTTTTGGAATTGGTGGATTAATACAACAAACAATACAACAAGGTGTGAGGGCATTTACTGGGTCGAGTACCTCTAAATATCAAGATTTAAATGACAGAGAAAAAGTGAATATCATTTTAGAGCAATTAAAACAAAAAGGCATTAGAGAAATTTTAGGAGAGTCAGGTAGAACAATATCCAACCTAGATAGAGAAATAGTTGCAAGAGTGTTTGGTACAGTTAACGTGTTTGATTCTCAGGCAGCTTTATTAGCAAAATTAAAAACTGTTAGAGATGATTACAAACGAACTTTAGAAAGTAGTAGAGGTAGAATTATAGCAGCATTGGATTACTTCCAAAGTTCAAATCAAAGGTCTACTGTACTTGCTGATTCAATTGGCTTTATAAACAAAGTTGCTAACATAAATTTAGACGCTTTCAACCCTATGTATGACCCTGATGATGGTGGTTATAGATTTGCTGATTCTAGTATTCGTGATGTTCCTTTCAGAAGAGATGACGTAGAGGACATGGAAGTTGAAGAAGTAGAAGAGGATGAATAATGCCCAAATACAGAGTAACTTTTGGTAAATCAGGCAACTCAGTTTTAGTTGATGCTAATAGCCCAGAAGATGCTAGAAGAAAAGTTAATCAAGACATAGAGGCAGCAAACGCAAAAAGAACTGCGGCACCTTATTTAGATGATGTTTTATTTGATTACGACACAGGTATAAAAGACTTTTTTTTAAGAACAGATTTAGGTAGGGCTGAAACTTTTGAGGAACGTGAAAGAATAGCAGTAAACTATTTTGGAGAAGACGGATTCATTTTTAACAGTAAGGGTGAGTTAGCTGCTACTCCAGTAGGACTAAGACGTGTGGGCCTTAGACCTTCCTTTGTAGAGTTAGATGACGGCAGTATTCTAGAGCAGAACAGAATAGTAGACGAGGTTGGTATAAGTGGTGCAGACTTTTTAGATTTTTCAGGTATAGTTGGGCCAATCGCAGGTGCCGTTGTTGCTCTCTCACCTCAAGGTAGATTTTTACCTGCAGTCAAAAGTAATTTAAGAATATTTGGTGATAGAGTGGTTAGACCTATAGCGGCTGGGTTGGGGACAGCAGCAGGAAAAGGTGCAGAAGAAGCGTTAGATGCTATACAGGGTTTTCAAAACCAACAATCAGAGGATATAGCTAAACTATTAGGAACAGAATTTTTGATAGGGGCAGTAGGTCAAACTATAGGTGAAGTTTTTGGTGCAAGTGCACAATATCTTATAGGTAAAAAAGCACCTTTTGCCGATAATTTTTTATATGGTGCAGCAGCACAAAAATATTCTTTATTAGATGTTTTAAAATTAAGGCGTGCACTTGGTAGAGAGCCAACACTAAAAGAAATGGATAAAGCTGCAAAAGAGGGATTAGCTGGTGTAAAAATTAGAATAAATGATAACCCAGGATTACCAAGCCAATCAGCTTTTAACAAAGCCATACCTGGCAGATTACAAGCTACTTCAGAAGTAGTTTTTGGTAACGCAAGAAAAGAAGAAACTAAGAAATTTTTATTCCAAGAAATGTCTAATGTCTACGAAGAGTTAGGCGTTATAAACGCTAAAAATTTAGAAATAGAACAATTACTTGGTAGCTATAAACAGGCAGGTATAACTCCAAGTATGAGAGCTGAAATATTAGACAAAATTGATAGGGTTAAACTAGATAAAACTGCAGCATCTGAAAGGTTATCAAAAAGGGTTAGCGACTTATTAGATGAGACTTTTGAAAAGAGAATGGACGCAGGCATATATGATTTCGATATGTCAGAGGGAGAGATAGGCAGATTAATTGCTGATGACTTAGTAGCGGCTAGAGCTGCGAGCCAAAAAGCTATGGGTGAACAATATAGAGATGTTGACGCCCTACTTTATACTTTTCAAGACCCTGAGCTACTACCTAAAATATCTGAGATAGCACAAAAAATATTACTGCAAGGAAGACACAGAATTGTAAATGCTAAAGTTGATAATGAATTATTTTCAGGTATATCTAAAGAACAGTTACTACAAATAGAACCAACATTAAAAGACGCTCCTGTAGAATTTTTTAACGTTTTAAATGAAAGGTTGCTTAGACAAGCACAATTTGCTGTGCGAGCAACAGATGAAGAAGTTGCTGCTGCTGCCTCAATAGGAAGAAAGTTTCCAACGGCAGAGGCACTTAAAAAGAATATCCCAGATGAGTTCATACCCGAGGAGTTGAAAGCTATGTCAGATGATACATTTGTAAAAGGTTTTAGTTTAGTAAACTTAAGAAACACTATCGGTACAGTAAAAGCACAACTTAATGCTTTCATGGGTATTAGTAGAGGCCAAGGTACTGAACTAGCACAAGAATTGATAGGATTATATGACGGAATATTTGATGCTATAGCAAACCCAGCAGAAGTAAGTGCAAAAATGTTTAAAGTTAATTTAGAAAAAAGTGCGTTAAAAGCAATAAAAGATGTAGGCAAAAGAATAAGCCCACAAGATAAACAATTAGCAAAAAAAGTTATTGAAGATATGAGAAAAGCAAATAAAAACGCACAAATGTTATTGGAGCCATTAGATAGTGATGCAGTAAGAAAAATTACTTATCAGGCACAATTTGGTGCTTATGAACTTAATGAAGTATTTAATAATTTAATAAGAAGAGGCAGCGGTTCTGACACAGAAAAATTTTTTCGAGCTTTACAAAATTATGATGACTTAATTGGTGATACAGGTGGTGTTGCAACAAGAGCTACCGAATTACGAACTATTGTCAAACAAAAATTATTTAATGACGCATATGTAAAATCTTTAACTGCCCCTGGTGAGCCGATAGATTTTAGTAAATTTTCAAATGAACTTTTAAAATTTATTGATAGCGACTTAACAAAAGCAGAAACAATATTTGGTAAGAATACAGCTGCACTTAAACAAACTTTACAACAATTAAATAAACTTAAACCAAACATAAACCCAAGTGTTTTATTTGACGAAATATCCAAATTTAACAAAATAAATGTTATAGATAAAGGTAGTGACTCTTTCCTAGACAAAAACTTTATAGCTGCTTTGAATGAATTAGCTGCAGCTAGCGATGAGGCATCTAAGTTTGCCTCTAACGCATTAATAAGAAAACTACCAGATGCAACTACAGATGAGATTGTTACTAAAATGTTTACACCGCAAGGTGCTGAAAATATACAACTGCTAAAAGAAACACTTACGCCTGAACAGTTTACTGTAATACAAACCAAAGCTATGAACAGATTATTCAATAGAGCGGTCGATGTTGATGCTTTAAGTAAATCTGCAGAAATACCACAGATATTTAATCATAAAAAATTCAAAGGTATTTTAGATTCGTATGGAGATGAAACATTAGACGCTATGTTTGGACCTCAAACAAGAAGAGCATTAAGAGATTATGAAAAAGCTATAGAGGTTATGGGTGCAGGAGAAGTAGGAAGAGGGGCTGCGGCAGGTACCTTAGCTGCAGCATATATTGCTTTAAATGCTTACAATCCAGCAACATGGGGAACATTAGTAGGCCTTGCTGCTGTAAGAAAATTATTTTCAAGCCCAAGTTATATTAAGATGATTGCAAGTAATGAAAAAGGTGCAATTTTACAAACTATAGATATATTAAACCAAGTTATATTGCAAGGGTTTACAAGAACAGTAGCTGGCACATATGCTTCTTTACAAGAAAGTGCAGAACAACTACTTGGTGACGCATTTGAAAAGACCACCCTGGATGATGAAGTAATTAGAGAATCTAGGCTAAAAGGACAAGAGTTATTAAAAGAATTTGATGAATTTAGAACACCTCAAAGAGATGTAAGTCAACTTCAAATAGAAATGCCTGAAATATTACCCGTATCAGACCTAAGTAACTTAGAGGGACAGCTCAGAACACCACAAATAGAGTCAGATATACTGCTGGGCGATAGAGGCATCATATAACCAAAAATATATTCACCCCTGTAGGTAAGGTCAAAAAAATCAAACAAAATTCAATACAGAGCAAATAAGAAGGTGGCAACTTACTAAAAATGGCATATGGAACATGAATTAGCTACCACCCTCTTAATTTATTCGTTCATACTACTTCTTGCTACCCCTTTCATTTTTTCATAGGTTCTCATTCCGCCTAATCCCAAAAGAGATAGAGTTAAAGTTAATAATCCTTCGGTTTGTATCTCTGGGAGTGGCACCTGACTACCACTAACAATAATTATCCAGTTTAAGATAGGGGCTAAGAAGTAAGACCACAACAACCCAAAACAAGCAACCCACATTATTGCAGGTCTTGCTCCAGAAACAAATATTGATGAATGTTTTGCTTGCTCTTTGTTGACTTCAATTTGTGCTAGATTAGCTTTGTGTAATTCTGTTTTAAGTTCGTGCTCTAGCTGTAATTTTAAATTTTTATCAGTTACAAATTTACTTAAAACTTTATCTGCTACGCCGATTACTGATTCTGTAATTCTACTCATTAAAAACCTATCTCGTTTCTATCCATACCCAGAGGTTTATCTGTAATACATTCTACCATATCTCTTGGTATGTGAACGTATGGCTCATTATCCTCTTCATATTTTGGTTCTGGTTTTAAATTCATTCTTATATCGTATGTGTGTTTATCGTTCCATTTGTGATAAAACAAGCCATCTGTCATAGCATACACAATAATAAATGGTACTCCTGTTGACCTGGTAAAACTTGCACCCTTGCGTAATTTTGCTACAGATAAAATAAAGGTATCATATTTATCACTTGCGAAAGTTCTGCATTTTACCTCACACCAAAAACACGCATCCTTAGATTCTATCCAATAATCTAAACTGTATGAAGTTGGTAATTTATGACAAGTAACATTCCACGCTCCCTCCAAATATCCTGCAACACGTTCCTCTCTCTTCTGGTCATCCTTAGTCTCTAGACTTGGTGTTTTCATAAGCGTCTCCTTGCTTAAAATAAATTCGTACCAAATATTTTCTAATAATTGCCAATATTGTAAGCACTACAACTTGAACAATAGATATAACAAAAGCACTATTTATCTCAAATAACATTAACACAACTATAGTTATGTATGCAAAAAACCAATTTATAGGCAACCCTATTGTTGTGTCTATAATCGCTTCTTTCATAGCCCTTGGATTAATCTTCATAATAATTTGGGTCTACAGCAACAAATCTTTTTGTTGGTCTGCCTTTACCTCCAACTCTTATGTCAATCTCTTGTATCTCACCTGCATTTTTCAATCGTTCAATAATTTCTTTGACCTCGTATGATTTCATTGACCTAAATAATTCATGTCTATCTACTTCTCTTTTACTAATACCCTCACCTCCTCTTGACCTAATAAAAGATAAAACATTTTTAATTTTGGATTCTGTTGCAGAAGATGCAACTTTGTCTTTGCACGCCTCTATAAAAAGTAAATCATAATATCTAACATAATCTATAGCCCATTTTGTTACGTCTGAATTTATTTCTTTAGCCGTTGCGTTTTCTGCTAGTGCACAACAAAGGGCTAAACGCATAGCTTTTTCTCTTGTTCTAGATAATAAAGGTTCTAGATTATCCTTTTCTAATGTGTTTTGTCTTTTAACAATTTCTTCTGCAAAGCTTTCTAAAAGTGTTTCTGACTCTTTTGAAAAGTTAAGAACTTTTTGTGATATGTCTAACTCACTATTATTTTGACCTGATGTACCAAACTCAGTTTGTGGTCTTCTAACATGATTTACCCAATTAATTATGTTAAAAGACGGTTTTATATATTTTTTTAACTGTTGTATTTTTCTAGGTTCTTTAGATTCAACAATTATAAACCTGTTCAAAAAACCATCAGCTATCCTGCCTGAGTTTAGTGCTTTATAGAAATTTTGTGGCACAGACATACCGACTAATGTTATTGCAGGTTTATGTGTAACTCTGTTCATAGCTTGCTCTTTAAATTGTTCTGGCACGTTCATTAAAGAATAATTGTCAGGACGAAGTGTACCGTGGCATCTGCCCCAAGCTTCCATTAAAGTTTGTATGCCATCTTCTTTGTTAGTGTTGCTTTGTGCACTTATGTTTTCTAATCTCTTGCCAAATTCATCCATAATAGTAATTTGCGTGGGCCTGTATTTTAGTATAGAGTGCACAGCTCCAGAACTCGTATAACCATCACCAACTACTAATTCATTGTGGTCAGATAAATTAAGCACAGACTCAACAAAAGTTTTAATATTTTCTTTGCCCTGTCCTGATTTTGCTATACCCATAAAATATAGTGATGAAAAATTATTCATATTAGTTCTGAAAATACGGCCACAAGAGACTGATACTAATGATAGTGCTGCTAAAATAGACAGTTCTGGTTGACTAACTTTTGCTATCTCTTCACAAAATTTATACATATCCTTAAGTATTCCTGGTGGGTTAAATAAATCTTTTGGTGGGTCTATTTTTTCTGTTGAGTTGACAAATAAAGGTGCTTTTTGGTTTTTTCTATCGTGTGTTTTTTTTACATTTTCTACTACTGATAATACTTCTTGGTTTGAAAGAGGTGGGTTATTTTGATTATTCCAAGATTGTAAAAAAAATTTACAAAAATCAATATTAATATTTTTAGATATTAAGTAACCTGCTAATCTTGCAGCTTGGTCATTTCTTGACCCCTCATGCACACCCTCTAATGAGATAGGTGCTGTAACTTGTGTTGTATTTGCTCTGCCATTTCCTGTAATTTTTATCCATTCTTTTTCAGTAAAATCAGGCAAGTCACTAATATCATGTAAATCCCATTCAGGAATTAAATTAGGCCTGTAAAGAGTCCCATTAGCATGTTTATTGTATGGTGCGATAATTAAACCACCCTCTCCACGAATATCAATATGTCTTTCTAAAGGTGTTTCATTTAATCTTTTAGTTGCAAAAGTAGTGTAATTTTGTGGGTTGTTATAATAATAGTGCATACCTTTACCAGTAATCACCCGATATGGTGATGTAGGTAAATTATTTTCTACCCAAGACATAGCCTCTGGCGTGTCTGCATCGACAACCAGAAACTCTCCACAAATTAGTGCTACTACTAAATCGTCACGGTTTTTAAACCATTTTTCTACTTCTGTTCTTGGTGGTCTTTCTGTTTTGTATTGATGCCATCCCCCCAAAAAGGCAGGTGGTTTTTTACTTTGTCGCAACAAAGGAACAACAGAAAAGCCCTCATCGTAATATGTAGTAGCTAAATCTAATGAAGTTTCGTTATCAGTTAAGGTCAGATTGAACACTATCAGCCACTAATTTAGATAGGTTGCCGTAAATGGACTCAAAATCTAACTTGCCTTCTGTAGCTTTGATGATACGTTTCGCTTGTGCAATAGACGGTTGTCTATAGCCATAACGCCAAGCTTTGACAGATGCTGATGAACAGTTAAACTCTTCCGCAGCCTCTTTCATTCCAATAAACTCAATATACTCTTTTAAAGTATAATGCTTCATTTCTGAGGCACTTTGTTTAACTTCAGGTTCTACATTCAAAATCTGTAGTTTGCTTAAAATACTGGTTGAAAGTATTTTGTTTCGGTAGTAATAGTTTGCTAACCAAACTAAATCTGCTTTTTTCTCCATAAGGTTCTCCTTAATTATTTACAAATAGTAATTCATGTTTTATAATTTTTCAATAACTATGGAGAAAACTTTATGAGTAATTTGCAAAGTCGTATCGTTGCACCCTCTGCGTTAGTAGAAAATCAAGGTGCAAAAATTCTTATATATGGTGCTGCTGGTTCAGGTAAAACTACTGCTTGTGCTACTGCACCTGGTAAAGTTTTGATGATTAGTATGGAGAGTGGTTTGCTTTCTATACGAGACCGTCAAAATGTTGATGCTATCGAAGTTAAAGAAGCACAAGAAATCATGGAAATACATGACGCCTTGAAAAGTGGCGAGCTTAACTACGATACTGTTTGTCTTGATTCTATTTCTGAAATGTCTGAGATTTTACTTAATTATGAAAAAGCAAAACACAAAGACCCAAGAATGGCATATGGTAATGTGCAAGAGTCTGTTACTAATGTCATGCGTGCTTTCAGAGATTTACATATGCACGTCGTATTTGTATCAAAAATGGAAAAGCAAAATGTTGATAATATTATGCAGTACGAACCAAAAATGGTTGGCACTAAATTAGGACAATCTATCACATATTTTTTTGATGAGGTGTTAGCTCTTAGAGTTATTGAAGAGCAAGATGACGAAGGCACTATTGTAAAAAATAGATGGTTGCAAACAGAAATTGGTCAAGGGTATACAGCAAAAGATAGGTCAGGAAAACTGAACTCTTTTGAAGAACCTTGTTTAACTAGCGTAATTAATAAGCTAGGTTTTAACACTCAACAACCAGTAGGTAAGGAGGAGAAATGAGTGATTTTAATGATGTCGAGTGGAGAGAGACCACAGGTGATGGTGAGGTAACAAAAGATGTTGCACCACCTGCAATTTATGATGCGAAGATTATCGTAGCAGAGAAATATAAATCTGCTAAAGGTAATTGGACCGTTCATGTAGTGTTTGATTTAGCAAACGGAACTTTTAGGAACCATAACGAGTATTATAGTTTGTGGTCTGCTAACCCTGACGCTAAACAAATATCAAATGAAATATTTACTCAGTTGTGTAAAGCTGCAGGTTTTAAACAGTTTCCAGAAGCGGTTGCTGATTTACAGGGAAAAGCTGTACGCTTGAAAGTTGGTAATTTTGAAGACTCTTTTCAAAATGATGAAGGTGAAATGGTCACAGTTACAAAAACTAATATAAAGGCTTATATGCCTGTAGTTAGTGCTGCTAACTCTGCCCAAGCCCCAAAGGCTGCCACAACAGAGGCAAGTGCACCAAAAAGAGCACCTACTTTATAGTAAGGGCGTTTATATAAAGAGCTGAGTGGTAACATTCGGCTCTTTTTTTTTGTATAAAAAATAGACAATATTAGATATTTAGCTTATTATCTAAAAATATCATTCATAAGTTCTCTCCCGAATGGTTAGGGGAGTGTAAACTCCCCTTTTTTATTCATCATACCAATCACCACAAATTAATAAGCAACCAAATTTAAAATACTTAATAAATAAAATAGTAGAAATTAATGTGAAGACAACAAGCCACTCTATTACTTTTTTGTTTGTGAACTTAATATTTTTATTCATCAAACCACCAAGCAATAAATATCAACCAAGCTATAGCTAACAAAGATAATATTAAAAGACTAATCAGCAAACCATCAAAAATAGTTTCAACCAATTTTACATATCCTGTAGTTCATTTTTTAACCTATTTAAATACCATATACATTTTTCAAGGTCTTGTATATTTTGTTGCTTGTACTTATATCTATGTAAATATTTAATAGCGGTACCCTCACAGTAAGCACGATAACCGATTGGCCCTAACTGTTGTTTGATATAATCAATAGCTTCCATAGTGCCTTGATTATAATGTGGTGGTCTGTTCACAGGGTCAAAATCCTCTGTTTTGCCATTTTTTACAAAAGTCTTACTAGCTTCGTCCCACTCTTTTGGGCTTATGCTGTCTATATTTTTACGTTTTTTCATCACTTTCTTCTCCTTTTAAATCAACTTCTACAATATCAGGTGTGTTATAAACAGACGGTTGTTTGCCGTTTAACACCTCTTTATATTCACCTAAATATTGTTCTAGAACTTGCCACTTCTCTTCCATATCAGAAGCTTTCATTTTAAAAATTTTACATGCGTAAGGATATTTTTTTTCTTGTGCAACAAAGTAGAAACCCGCTACTTTGAATCCTGCTTTTTCAAATCCTCTTTTGTACCACGCTGCTTGTAAATCATACTTATACTTTTTTATAGAAGATGCGAAAGCATTTGGCTCACAACTTTGTGTTGTTTTGTAATCAACTATAATAATAGTATCTTTATCGAATCCTGGTTCTGTTGGACATCTAACAACGTCAGCTTTTACTTTTAATAAAATATCATCTTCCCACCAATAAATTGCTCTTTCATATGGGTATGTAAAAATTTCAGGAAATTCAAAATCAGCAGGATGTAATAATATTTTTGCCTCGCCCAACAAGTTTTCTTTCATGGCAAAGATGGTATCTTTTTCTTTTTGTGTTATTACAGTTAATCCTCTTGACTCATAGTCTGCTTTTAAGTCTTTGTTATATTGTGTATAAGGTGAGCCAACAATACAGGCTACATCGTTATTGAAAGCTGACTCACCCTCTACAATTAATGAGTGTGCTGCAGAACCAAACTTCAAAGCAGAAGTCTGTAACACTTCCTCTTCTAAGGCATGAAGTTGTGAGTCCATAAAGTTTCTTATAACTGATGATGATACACCTGGACTATCATGGTACTCATTGTTTGTTATGTGCGGAAAGTATAGTGCCTCTCCCAAAGGTTGATGGTCAAAACGTATAAGTTCTTCTGGCAGCTCATTCTTCATCTTTGCTCTCCCTTGCTTTGAAAACAGGTACGTTGTTAATAATATTTATTAAATCATCTTGTGTCTCTTTTGAAATTTGTTCTAAATTTCTAAGAGCGAAGTAACTTTCTGCTAACAAATGCTCTGCATGGTTTATTAAGGAATCATCTGTTTTTGCAGGTAAATTTTTCTTATCTTTATTTATAGACATATATTCTCTCCTATCATTGAAGTATAATCTATCTTGATATAAAATGTCCACTATCGGTAATAAATATTACTGATTAAGGAGAATTTATGGGTAGATATATGCGTGAATGTTACGAAAAGATAGTCGAAGACCCAGCTAAGATAGAGGCATTTCAAAAAGCTGATGCTTTTGGTTGGGACAATCAAGAAGAATTAGCAGGACGATATGCAGATAATCTGCAGAAATCTTCAGGCATTGAATTGAGTGCAGAGGACGCTGCTGTTGAGATTGGTTATTTTTTAGCAGAAACTGGTTACGACCCTTATTGTAACGGCGTATAATTTTTGTTGCCTGTTCGGCAGTAGATTCTCCTTGCCATTAGAACAGAAGTTTGTACGGACTTAGGCGTCAGAGGGGCCTTAGCAACACAACCCTCTGTTTATTATGCTATCATATTTTTATATGAAAGTATTAGAGTTGAAAGACCACATGAAAGACGCTAGTCCTACTGAGACTGCAGCACAATTAGATAGTCTATTAAAAAACAATAATATAAGAGGCACAAAAAACACAGAAACAATAATCTGGATTATTAGTTATGCTTTTTCTAGATTAGTTCACGAAGTTAAAGATATAAATACAGCAGTCGGTATTTTAGATAGTATTATATCGCAATACATGGACCCAGAAGTTTATCAAAAACTTTACGACAATCCACCAGATATTAAGTAAAAATTGTTTTTGTCTGTTTTTGTCAACAAAACTCTGACAGCTGAAACATTGATGTTTAGTGGTTTTGGCAATAAAATCATTTTTTTCATTTTTGTCATAGTCTGGTAATCTAATTTAATATTTATTGTGTTTTTATCTTGACGCCTACAAAAGTTGTGTGCTAATCTTAGAATATACTTATAGGATAAGTAGGGGTAGGCACTAAAGTTAATCCAAATAACAAATCTATACTTTACATCTACATTTAGAAACTCTAAAATGCAAACATGAGCAAAGCAGACACCAAGTTCGAGCCTGTCTTACACACAGCAGAAAATCCACAGATAGAATATTTCAACCTGGACAAGAAACTAAATAGAAGACAGCAAGTTTTCGTTTGGACTATAGTCAATAATCCACAGATGAGTTATGTCGAAGCAGCAGCACGGTCGGGCTATAAAGACGCTCGGCAATCAGCGTATAAGTTAATGAAGAATGACAACGTATTGTCGGAGTATAAATATTTAATGTCGGAAGTGCGTAAAAAGTATGAATTGAATCACGATAGAGCAGTTAAGGATTTATACGATATTAGGGACAAAGCTCTGGAAGATGGCTCTTATAACGCAGCTATATCTGCCCAAAACAGTTTATTGAAAGTCGGCGGCTTAGTCGTAGACAGGAAAGAAGTTAGATTCGGTAAGATAGACATGATGTCTAGAGAAGAAATAGAGTCCAGACTAAAAGAGCTTATGGGTCAAGAATTATTAGATACTAGCGTGGAAGCTGAAGTTAAAGAGAAATCAGAATTAGCAGATAATTCATGGGGTCTGGGTGTCGTCAAAGAAGTCAACGACAATCAAGACCAAGATGTTGATGATGAGGACAACTAATTCAATCGGCATTTAATTTCACGCAATATTGCCTTTCAAAAATATTAACGGCCTCTTTGTATTGTAGTGGTTTTTCTTCATTCCAATAGCGTTCATTACCATTTTCGTAAAGCCATAACTTAAAGTTATCCAACGCACTTCTATTTTCGTCGTATGTAAATTTTTTTACTTCTTTTCCTTTCATTTCCTCTCCTTTTAAAAGACTAAGACTAACCCAGAGATTATACACTATAGGGGGATAGGGTTAGCCCTAGCCAAAATTGTTATTTTATTATACTTCCATACCTGCCCGACCTCAACGAGACTTACCTCTCCGTTCCCCACAAGACCAAACCACAACTGCCCCAACAGACCATAACTCAACTTGAAACACCTTGACAAACCTCTCCTAGACTGCCTGAACTTAACTCACCCGAACATGACGTAACGAGCCTCTCCTTGCCAAGAGTTACCACGACTGCCTCAACGTGACAGAACGCAACCAACCCCACCTGGACTGCCTCGACATGACACAACTGACCGAAACGGAACAGAACGACACATACCCCGCCATAACTGACGCACCCAAACGGAACACGACATAACTAACCCCGACTGCCATAACCAACCCCAACTTAACGCAACCCACCTTACGATACCACGACTGCCTAGCGACGCATAAACGAGTTTAGCTTAGAAATATGGGGACTGACAATCAGCCAAACTCGTTCAGCGTAAACTTTAAGCCAACTTAGGCGTTAAGTTAGAATCACGATTTGTTTTTTCTAACTTAGCCTTTTGTTTAGCTATCGGTTTCATAGCTTGTTCTAATGAGTCTTTAATTGTGCCTTGATAAACACCAAAGCTAATTAATTGGTCTCTTATATTTGACATTCTATTATTAAGACCATCAAATAATTCAAGAGCCAAATCCTCATTAGTCATAGCCTCAGATGTATCGACAAATCTTCTGCCATCATCTGTTTTCAAACTTACAAATGCTCTGACGGTATCAGGAGAAACCTGTTCATTCACATACACTTTTGCAGTAGCGATTAACATTCTAGCCTCGTGCAAACGCCACTTGTGACTAGCAATACTATCGTCCCACTCAAAAAATTTATGTAAAGGACTAGATTTCTTCTTAGCCTCTGCCAAGACAGTATGAGCCGATAACGACCCATACTTTTCTTTGACATTAGTAAGTTCTTGTTTAAGATTAATCTTCTTAGGTTTAAGACTTACTTTCATTTACTCTCCCATCAGTTTTAATTCTAAACATTCCGAATGTGCCATTTCTTTCAGGTCTCCATTCTCCTACACCAACGGTTTGACCACCGTGGTCTAGTAAATTAGCAACTTGTTCAAGTGTGACTCTATCTTTGTCATACTTAACAAGCAATTCAGCAGTCCAATCTCTGAACTCAGGTCTAAATCTTAAATCTTTACCTGTTTTCACATTAACGGGGTCTTTCCTGAGTATAGGTTTCTTGCTCTTTATAGAAACACACTCACCATCAGGAGCCGTCGGTAGAACAAAAAATAAAGTTCTAGCGTCTGTCATAGCCAAACCTAGAGCTTTACCTGCCCTTACAGCACATTGTTTAAATGCTGACGCTGGAAATCCAAAACCACCACCTTCTTGTTGATAAGCGGATTTTAGATATTCTTTCTTCGGGTCGATAGCAGTTCTTTTGGCATTGACTTTATTAGCCTTACCTGAACGCACATCTTCCATTTCTTTAATTAACGCCTCTTTCATTTTATTTTGAATTAAAGGAGTTAATCCCTCAACCGTCAGTTTCGACATAGCGAAATTTGGTCGGTTGATAACTAGGCTCTCGCCTATTATTTTCTTAGTCATAATTTCCTCTCGAAATTTAATGCACTCAACACCAACGAATAACACCCGTTATCCATTGACTGATTGCTCGTTTGTGTTCTCTATGTAAATTTATGTTCATAAATTATCTTTCCATCTCCTCTATTGTTATCTCGACACCTAAATCATCATCAGTTTTTAAAATGCTTTCTAACTGACATTCTTTCAGGTCGTAGTTATCCAAATGATAGAAAATTACTCCATCATAATCGTCAAACTTTTTTAAAGTCTTTATAAGGTCTTTAACTTTCATCTTCTCTCTCCTTAATTTCTAATACACTTACTGGCTCTAAAAAATAATCACTTTCTATCGTATTTAATACAACGTTATGTTCTAAGGGATTACCACTAGGACATATAAAATCATCAGTTGTATCAACATCTACAACTAATTTTATTTCTACTTTCTTAATGCTCATCATTCATCTCCTCGAAAATAAATGAATTAGTTTCTTGGATTTCAAAATCTTCAAGTTTTTCAGGCTCGTTGCCATCACCAATTCTTTGTTGATTATTGACTTGTAACCATTTACTTGGATTGTTAGTAGTGGCAACTAAATCTGTATTGCCGCAACTATCGTGATAGTAAATATTAAATAGTGTCATCATTCATCTCCCTTGTCCTTGATTTCATAACTCAAACAATCATTCTTCATTAACTCATTCAGATAATTGTAAACTTCTGCATCAGTTATTTGATAATTATTCTTACGATTATCAAACTCCAATTCTATAATTACTTTACTCATTCTTCCTCTAATTCAAAACCATGGCCACCACTGTCTGAGCTGATTTCATAAGCCTCTAATTCAAAGTCGAAATCAAGTTCTTTTATCTTATTTTCTGCATAGGCGATAGCCTCATGTTCATCTATACAATCAAGAACTTCTACATCAATTACAGCACGTTTAAAAGTGACACAATAATCTTTCCTTTTATCTTTACTCATTTTTCCTCCTCTCTTCGTTCTCTTTAAACATCTCTATAGTTCTATCAACTGCTGATAAGATTGAAGTTTCTTTATCAAATTCTCCTCTGCCGTCACCATCCTCTAATTGAGATTCTATATAGTTAAAAATCTTTTCTAAGTTATTGCTAGTTAGTTTCATCTTCGCCTTCCTTTGTACAATCTACTTCTTCAGCTTGAAAATCAAAGTCGAAATCAGGTTGACTTACTCTCCATTCTGCATGAGCAATAGCACTCTCTTCATTTTCACAATCAAGAACTTCTAGTTCTATCTCGGCAGTTACAATATATGTTTTACTCATTATCACTCCTTGTTTCTGTTTGTTCTTGAACTTCGTCTGCAAGTTTGAGTAATCTCCAACAAGAATGAGAAACATTAGACATATCCAAATGTTGTTCCATAGTTCCTTGTTTATGTTTTTCTGTAATTAGATATGAATAGTGCCAAGTTCCATCCTTGAATAAATAAACCCACTCAATAAATATGTCAGCTCTTAAATAGTCAAATAACATATATTGGTTAAGGTGTGTTTGAGTTCTCTCCTGGTCTTCTGAACCACCTCTGTTTTCTAAGTCTTTATAATACCCAGTATCTTCGATAGTATTTGATAGACAACGTATGTTGCCACCATCTACTAATTCTTTAACAGTTACAAAATCTTTATAATGTGCATTTAGAATTCTGCCATTATGTTCTAGGTAGCCATCAAAATGGCAATAGATTGAGGATATTTCTTTTGTTTGTTCATCCTCATAACAAATCAAACTTCGTGTTGACATAATATATAATCTCCTAGTCTTTAATACTAAGGTCAAAAATATAAATGTCAACAAAATGTATGCAATAAATACTATATATTTTATATATTAATTCGGATATGGGAATATAATCTACCCACCTCTCTCTCTTGGTCGCTCTCTAAATAAAAAAGCAACTCGCTAAATGTCGGTTTTGGTTTGTCGGAGTCGGAGTCGGCGGGTTGTTTTAGATTATGTATTTAAGAATAACACATACGCAAAGCACATATTGGCTACACAAAGTCCTGCCTGAAGCTCGAGCTTCTGGTGTCATCATTAAAATATTCTTGACTTTCGACAATTTGTATCTATAATGTAATTTGTTGTTCGAGGGTTGATAGGGAACTTAGCAGTTAATGAACTATCCAAAGTGTAAAGCCTAGATTAAATTCGGGGTATCGTTTGCTAATCCAACTGCCAACAACAGTAAGGTGTCCTAAGAAGAGGATGGGACTTAAAGGTATAATCCTGTTTGATTGATTGGTAGTATACAACAAGCAGTCACTGAGTAGCCAACTGTACAATCATATAAACAACGCCTTGTTTTTAGTTTGATTTGTCGGAGTCGGCAAGTAAGTTGCGTAGTGGTCGGCTCTGACTTTTAGATTTTTTTCATATATACACACAACCGTCTTCTTGATGAGGCTTCAGGCAAACTACCGTTCGTGTTTCTGTAATCTGACAAGTCTTGTCAACCTAAATTAAATTTGACTTTCAACAATTTGTATCTATACTTATAGATGTAGGAGATTTATACACTTATGAAAATGAAGTATTTTAAAGTTCCCGAATGTCCTGAGGATGAAATCCGAATGGGTACTTATATGCTTTATCATTCGCCTGATGTTAAGGTGTCTGATGAGGATGGCAGTAAAGCACTTGCCGAAGTAGTTGGTAAAATTTATGTAAGAGTGGGTAAAGCCATTCAACATATTGCCGATATTCACAAAGTTAATGAATTAATTTTTGAGGGTATCGAGTTAGCAAGAAAAGAAGATGAAGAACTTGCTAAAGAAAAAAATGCTAATCCTGATATTGATATGGATAAAGCTAAAGAAACTGCGGACAAAATCATTAAGGGGTTGTTACATTAAAGTTCCGCAGGTGTATAGTCGGCGTCATGCGTCGGCTTACACTTTTAAGATAAATTTTTGGTCTACGACCATATTAAACACAAATAGAAAACACAAAAGAACGGCGTCCCAGGAGCTCCAGGTGATTGCAACTAAATGTTTACTAATTGTTGACATTTGGTTCTTTAGCGGTTACTATCTGTAGTATGAAAGAATTAATAGATTTAGTTCAAGATTACGCTCAAGAGGTAGCTGATGGGAAATACCAATACGGCTCCGAAGAGGAGATTTACGACGTAATGTTTATTAGTGATATAAACAAAGAATTGCGAGGTGTGCGACTGATGGTCGCAGGTGGTGGCCCTAATATTTACATCAATACTTTTTATAATGAAGTTGAAGGTTATTGGGGTGGCGATAGTATAACAAATGCAATACCACATGAAGAGGCCGAAGCCATAACAGAAAGTTACGAGGAATTATTCAAGTGTTAGAATTTTTCGTGGCTTTTGTCTTAATAGTAATGGCCATCTTGTCGGAAATTGGGCGACATGATTGAGTCGGTCGGATGCGTCGGTAGTGTTTTTTTGAAGAACACATTAAGTAAAGCTATACGCAGTAAACACATTTGGTCTTCAGGCTTCCTCTGACCTGCAGTTTGACTGAGTTAGTTTGCTAAAAAAAGTTCTTGCATATAGTTACTTTTTGTGTATACTACTTAGTAACTAGGAGGGAATATGAAAATTGACGATTTGAATGACTTTGTAGCCAAGCTACAATATATTCGTAATTCTAAGGCCATCGGAAAAAAGGTGAAATTAGATGACTACTTAAAACACTTCTCTATTAAAGAGAAGGACATTGTTGATGAGCTAGACCTTATGCACAAATGGTATAACAAATTTGATTCCATATTCAAAGAAGATTGGACAGATTTAGCACCTGTTCAGCTTTGGTGGACTGACAATAAAAGTTTGAGGAAGAAAGTTGGTCTGCTTAGAAAAGAAAAAAGAGAGGCATCAAAATGAAAATACGATTTAGAATAGAGGACGACGAGGGGAACGTTATTTTGTTAGGTCACGAAACAGACCTAAGACAACTTAGCGTTAACGACGTGCAAATAATTATGGATAGAACTGTAAACGTTGCGGACATATCCCAAAGATTGAATAGTCATGGTGTAAGTGCCAACACATTCGCTGGTCAGCGATATGGTGGTTGGTTGCATGACGAATCTTTGCTAGGTCAACCGACCGACAACAACAACGACGATTAGCACGACCCCTCGTAACGTGCTTGGGCAACTTCGGTTGCCCTTTTTTTTTGCTATAAATTTAGGATTCATTCCCGCTGGGAAGCGGGATATATCACAAAAATACGAAAAAAGTTGGGGCCCCCTACGCCTACGGCGTATACTACACATGCAGGCTAGCACAATATATTACTCATACAAAAAGGTTACTTTTTAGAATGGGTCCCTATAGCGAGGGGTGTATATATTTTTCACTTTGTCCTTTTTGTTTGTCATAAATCCGTATCTATACCTATAGATTTTATGTATAGATAAATTTTTTTACAAAGTGAAACTCTAGATTTAAACGAATAAATAGTATACTCTCTTACATACAACTAGAGGATAATATTAACTAAACAAATCTAGTGTTAAAGGAATAAAAATGGAAGAACCAATGAATCAACCTATGAACGAGGTAGATAATCTCGAAGGCTTAGGACAGCCAGTACAACCAAGTATGCCTATGAGTCCTCAAATGCCTATGGAACAAAGCCCTATGATGCCTATGGAGCAAATGCCACAACAAAGTATGGATGCTAGTTCTATACAGGCAGAAATAGATAGCTTAAGTATGGAAGAAAAAGAAAATGCTAAACAGGCTATGTTGCAAATTGTTCAAGTTATTGAACAACTAAAAGCTCAAGGTGCAAGTGACGAAGAAATAGAGGCTTTTCTTGCTGAATTAGGTATAACTTTAGAAGAATTACAATTCGCAGAACAACTTTTACTATCAGAGGATAATTTAGGACTGAATATTTAATGGGCATTTTTAGTCAGCTAACTGAAAATATCAACAGAAAAGGCGGCACTATGACTAGGAAAGCTGCTCAACAGGCTTTGAATATGTCTGATAGATTTGGTCAGGCACAAAATATGCGGGCTAAAATGCCGTTAGAGAATATGCCCCGTAACATGATAGGTGGTGCAGTAATGCAACCAAAAATACCTATTGGCTCTATCAACAAACCTTTTAGTCAAGGTTTACCGAACGCTCTTATGTTTTCTGAGGGTGGTCCTGCAGACTTGTTAAAAAAATTAATGAAAAGTGCAGAACTCTCAAAAGTAGAACAAGATTTAATAGATGCCCTAGTTGAACAAGGTTTTTCAGAGGAAGATGCTATTGATAAAGTACAAAGCATGAGTAATCCATTTGATAAAGAACAACGTGCTAGAAGAACAAAGATGTACGGTAAAGATATGGCTAAAATGATGTTACCTAAGGGCGACCCTAGAAGAAATTTTGGCGTCTCTCCGAAAGACCTGCAAAAAGCAAAAGAGCTTCAATCTAAAGGTATACCCTTACCTAAAAGAGGTGTAGGTGGTGGTCTTCTAGGAATAGCAACATTACTTGGTGCCGCTCTTACAGATGAGGATGTTAGAGACACGCTTGGAAGATTTCCGTTATATCAAGACCCAAGATTTAGGCCATTAGGAGTAGTAGGTGATTATATTCCTGACCCCCAACAGTTAGGTGATTTTTTAGCTGATGAAGTTGCTTTGCCGCTGTTCGGTTCTGAAGAGGAATTCCAAGGCAAAGGCAGAGGACCTTTACAGCTAAGATTGCAAGATGCTTTATTCGCTGCTCAATTAAGAGGTGATGAAAACTTTATGTTTGAAGGTGAGCTTTATGATGTTGAAGAACTTTTAGACTTTTATGGTGATGAATCAAGATTAAATCCAAAAGATGCGTATGTACCATCACAATTTGAGATGCGAAGGCGAGGTCCAAGATTGGTAAAACCATTACAACTTGCAGGAGGAGGTGAGGTTGAAGACTTACCTTTAGGTAGAGATATTGCTACTTCAAGGTTTGGACCTGAGGGTGTGGATATTCCTTTATCACAAAGAAATGCTCCAGTCTTAAATCTACTTGATGCAATTATACAAGAGTCACGAAAAAATTATTTAAATGAGATGGGAAATCTAAAAAATCAAATCGAAAAATTAAGGGCAGAACCTTTTAGTGTTGAGAAAGAAACGCAAGCCCAACTTTTAGAAAAACAAAGGTCTGATTTAATGTACCAAAATTATAGAGGGAATACAGACGCTAGTGAGGCTCTATTTTTAAAAAGTATATTATCTGGGGGCGGTATGTTTCCCCTTTCGGAACGAGAGATTGACAGGGCTAATCGATTGATAGATAAATATTCATATCTTTTAAATCAAGGTTCACCTATGCCAGATTTTAACAATCCTGGTGCTTTACCCGCTATGAAAAGAGGGGGTGAGGTCGAGGGCGTAAGATATTCACAACAATCAATAGAATTTTTACCCGCTGATGAACTCAATATTAGTGAAGATTTAAGTTTAATGAAATAAATAAATGAATGGCTACCAGAAAACAAACCACAAAACAAATAAAACAGCTAATCTCAGCTGGTGATGTTCGTGGTGCTTACGCAAAATTTGAAGAACTTCCAATACTAGACCAAATCTTAATATCAGTTTCGCCTGGTGTAGGTGATGCTTTGGCCGCTTACGAAGTAGGTGAGTTTGGTACTAGAGCATCTGAGGCTGCAAAAAGAGGTGAATTTGGTACAGCAGGTTTTTATGGGGGGTTAAGTGCTTTAGCTGGAATATCTTTAATACCAGCAGCTCGTGCTGTCAGAGGTTTAGTTAGAGGAGCCGACCAACTACCTTTGGGTGTTGTAGCAAAAACAGACCCTAAACTACCGACAAGCGGCTCTGGATTATCACCAGACCAACAAACAGCCTTTCAAAAAAAATATGACAATTTCTTTAATGCCGATATAGATTACCCTATGACCAGAGGTCCTGTAAGTGTTGAAACAGCTATAGAAAAAAGGGCGTTGGGGCAAAGTGTAGATACATACCAAATATATAAAGACATTTATCAACGTGCTAGTAGAAATTCTACGGCTAGTAGGTTTCCTCTTGATGTACTTAGAGATGGTAGTTATCTAGGGGTTTTAGGTGAGAGGATTGGTGTGGGCTCTCCTAGGCTCCGTAGATTTGAAAACAGAGACTACGCAGATATTGATAATGTCCTTATAGACGAATACTTTAATCCAAATGCAAAAATTGCAGGGGGCGGTTTAATATCACCAACAAGAAAAAAATTACGAAACTACAAAGATAAATCTGGTACGCCTATGCGAACAGCTAATAACATAAATGAAATGTTAGATAATTTAATGCGTGGGGATGAAAAAGTATTTAGAGAGCTGCAATTATTAAATGCTGTTGATGGCTCTAAAAAACCCACAGAAAAATTACGAGAATTTCTTGCTACTAAATCAGAAGCTATAAAAAATAATCCGCAAGGCAAATTATCTACAGCAGAACTAGATGAATTTTTAGAACGTGAAATGTACGACGCTATAAGAATTGAAGAATTTGGGTCTGGAAGTATTAGCGGGCGTAGTATCGCTGGAGATACAGTACCTCGTGGGGATGGTTCAGGTCCAGAAAATGCAAATGTCTACATGATAAGAGGGCTTGACGATACTGCTTTTACAGGCTCTCAAAACAAACATTTTGGTAAATATGCAGGGGATGGCGGTAATAAGGACTCTGATAGAGTGTATGCTCCTCTAACATATATAAAAGAAAATTATAATAGGATAGATAACAAAGTTGGCGATGGCACCATAAAGTTACCTTCAGATGTAGATATTGTTGGGCAAAAAGCGATGCAGAAAAACATCTTAGCAGAAAAGTTTGGCGATGATTATAACGACATTTATGCTTTTGATGGTGTAAAAGAAGTAAATGCTAATTATCAAGCCGACCTTATTAGTGATGAGGCCGTAGATTGGTTAGCTAGTAAAAATGTTGCGGTAAGGGGTAATGACCAAATTGTGCCTGTAGTTCAAAGAACACAATCAGATTATGCAGCACAATTAAAAAACATAGCTGCTAGTAGAGTGGTTGCAGGAGCTGAAGCGGGCATATATGAGGCTTCAAAACAGGGTGGTAAATTTAAAAAAGGCTATGAACAATATGAAAGTCCTTTTCATGTGCCAGATGTCAAAAAAGTAGACAAAAATTTTGTAAACAATATTACAAAGTTTAATGAGATTAGTGCAGAAGCTAATGAAAACTTAGGTAAACTTAGAGGTAACGATTTGTTATTTACTGATTTTATTTTAAAAGATGGTGTTACAGGAAAAACAATCAACAAAATTGTTAAAACTGATAAACCTGTAGCAGAAAAAATTACAGAACTAAACGACCTAATCCAGCCAAAAAATGTAAATATAGCAACGCCAAAACCATTTTTATCGCCTGCTGAAAAAAGTTTTTTAAAAGCCAACCAAAAATTACAAAAAACCATACTAGAGGGCAGTTTAGGTAAATTAAAAGGTGCAGCATCTCAATTAAATAAATATTTAAAAGATGATAAGAGTAAAGACTTTTTGGATGTGTTTTTCGATACAGACATTTTAACTAAAGAAGGATTTATTGATGTAGCAGATTTACCTGCAAGCAGAATGAAATTAGTAGATGTTGATTTACAAAATCTTTCAGAGGGCACTAAAAGGATTCTGCAAAACAAAGATTTCTACCAAAAAATAGGTCGTGATAGTTTTGATGATAATTTTTTAGCGAAGTTTAGTTTGAGTCCGTTTAGGTTTAGGGATGCTGCAGATGTGCTTGCACCAAAAAATAAAAAAACAGAAGCAAAAACATTATTTAATAAACTTCTTATTCCTGGAAAATTAGAAGAGATAAGTGAAGAGGCTCTAGCCAAAGTATCAAAAAGTAAGCTAACGAGAGAAGATTATACTGGTAGTGTTTATTTACACTATAACAACGAAATTGACCGTGGGCTTAAAGCCTTAGAAGAATCTGGGTCGACTGCAGCAGAGGAACAAATAAATACAAAATTAAAACAAGCAGCTGGAAAGGCCCAAAATTCAAAAGACCCAAAATTGCAGAAAGCTGTTGAAAGGATATATGAGCTTTTACCAAGGGCTGACAACCTCATTTACGATGCCGAAAAATATAAGGCAGGAGACCAGTATAATCTGGATTTATATGCACCACCAAATCCTTTTATAAAACCCGACCCTTATGCTGGATTTTTAAACACAAAACAAATGGTGTTACCAACACGGCATCAAATTAATAATGCTGCTAGAAATACAGACTCTGATTTTATGGTGTTTAATATTGACCAAGCTGTAGGCGAGGGCGGTGGTTCTGTGGTGCGTCGTTTGTATGGAGACCAAGTAAAAGAAATAG
>Ga0098074_1000459_pt1 | contig 27705 bp, 29 predicted proteins | sample 32_taG_FD_75064 | JGI IMG/M metagenome (GOLD analysis project Ga0098074, IMG submission 75064) | Marine viral communities from the Gulf of Mexico - 32_GoM_OMZ_CsCl metaG | ecosystem: Environmental > Aquatic > Marine > Oceanic | place: Atlantic Ocean: Gulf of Mexico | collected 2015-07-12
AACCTTTGATGCAGTGGCCTGATCGACTTCGCCATTTTTCATGACTTCCAGGATCTGCTGATCCCGTTGTTGTTTAGGGAGGGCCATTAACTCTTCCGCCGACGCCGCGACCTCTGGGATGAGGGATTTCAGGGTGTTGGCCACTTCCTGACGCTTCCCTGTCAGCGCTTGAGTAGCGGCAACAACCTCCGGAGCGTCATTGATGGAGAGCGTTCGAATCTTGTTCTCGTAGTCAGCGACCTGAGTCTGCAAGGCTTTAACTGCTTCTTCGTTGAATTGAGCTTTGTATTTCTCAAATTCGCCGGAAATGCCTGTATGGTTGGCTTCCAAGGCGGCGTGCTGCGATTTTATTTCCTGCAGCCGTTTCAACGCCTCGTCTCTCGATTCACGCAACGCCTTGAAATTCTGGTCCTTATCACCAGGTTCAGGGTCTTTGGTCGGAGGGTCCTTGGGCTTCGGATCATCCGGCGTAACAAATTTGACCTTAGGCTCTGGGGCCGCGGGCGTCTTAGGTGTCGCCGGTGGGTCATCGGGTTTTGGAGGGTTTGTTGCTGGAGGTTGAGCGCCCGGTAAATCAATCCCGAGTTTTTGGCTCATCGGTGTGCTGTCGTCTACTTCATCTGCCATAACGTTATTCTATTAGGGTGTCAGGATCTTGGAACTCGGGCTCTACCTCTTCGACTTCTTGGTTTACGTCTTGCAATGACAGGAGCGTGTTCAGGCACGTCCGATACCCCTGCTCCATCATCATTAGGTTTGCTAACCTCTCTTTTGGTAGAATCGTCAGGTCGTGCATCCCCAACTTCTGCAGCGGACTTTCCCGATCCAGAGTCTTCAGTATGGTCCGCAACAGAGGTTTTCCGAAGAGTTGCTTCGTCTGGTCCGACCATCCCGGAAGCGTTCGCAATTGATTCGAGGGTATGTAGTCCTCGGGGACCTTCGATACTTTCAGCATCGGAGGTTCTTTCGGGGGCCGCCTGAAGAATTGTAGTAGTCGTTTCATCATTTGAAATCTGAGTAGGCAACGTCATGGAAAGTAGGAAATCGTGAGGCAGCTTTTGCCAACCGCATTCACAATCATTAATCCCCATAACCACCAACCATTCTTGCTTTGCTTCGTCGAATAGAGCGCCTCCAGGGAAGACGACTAGTGGGAACTCACCAATCCGCCTATTCTTCAAACTCCCCTTCAACATTGGCTCGGACGACATCCGAGTGATTCGAAACGGGGGTTTCGCCTCGAACGCGTAGGCACCCATGAAATAACGTCTTCGATTGTTCCACCAAGGTTGGGAAGAGTGGAAGAAACACCAGTATTCATCCCCTACCCTTACAGGATTTGTGCCCCCACGAGGCTCTCCCAAATCTCCACGCCATAATCGATTAGGCATTTCGGTCTTGTATTCCCGTTGAGGCGAGCACGCCGAGTCCATCTCAACCACTGTATGGGGTTGGTTTTGGTAAATCAGATGAGGTTTGTCGTCGTGAAAGAACCACGTCCAATTCTTTTCATGCCCTTTGTTCTCCCGAATCGACCGCCCGTTCACTCCGTATTCCGGATGGAGCGTTGTGAGGATGCTGAAATCGTTATCAAGAACGACCATGGCTTGGTGAGCCCAAGTCTTCTTTTGGATGAAGTTCGTGCAGGTAAGCCATAACTTGTTGTCCTTAGCTCGTGCACCCGTTCTCCCGAGGTTCCAAATCCGAGGGTCCTCCCATTGCTGGTCAGCATTCGGGCCCTTCGATATCGGTATTTCACGCAACGGACCTGCGATCCGCGTATCGTCTAACGGTGCCCAAGCGATCGTCGAAAACGAATCGTAAGGAGGCGGAATGTTGGGGTTGAGGGTCACCCGCCTGACAAGCAAACGCCGCTGGCCTTCGACCTCGACAATCGTAGGGTTGAAAAACACGGTGTTGTTCGTCATGAATGGCAGGCCAAAATCGAAAATGCCTGCCTCGTAAGGTAACTGGTCTTGGAACGGTGGGCAGTCGGCGCTGTGCCCTTCCAAGATTTTCTGGATAGTCTCAGTCTCGACGGCTCGAAGGTTCTTAATGTCGTCGAAACACCGTTCTGCACTTCTCAACGCCTCTATGTAAGCGCCGTGGTGCTGTTCCATCTCCGCTTTGTGGTCGGCGATCTGGGCCATAAGCCCTGTAACTTGATCCATTTCAGGCACTATGATTTTTGCAATTGCAGATCGGGCAACCCAACTCCAGTGTTTGAGCGTTTTTCGTATACTCGACACTCGCTTTCTCCTCCAATATCGCGAACCACATCACATCGGGACTCCAAGATATGCCGAGCAGCGCTAGTGGTTTCCCAGTTGGCATCATCAAAGTAGATCAGCCCGCCCGGAATGACCTTGGGGAACCACAGAAGCACGTCTAAGCACGAGCTCCATGTCGAATGGTTCCCGTCAATGTGCAGGATGCCGATACCTGGCCGAATGTTCTTAAATGCATCAGCACTGGTACTGCGGTATAAATGAGTGCACCCCCCGATCCCCGCGACTGCAATCGCTGTCTTCGCCCAGTCGTAAACCTGGTTCAAATCTACCTTCGTCGTCCACCAGTCAAGGTTTTGACCCTCGGATTCGAAGGCAGCATCTTCCGCTTTATACGGGTCGATTCCGATCACTTCGCACTGACCTATCTTTTTCGCAGCCAATCCTAAGGCAGTGAGGCTCTTCCCCCCAAATACGCCGATTTCCACAACCAGGTGAGGTTTGAGCGCACAGACTCGATCGAACATGTCAACGCCCTTGTCTACAGAGCACCAACCCTGAAGCTCTGGGTCGTTGAATCGCTCTAGTAAGAATGCTTTTTCGTCCATGGCTTAAAACAGTTCGGACAATGGAGTGCTGTCATACCAAAAAGTATGCGGACCGTTGATGGCTGGAAACTCACCGGTAGCAAGCACTTGTTCTCGGATCTCTCTGATGTGGGGTTGATGCGCATTAGCGGCTTCGCCCGGGCCTTCCTTCGTTAATCGTATGAGGGTGTGCGCAGCATCATCAGTGTTTTCACCTCGGCTCAAGCGAGGGAAAACATTATCCGGAATATGGTGCAGATCCTCGTCTTCCAAATGCTTCATCCCTGGGGCCAAGAACATCGGGCACCCAAGTTTTTCTAGAAGCATGCCGGTGATGTAGTCCTCCGTCCCCATACCGTTGGCCAGTTCCTCAAAGCCATTGATTTTGAGGAAAAAATCGACGGGAGCTACCGAGGAACCGTACAACCACTGCCCCCCTGCCGGATAAACCGAATCGTCTTTGGCTGCGCCGTACTTTGGAATTAGGGTTCCTGGACGGGAATCCTCGCTCGCGATCTTCTCATAAGTGGGGTTGCCATGCTCGTCGACGGAAAGGCCATTGACCTTTTTGTAGGTGCCGAGAACCAACTGCCCCTTCTCGTGCGCGTAACGCACCCATTTCATATAGCCAGGCATCAAGACGGACAAGTCATCGACAAAGGCGATCGTTTTGCCTCGGGCATAGGCGATTGCGGTGTTGCGAGAATTAGCAGCGGCAAACCAATCACGTTTGGTCAAACGATGCGGTCCCTGCCACGCGCAGGGTTTTGGAGCGTAGACCTTGAGCCAGGCAGCCCCTTCGGCCTTAACCTTCTCCCTTACTTCTTCAGGGTGGAAGGCGATGCAGTAAACCTCGATTCCCGAAAAATCGTCTTCGAGTTCTCGCTTCAGCGAACGGATGAACCACTCGATTTTAGGGTCCTTCCGGTTAGTGATGTAGGCAATGGAAATGTCTGGTTCGCTCATTCTTCTGTGTTGCCCTCGTTACGTTTAAGGAGCGGCGCCCACTTATCTCGAAAAGCACTTTGCCCGTTCAGGTCTACCTTGATGTTTCGTTTCCCCATCGCAGTCACGATACCTCCGGTAGCATGATCGACGCGGGACAGATACGATATCCCCGCTTTCTGCTGTTGAGTCTCTAACCAAAACCAGTAATCACAGTCAGCCTCGTAAAGCGTGAATTGCTCATCCCACTTGTAAAGCGGCTGCGTCCGGAACAAGCCGACATGCATCAATGGGTTCGCGATTGGAACCATTCGATTCTCTTGTGCCGGGTGGCTTAAGTAGTTCTCACCCTCGTGAATAGGGCTGTAGGCAAACGGATGGACGGAAAAGAATTCTGGGTTGTCGCCTTGGCCCCACTGTTCATGAAGATAGTGCAACCAATGTGGGTAGAAAATAACGTCAGCGTTTGAAAAGACGACGAAATCGAACTGGCTCTTAACCTTGTTGGCTCCGTAGTTACAAAGCTTGGTCCACGAGAACGGTTCTACGGAATACTCGTAGGTGTAACCGCACTCCTCGACGGTTTCTCGCATCGCATCCTGTTGAGCCGGGTTTTCACAGGTGTTGTCGATGAAAAGCAGGTTCGCCTTGCAGGTATCCTTGTGGTACCTAACCGCATCCTGGCACATCTTTAACGTCGAGAAATTCATCGACGTTCCTGGCATGATTGTGCATGTGCGTTCTTCCGGCGATTTCATTGTCCCATGGATGATTCGAAGGCGCGTTGGTGAGGGGGTAAGGGAGGAAGGTTGAGTGTGGAGCGAAACGACCTCTCCATGTCGTCGCGCATCTCGACGAGCTCTTTTGCGTTTACGTAATCGGTAGCTACCGTAGACCGATAAGACCCTGGCACGCCTTTGTAAAAGCTCATGTCGCTATGGAAATCTACCGGTAGTTGGTACTGCTTATCGCCGTTCACTTCGTAGACCCAGCAGTCACCATTCCACTCAGCTTTGTCGTAGTACGGACTCCCTGGGTACGGCGTAATGAGAGCCACGTCGACGTCGTCAGGTTTGACGTCTTCTACCCACCTAGATGTAATTATGTAGGTGCTAGTGTTTTCGCCCGGATGCCCCAACGACATTAAAGCCTTGATCTTAATGCCGTTTCGAGAGCACCGCTCCACCACTCGCGTGTTGTCGTCTTTGGTCGCTTTCTTATTAATGTTCCGTAAAATCTTCTCGTCTCCAGATTCAAAACCGCACAGCAACGACACGAACCCCGTATGAGACATTAGTTCTGCCTGCTCATCAGAAAACAGTTCGGCTTTTATGAAACCTCGAAGTTTGAAATCAACTCCAAGATCAGATTGAAGATCCTGGATCGCATGGCATAGCTCATCCAACGACTTGTTCACGTTCAACTCGTCATCGTAAAACATGAAACCCTTCACCTTGTAGGTGTCGTAGAGATGCCGCATTTCCTTGATTACCGATTGAGTAGAACGCCGTCTGATTCGACGGAACGAAGCCGAAGACCGACCACCGCAAAACCCACAGTTGAACGGGCATCCTAGTTGAGACACGAGAGACATCGCACGTTCACCCTCTATCTCGAAATGGTAGGAATCGACGTCAACGAGGCTGCGGTCAGGGAATGGGAGGGAGTCGAGGTCTTTAACCCAATGCTCGCTTTTCGGGTCGTCAGCGTCCCATACTTGGGGAATTCCAGCACGATCACTTCTGGTAGGCTTGCCCCCAAGTTTCTCGATCAACGATCGCATGGCTATTTCACCGTCGCCGACAACGATAACGTCGAACACGCCTTTCAACTCTTCCCACAGAAGCGCCGCTCGTGTCGAACCAGCATCCATGGAGGCTTTCACCATGGTTACGTGGGGTCCCCCAATGACTTTAACCGAGTCGGCAAGCCATTCATGTTTAGCCATGTACATCACATAAGGCATTTGCGGAGTTGTGGCCGTAAACGCGTAGACATGGGAGTAGTTCGAACCCAGCTTGTCCATCTCGTGCTCCCCCCGCGGTTCGAAAACTTGGACGTCACACACGTCTTCCACCGCTGCCGCAACGCGCAAAACGCCTAACGACATGAAGACTCTTTGGTCTAAGAGAAAAGGACTTGGAGGGATGACAAACGTAACCATACCGACAACTAACCCAACGCCAAGCTACGCCAGGATTAGCCAGGTGTCAACTGTCTTACCCTAGAGCCGCTGCGTGCTTTTCAGCAGCTTGGCGCATGGTTTGTAGGTGCCGCTCCTCTTTGTGACGCAACTGCTGTTCAGCTTTCAACTCACGCTCTTGGATCTTCTGCTGAGTGTTAGCGGCCTTGATTTGCACCGAAGGGTCTAATCCGGATTCGATTCCCGCAACCTGTTGTTGGGCTTCGACTTGCGCCTCCTGGGCTTGTCGACGATCCTGTAAAATCCCCTCCAATTGACCCAAGTGGTTTTCAAGTGCCTTCAGTTGTTCTTGAACCTGTTGGCCTTCGGCTGCGCGCAATGGGTCGGACAAAAGTGGGCCTAGATGCGCCTGTGCGACATGGCTTATCACTGAAGAAACGAACACGAAGATTTCTTCCAAATCACCCTCTTGAGTAGCCGTTTGCATCGCCTCTGCGGCCGCTGACAAATGCACCTCAGAATGGGTGAGGTGGTTATCCGTCCCCACGGGCTGAACCGGCATGCCATCACGAAGCGACGTATTTTCGAAAGCTGCGATACGTTCTTGGTCCTGGACGTTGGTGGAAGACGTCGACTTGGGGTTGTAGCGGACCACCTGCTTATTCCCAGCCTTGGAAGCGATGATGTCGTCGATTAACTGCTGTCGCCCAGTTTCTGGTAGGCTCGGCCCCACCATGCTCGCCAATTCCGACAACGACTGCTGACGTAAGAACGAAGAGCCTTGCCCCACTGTCCGACTTGCTACAACCTTGCAGGACGCGGCGACCTCAAGAGGAACCCCTTGTTGCTGAAGTTTCAGTTGGAATTCTTGGGCTAATTTGGTTGCACGGCTCGTGACCGCTTGCTCGACCATCGCTCGTCTGAATCGTTCAGCATACCAGGCGTCCAGTTGCTCGAAATACCGGATAATAGCCGTTTTCGTAAGGACAGCTTGTTGGTTGGCCCGAAATGCCACTTCGGTGGCACTCGCGTGATTACCCTGCGCCCTCGGGGGGTCCGGCTTGTATTGCGCGATATTTGATTGGGCGCTTTGATCCAGTGATCGGCTAACCGCGTCAGCGGCTTCGATCGCCCCTGACGTGTTGAACGAGAATGGCTCGATATTTGGCCGCCACATCGTGTAAGGGCCTAGCTGAAGCTGGGCGGACGACATGTTGGACACGTCGCCATCGGTAGTCCGGACATGGATCGACGACATCTGGAATGCCGCATCCACCTTCTGGTTCTCTAACCGCTCGCGCTGAACCAGGAGATTGTACATCCGAACCCCAAGGCCCTTGATCGAATGGTAGGTCCCGTTACCGTGATTGAGGATGAAGGGACCGGTGAACTGCTGCCAATTCGCATACTTCCGCTGTTTGCGGTATAGGAATTTCGGGATGTCGGTTCCCAACTCCACCCACACCTCAGAGATCCCGCCGTACTCGTCCGTCGGGTCCTCTGGAAACTCTCGGAACAGTAGTTTTCCCACTTGGACAGTGTGGTCGGGCTGTGTGAAGGCAAGATCGTTGTTCCGAATCTGATCTTGGAGCTTGTACCACTTGTTTTCATCCGAATACTCCTGGTCCCCAAAGTTCGCTCGGATGAGAGCGTCTTTTACAGCCTCGACGTCCCACCCTACAGCGCTGGCCGCCTCGGGATCCCGGATGAACTTGTAAAGCTGGCTCAAGGTGTAGTTTTCTACGATGAGAAGCTTGGTCCATTCCTCCATGTTCGATCGCTCGTTAGGTGAGAGGATGAAATCACGATGGAGAATCGCCTTACTGGTCCAGTCCGTCGAATTCTCGAATACCATGGGGCCAGAGCCGTAAGCGGTCATTTCATGGATGCTCTTTTGGATGTCTGCATCCATCCGAGTATCCTTCTCCTGAAGGGTTTGGAATTCCGTAGTGAGAATTCGGCTCCACTGCGTGTCTTGCTCAGGGTTGCCAGTATCGCACGTGACTTCGGCAAACGTGTGGACGGAAGAAAAAAGATCGTAGTATCCGGTGTGCGCCGTCTCTAGAAACGTGAGTGCCTGGCCGGAATTAAAGTTCGACCGATAACGCTGGCCAGCCTGGGCTAACCGTGAGGGGTCGTAAGGCGGATTCCCATCAATCAACCCTCGGACTTTCGTATCGCGCTGAGCCCTAGCGGAATTATCCGAAATCATCGAGCTAGCGAGGTGACGCGCTTCGATGGGGTCTGTGAGACGAGACGCTGGAAGAGATCCAGATTCTGTCAGGCCGCTTAACTGTTGGTCAGGAGATGCCATTACGAGTTCGACGCGTCTTACGTCAAGAAAAAGCTCTCAAAACAGACCTGAATAAGCAAGGTCAAACCGCAGCCCACCGGCCGTCAGGGCACTGCTCGGTAGGAGACCAAAGCTTGAGGCCCGTGCACCCGCATTTCCCACATGCTTGAACGCCAAACCGATTTTCTGACGTGTAATACGGGCACTGACGACAGATCTCACGACGCTGCAAAAGCACCTCCTCGCTAACCGTTTTCAACCCTGCTGAAACCCACTCCCTTAAAGCATGAGTCGCCCGAGCTAGTAGCTCTTTCTTGGTCGGCGGGGTGTGGTCCTGACACCACCTGGACTGAGACCCTAGTTCGATGCCGTCACAAATCTGATCCTGAATCTCGTGTTCGAGATTTGCCGGTGCCTTTTTCTTATTGTTGAGGTAGGTGTTTCGTACCTCCTGCACCAGAAACGCCCATTGAAGCTGCTTTACGGGAATGCCTAGCTCAGGGATGGTGTATTGCCACCCTCCTGGAGGAACCTTGTTTAGTCGTTGAAGGATCTTCATATTGCCATCTCGTAATCGGGGTCTTCCAGGCCGTTCAAATCGTAAATATCGCCTGCTTGCTCGACCTGTTCATCCCACTCCTTATTCGTATCGTTGACGTGCGCTGCGGTGGAGGGCATGACGCCGATCTGCCGGGCCACCTCGGTAAGCACCGCTACCGTGTCAGCCATGTCAGGTGACCGCGTGTAACGAGCTTTCATCTCGTCTTTGGTCTCTAACCGGATCTTGTTCTTTTTGACCTCGTACTCACGATTGCAAAACTCGTCGATGGTAGGGGTGTCGAGTCCTCTCAATTGCCCCGATTCCAAGAACTCCTTAGACTGAAACCACAATTCGGTGACTCTACGGTCGTAAACATCTTTGCATGCTCGGTCGTCGGCAGCAGACACGTTCCGGTCACTGGGAGCGCCTCCAAACTCGACACCGATCACCCGCTTACTCCACGTCTTCCGAAGAATGTCGTAAAGGCCCCCACCCTCGCCCGTCGCATCAAGACCGAAGTTCTGTGGCTCACAACCCTCTTTCTTCGCCCAAGCGATGATTTGGTCCGCTAACTGGTAATGGATCGGGTAGTCCTCGGCCTGCGCCATGTCGAGTTCCAAAGATTCGACCGCTCGAAGTTCGATCCCCAAAAACCCCTTTTCCTGCACCTCACCAACCTCGGCAAATCGGATGATAGCTCTGTCCCCTCCACCGAATGCCGGATCGCATGCACCGATCACCGTTTTCCGTGCGCCCGTAAAAAGGTGGCCGTGCTTCGCATCCATCTTGTTGACGAGGCCGATATCCCAGACGTTTAGGGTCAGACCCGATGGAGGCCAAAAGCCTTTGTAGAATTTCCAATACAGCGGACTGTTAGCCCCCAACCGCTGCCTCGCGTTCTCCATCTGCTTCGACGTAACCAAATACGGGAACTTGGTCACTTTGTCGTAAGCCATGTTCGGTGACTTATCCCCATCAAACCGAACGCAGATGCCGTGGTCTCCCGTGATCTGCATCACCGTCTCCCACTCGTCGTCTTCAAGGGTTACGCTATTCCACCCATCCTTGGGTTCACAGAATCGGCCATGAGGATCGCCTGTCTGTGACTGAGGGTTTCCGATCACGAGCATCTGGAATTGCTCATTTGCTGCCATATTGGCAGTTGCTTCGAAAATACCTTCAGGCGTGGCAGTAGCCTCGTCGATGATAAGGAGAACACGCTTAGCATGGATGCCCTGAATCATCGCGCATGCATTCGCCGTGTTACCGTCCTTGACCGCTAACCCGAAAATCGCGTGTTTGAAATCAGCCTCCCGAGAACACCAGGTCATCCGGCTATCGACCATGTTTCCCGGCTTCTCCGGGAGCTCGGAATACATCGCTTGGATGTAACTCCAGACACGTTTTCGAAGCATCTCCTTAGTGGTCGTGGTAAGGACCACCGTCGAATTCCAGGGATCACATAACCACCAGATTACCGCGTACTCTGCAGCGGTGAACGTCTTGCCTGAAGCCGCACAACCTGTCCAAGCGGTGGCCTTGTAATCGAGCAACGACCGGATCTGACGCTCACGCCATGGATGCCACTCGTGAGACGGGAACAGGTGGTCTGCTATGTATTTGTAATGGTCAAATCGGGTGCAGCCAGCCTTCTGAAGCCCCTGATAATTGCCCAGAGAAAGGAAGTGGTAATTCAGTTGTGACAACTCATGGTCGAGAGGAAATCCAAAAGTCTGGACATCCATTTCACCCGCTATTTGCGCCTCTATCGCGTCGATTAACCGGCCTGCTTCCTTCTTCGAAGCTCTAGCTCTTTGCTGTTTATCGGGCATCAGCTCTTGACAAACACGCGATCGTGTTGGACTTGTCTTACCGTAAGAAAAATAAACTTGCGAGACGAAAATGAATGCTATGCCCCTCCTAGCTCACTCCGGAGAATTCGGACCTGCCTCAGCAGCAATGGCGATCCTTCTATGCGCCATGTTGATCCACTTCGGAGCCACGAACGCTCCTCGTATCTGGAGCATACAAACTCTTCTAATAGACACGGCCCTCTCAATCCTCCCTGTCGGATTAGGAATAGGAGGGCTCATCACAATCGCAGTGTGGAGTCTTAAAACATGGGCACAATGAACATTTTCGACACCCCGATCCATAGACGAATCCACAAACTGGCTGACACGTCATCCAAACGCCTCAAATCCCTTCAAGAGCAATTCAAAGACGTGAGCCTTGAGGGTTCAGTCCTACTCGACGACCCCAAAGATCCCGTCGATATCGCGATCGAACACGAAGAGCTAGGAGCTGAAATCCAAGACGAGGCCTATTACCTCAACATCTTGGAGGAAACAGAAACTCAGAAGGACCCGTGGGCGTTCATTAATTCAAAAATCAAGGACTTCGAACTCATGCTACCTCTACTCGTTGAGAGCCCACAGGCCCGAGAAATCATCAAAAAGGCCCTAACCACTTACCAAAAGATCAGAGACGGAATTCAAGACCTTGCGCCTGAGGGTGAGGAGCTGGAACGGGAGGAGTAAGACGCAAACTCACATCTATTATGAGAATGCCTTCATCAACAAACTCAGCAACCCTGCCACTGCCCGGTGACCGGCGAGGTCGTCGGGGTCGGGCTTGTCAGGGAGTAGCAACAACGTTGTTTCGTGCTTCTTCAACTCTAGCCACACTTCGAGGTAGTCTAGGGCGATGGTACGGCAAACTACTGGGCTCCTCGGAAAAAAAGAACTGCGAAGCCTTTCTGAGCTTCCTTACACGTCTGTACAGACTATTCCACGGCTCTTTAGTGGAATTCGGACCGATCAACCGCGACCAAAAACGCATGTCTTCGCCGAAACTTCCCATGTAGGGTACGTAGCTTCGCTGCTCAAGATGTGCAAGTAATTATTTCTCTGTTGTGGGGGTTTGGGTAGCAGGAGTCGCCGTTTGGGGTAGTCCCCCTACCGTTAATGAGGCTGCGTCTAGGGCCTGCTGCCCAAGAGCAAGCCAGTCGATCCCAAAGGCATCCGCCATTTCGTCAAGAGCTCTGGCCTTGGCTTGTGGGCCTTGAATCTCGGCCAACATCGTCGATTGGAAAGCCTCGGTGGCAAAGATGCTACGTAAGAACGTGTCTATTTGCGGAACCGTTCGAGACGACGCTGCCCAATTCGCGGTTGCTGGGTTAGTAACGATGAAAGCAAGGAGCTTGAACTTGGCTCGATCTCGGAGATTTTTGAGTTTCCCGTCGAGCAACGAAGTCATCATTGCTGTACGAGCAAACCCCCCGGACGAATCACGAAACTGCCCACGAGAAGTGCTTGTTACTTCGATGAAAGCTTCCAAATGTCGCAGAACGTCATCGCCAAGAATGGCTTGGTAGTTCTTCGAGCCCTTTCCTTCGAAAAGTTCCTTTGCTAGAGCTTTCGGAGTCAGCGTCCGTTCAGTCCCGTCGCTCAGCCCTGCTGTAATTCCATCTTTGCCTCCTCGGTCTGCGGCCTTGGTAAGCAGTCGCTCAAATGTCTCACGGCGTAGCGCCATTAACTGTTCGCCAGTTCCGATCTTGTTCATGATCGACGCAATTTCCTTCTCGCTAGCTACCTCCAAAAAGGAATCGGCGAATTGCCGTGCATCGATAGAAGCAAACTGGTCGGAGCCCTTAACGAATCGCTGCACGAGGTTTTCACGGAATAGCTTATCCTTAGCTACCTGCCCCTCGATCGCAGAGACTAGACGCTTCCCAAACTTGGATGCGTTGTCAGAATCGCGTATGACTTCATTCACGATGTCCTGAAACTCGTTGGGGTTGATCCGTGAACTTTTTAATGCTTTTTGCGCGGTGGTGATTTCCCGGATTATCGCATCTGCCTTCCCACCAAATACGTCCTCTCGAACCTTTCGAGGCATCTTGTTTAACGCTGCCTTGAAAGCCCCTAGGTCTGACGTCGAAGTAATCGTGGCTAAATCGACAGCCTCGGCGGCTAAGTTCTCACGGAACGTGGTGAATGCTTCTGCCCCTCCTTCTTCTCTGATAATGAGATTCTTGACGTCGAAGTACTCACGCTCACTCCGAGCTAACCGCCTCACGATGTCGGCATTTTCTACGAACGATTTTGAGTTCCTATTGGAGGTCAGAATCCTCTCAATGATAGGACTCTGGAATTCGCCGACGTGGGATTTGTAAAAATCATTCGCTGCTCGGTGTGCCTTTCTTAACTCCGGAGTCGGCAGCGAGTTTTGCATGTCGTCAATTGAATCAGTGAGCGTCTGACGTAACTTTTTCAGCGTCGCCTCGGCTGAGGACGTCAGGCCTTCGCCGAATGCGATCTCAGCGCCTAACTCTGAGCGTAGATTCAAGACCGTCTCCAGTGGCTGGGGTGTTTCCAGCAATCCTTCAACCTTGTTCCGCCAACGTCGAACGCTCGCCGGCAGGAACTTCCGATTCACCACTTGTTCGATCTCGCCAACAACCGGCCGAGTGTCGGGACCCGTGATTGGTTCGTTCTTAGGGACTCGCTTAACGTTAGTTGTTATCTTCCGATCCAGATCTTTGAAAAGCTTCCCTACTCTGGGCTTAAGATTAACGGCTGCGCCTAGCCCATCTCCGAAAGCGGCGTTCGCTTTAGCGAGCTCCTTGTTGAATTCTCCAAACAGTCGAGCTGACTCTTCGCGAAAAAGACGATGCCCGGTTTGGACTGCCTCTCGAAGTGCATTGCCGACAGCGTCGAAAGACTGGACGCGACCACGGACGGTAGGACCGCCTGCTGCTTCCAAAGCGTCGTGAATCGTACCGTTGGCTAGTTCGCGGCGTGCTGTGAAATAATCGAGCTCAGCCTTTCGAGCTCGATCGACTATGTCTTGAGCTATCTGCTCTGAAGGGCGAAGCGGGCCTACGACGGCATCGTGGTCACCGATACGGACCAAAGACTCCAGCACCGTACGTTCCGCTTCCGATTTCGCAGCTTTGAGAGCTTGGAATTGCTTTTCAGCGCCTAGCTTCTCCGCAACTTGTTCTAGAGCAATTAAATCGCTACTTCCTGACGCCTCCCCAACAGACTGTGGGATCTCTACGCCGGTTCGACGGCGTAACATTTCACGAGCCTCTCGCACCCTTTGAAGATGGGGCGCTAACGGCGACTCCGCGAACGGCCCCACGATCTTTTGAAGGACAGGGCGGCCAAGCATTGCTGCTCCGCCCATGACAGCGGCAGAGCGTAAATCAAGCACAGCCTCGGCAGCGCCCAATTCAACCGCTCCGATTTGGTTCTCGGGGTCGACGCCCAGTGCCTCGCGAGCCGCGGTGTCGCTTACCGACCGACCGACACCAGCGCCAATGGCTCCGCGTGCAGCCATGATAGCTTTCTGAATAAAGTTCCCCATGCCGCCGCGCATTGTGGCTGCAACGGACAGCACCGTAGGTAGAATTTCGCTGGAAAGGTCAAGTAGATCGCCAGGCTCTAACCGCTCAGGGTCAACGAGCACATCGATCTGGGCTTCGGGGTCGTCAGAATTTGGATCTGGTTGGGGTATGATAAAAGCATTGCCAGACACCCTTGACTCAAAACCTTCTCCGTACAGCCGCTTGAGCTCAGCATCCAGCATCGCTTTACCGTCGATCTCAGACGACAGAAATCCGAGCTTCGCACGCATACCGAGGGGAGCGCCGGTTTCGCGATCGAGAGGCACGCCAGGTCGAGCCTCGGGACCAAACACTCGATCACCTAGTCGTGCTCCAGTGGGTATCGGTCGCCCAAAAACAGACTCAGGAACCTGCCCCGGAAGACTGTTCGCCGGGTTAGACTCCACGATCATCGGACCGCCATCAAAAAAAGCTTCGATCTCTGAACGCGTGATTTTACGTTCCTCCCCACTCGACGGGGAGAGAGTAGGGTCCGGAACTATTTCATCCAGGGATGCTTCAAACTCCTTTAGTTGCTCCAGGGTAAGACGTTTATCTGGCATGTTATTCGGGGGCTACATCCAAAAGCTCGCTAGCAATTGCAGTAGCCTCGTTACGAGTGAAGATTTTTAGCGTTACCCCTTTGCGAAGAAAACGAAGAGTGTCTTCGGTTCCAAGCCGATCAAACAACGGTGCTTGGGATTCACCCAACGACCTCCGGTTCAGAAACTCGCCTAGGTTAATCGAGTCAGCAAGCGTATTAAGTTTCTGAAGCGTAACAGACAGCGTGTCCGAGGCGTTTAGCTCAGGAAGCGCATTCTGAATGACGGAAAACTCACGCATATTCATCTGAGAATCGGGCTTCAACGCCTTGATAGCCTCGGAATTGATCATGGCGAAAAGTGACGTCGCTTGTACTAGATCCGTATCGGCCTTGTCCTCCAAATTGAACAACTGTCGAGCATTGGCCGTAAACTTGTTGATCGCGATATTTCGGATCACTCCTCGAAGACCCGTTGTGTCGTTGGATAACAAAGGGCGGATTTCATTGATAAGCGACCTAGTGAAATCCCCTGCCCTAATCTTCTCTTGGAACTTGCCTCGAACACCGAGCGGCAACGCTCCCATCTCAGATTGAAGCCCAGCACCGGAAGCTGCTAGAACCTTGCCCGTTGATGGGTCTAGTTCAAATCGCATTCCCGAAGGAGCGGTGATCTTATTGAGCGCGGCCATGGCGATGCTGATCTCCTCAGTGTCCCCCCTATCTTTCGCGAGTTCCACATTCCTCATAGCCTCCCCAAACGAGCCTTCAAACTGTCTGGAAGCGTCTGAGAGCTGGTCCAACGCAGCATTACGGCGGTCAACGTCGCCACTCACGAAATCTTCATTCAACCGGAAGGCAAGCCCGGGATCTCGTTCCGCTAATGCCGTGAACGATTTTCGGATGCCGGCGTCAATTGCTCCCTTCGTCGTCTCGTCTTCCAAAGATGCCGCAAACTTCTGCGCCTCCATGTCCGCGGACAACTCATCCAAAACCCCCTGTCGAATAACGCCGTAGATCTTCGGGACTTTGGCCGCGAGGTTTGAGCTCTGAGAAACGAGGGAAAGACGTTTCCGCAAATCGGGCTCTGCATCTAACGCATCTTGAAGCGCTGCTGCTTCGCGAAGCCCCTCACGTTCTAGCCTCACCGAGCGTTGGGCTAACCCGTTTTGTAAGTTGAAGTTCTCGCGCTGCAGTTCCAATTGATCCCGCCTCAGCTGTAACTCAGGTGAAACCTGCGCGTTGCGGAACCCCTGAAACACTGCCCCAGTGAACGACGGGACGTCAGAATGGATCGGTCTATCGAGACCGAGGAAATTCATCCCGTGCCGATTTTCCTTCTTTAACTGACGTCGAACACGTCCGGCATCAGCGCCATGGGCGATGGCACCGAGGAATCCGTCTATGGGGTTTTCTGGCATGTCAATTTCGTGAAGGATTCAACCCTAAATTGTTACCGAAACGATTTCCGAACGTGCTGTCTCCACCACCGAACACGGAAGGGAATGCAGCACCGATGAATGCGCCTCCGAGTTTACCAAGCGGACCTGCTAGCCCCGCTGCAACGGGGTTCGGACCGGCGTTGGCTAGGGCGCGTTGACTCTCGGCCTGGAATTGTGCATTTCGCTCAGCCTGCAAAGCATTGATCCGTTGGCCTGGGGTGAGGAACGAAGATCCTACTCCAAAGCTACGAGGTGCTAATTGACCAAACAACGCAAGCGCCTGGCCCGCCTGAGAAATTGCTTGATTGGAGCGTTGAAGGGACGTGAGCCCAAAATCACGGAGCCCAAGATTCCGTCCTGCAGCACTTCCACCAAATCCACCGGCAAACGCGGTTGCATTCGCTTGGTCAGAGATCTGCCGTTGAACGTCTGCAGGCAACTCCCCACGTAGTCCGGATTGGATGTTGTTGACGAGACCGCTAATCACGTCCCGTGAACCGGGGGCGAATTGTTCAAGAGACTGGAGGGCGATCGCCGTATCGGCCGACGCCGTGTCACGCGCCAATGCCGTTGCATCGGTCAGATTCGCACGGTTCGCCGCAATCGTCTTGCGGACCTCGTCATCGATATTGACTGGTCGAAATTTCGGGAGCTTCGGCCTACTCCCAAACACATCAGATAGAAGTCCCATTACTGTATGTTTCCTGCTTCGCCCGGACTACCGGCGTATTGAATGTTCAACGGATCGACAACCCCACTGCCTTCATAATGCTTCACTTCTTCACTCAAAAGTTGTCGGGCCTTCGCCCACATCCCTTCGGCCTGACGTTGGTCCTCCCGAGATTCCAAAAGCACGGCCTTAGCCGCTAACTTCAAGGCCGGAAGATTCATCAGCACAAGGAAATCGTTATCGTGGGACACGTCGATGTGGTCCAGCTTCACTATCGTCTGAAGCATCCTCTTATTCACAATCGTCGTGCCCGTGTCCTGGAACGTGTAGTCAGGAGCATTCTTCAACCCTGGGATCAAACTTCGCCGATACGTGGGGTTAGTCTCCGATGGTTCGAAAAACCCGATCGGAACTGCAGGTCCTGGACTCTTGTAACGGTTCAATCGAACATTGCCGCTAGTCACTGGCTTCACAATGCCAGTCACATGAGAATATTTCTTAGTCGAGGTGACGGTAGAATTCCCAAGCGAAAGGTATTCCCCGTCGATCCAAGTCCCAGAATCTTGGGTTCTCACCCACTGGCCTGCATGGTCATATCCCTGGATCAGAATCCGTGCTCCGGACGCTTCTTCAGTCTCTGAATAAACCTGAACGTAATGGTCGTTGTCAGGCATCGACTCGAACACCACTCCCATTCCATGGTCGATTAACTGCAGTTCGCCAGAGTCCTTGATGTTCGCCCGCAGGCCGTTCCCGCTAGGGAGATACTCAAACCATCCGTTTCTGATTATTTGAGGGACGTCGTTAACAGCGAAGGCCTCAATGGCAGCGACCTGACGAGGCCACAACAAACTCCCGTCCGTACCGACTGCTATATCGTAACGCTGGTAGGTCCCCCACCACTTATCTTCCTTCACCAAGCGACTATGCGCCTCGTTGATGGTTTGACGGAACCGGTCGTCAGTCGAACAAAGCCCAATCGCACCCGGGATGTTCGACTCTTTGACCGTCTTGAATGTTAAACGTTCCATCTAACCAACGTAGTAAATCCGTGCCGTTCGTTTCAGAAAGTAGACCCCGTAATACGGAGGCAAATTCGTGTGAGGCTGCCCACCACCGGTCTCACTTGAAACCTGGTTGGCCCGAGGGGTTCCGGACGGAGCATCATTGGCCATATACCCTTCGTTCGGGCTCTGAGCACCTCCACCTCCTACCCCATCCACTGAATACGGAGTATTATGGGTATGGGCCGGTAAGTGGTCGGTCGTGAGGGTCACCTCATCCGAGCCACCCGTTCCACCCACAGTCACAGAATCTCCACCATCAAACGTGCCGACTCCAACCGGAAACCGGGCATCCAATGCTGTCTCGATCTGCCAAAACGGGCCATCGGCGTTAGACACCGAGTTCCCATTCCCTCCATCAAGAGAATTCACCGCGGAAGCCAACCCTGTAAACAAAACCAACCGAGAATCACTTGCCGGAATAGGATGAGGCCACACCCATTGGCCTGAGTAAAAGACGTATTGCCCCACGGGGGCAGAGCCTGACAACTTTATCCACAGCTTATCCCGATCATCAGAAGACGGGGTCGAAGCCTGCATGACATACGCAAGCGTGCCCGGAACCACGGCAGTCGCTTGGTTCAGGATGTCGTTCGCGAACTGCTGGTTATTCGAGTAGCAGCTTTGCGGCAGCGTTCCTGGTGTGATCGTTACGGCCGTATTACTCATGTCATCGCTACAAAATCAGAAAGTGGGCAATTGCTATCGACCGACTCCGTCGCTGAAGTCGTAGGACATTTCTTGTATGGTTCTTCCGTCACAATATCAGCGAACAACCTGAAATTACTCACTCGGAAGTCCCCAGTCCCCTTCACTCGGACCTGAAACGTGTACCCCAGGTCGGTGGGCGCTTTAATATCGCCCAAATCATTGCACGACTGTGGTGGGGTAGAAATCTGAACCCTGGGACGGTAGGAACTCTGATACGTCTTTAACGAAAAACACCCATCTTCCTGATCCGAACAGTTCTTGGCCTTAGACCGATGCTCCCAGGAATGCCATAGATTCCAATTTGGTGATGCATCCGGACGGGAATAAACTGAGAGATCAGCCTCGCCCCGCAAGTCCTCTAACCACAGATCAAACGTGCTGAGTTTCTTCTGCTCAAACTGACTGCCGAATGCCATAGCCCGAGTCTCGAAAAACCATTCGATCCTCTTATCCGAACCGTCGTTGTCACAGTGAACATCCTTCTGCACCTCCCAGATCTCAACCTCATTCGATGCATTCTCCGCGAATACGAAACACCTCTGTTCATCCCCAAAACTACCAACCACGATCTGCAACACGTTCAACCCAGTCCACATGCCATCGTAGGCAGGCCGACTCGTTTGACCGGAAAACGCCAACGGGGCGAAATCCATCGAAATTAAAGCGCGGTGATGCACCCCTCGGGTTGAGCGTTGAGGAGCCGAGGTCATGAGGAGCCGATTCTCAAACAACACCGCGCTCGCGTAGGAGTCAAGGAGCGGGGACTCCCACGCTAAAGCCCTGTTCACTTCTTGGGAAATCGGGGTATTGCCCGCACTCCCAAACTGTCGACGAGCGAACACCAAAGACCGAATCCCATCTGGTGACCGGTAGTAAAGATCACCATTCACATTCACGATCGCATTCTCCGACACCGCCCCGGCCGGAACCGCAAATCGTTGAACCGGGTAAGACAAATCCTTCCACAATGTGCGATCAGTCGGAACCTGGGTCACAAAACCGCCGTCCCGAGAAAATACGACCAACTCCCCATCACCCAACACGGTGTCAAGGTTAGAAATGAAATGCATGCCCGTGACGGCACCAGCATTGACGGGAAGGGCAAACGCCCCGCCCTCGGCGATAAAGGTGTTTTCCGTAAATTGTAAAACCGCGTCCCTTCGAGTCGGAACCGTGCCCGAACTCGACCCCACTAAATCACCGGCGACGTACCCCCTATCCTTTGACACCCACAATCGACCATTCCCATATGCCATCGCCTCACCAGACGGAACCTCGTCATTCGTCAAAGGCGCTGCCCGTCGAACCGAGCCGGTTCCATAGATAATCGGAGCATCGAGGCCATTCTGAACCACCGTCCAGTCTTCGGCTTGTTGGAAATACGCACGGGGACGAGTGGACATGTTGACGTCACTCCCATTACCCGGAGTCACTTCAGCCACTTTAAAATTTCGGCATGGCTCGATCGAAAAAAGCCGCCCGCCGACCATGGCCAACAACACAGAATCCTTACCGGCTTCATGCACCCCGGCTCCTTGGAAAAACCCCCCAGTCTCAAACCGAGATTCGGTGGTCGTGGATTCAAAATTCAGGGTCTTTTTGTGGTAGCCGGGACGAGGACCTATCGATCCGCCTCGCATCGTCGTATTGACGCCCCAAGAATACTGCCCTTCACCAACCAGAAATGGGCGCACACCGCTATTCGCACCGCCTAGAAACGTGCTTTGGCCATCTGTCCTAACATTCTGTCGTGTCTGAGCCACTACACTTCAAACCAATTGCTCCCATCGGTGACAATCGAAACTTTATCCCATTGAGTGGTGAGAGATTTGGTTGAGTTGCTATTGATCGTTTCTGAACCGTCGGGATCGATCGTAATGTTGCCAGCCGCACTATCGACTTTCACAAAAGTCAGTTTCACGGACTTGGTGGAGTCAAAATAGTCCGCTGCCGGAGAAAGAGTGAGGGTGAACCCGCTTGCACCAGCCGTACAGAGGTAAATAGCCTCGGGCACCTCCGGTGCAGTAAGCGTCGCCGCCGCAGAACGGGAAGAAATCAACGAATTGAGAGACCCGTAAGACACGGCACCGCTAAAAACGCCCAAAACGTTGCCGTTCGTGCTCGCTTTCGCTAGCCGAGCCCAATTTGAAGCCCCTCGAAGCAACAAATCGCCGTTAGCAACGCTTGCAATCGCATTCAGGAAGGCCTGAACGCTTAAAGCCAAGGTGTTTTGACCACTTCCGCCTCTCGTAGCACCCAAAACACCACTCAATGACGTGTTTGTGCCTGATAAATCAATCGAATCATGGATCACCCCCAACGTCTCCGACGCCCGACAATGCAGAACCTTACCATCGGACCCTACCGACAACGCGGAATTCCGTGGTTCAGAGGCCGTGCCCTGCTGGTTGACGATAATATCGCCTTTAGCCGACGTCACTTTGAGCGTAGCCCCAGGGAACGTACCCGTTAAATCCGTTCCAGTCGCTGTTCCGGTCAAGTTCCCGGCCGGGCCTTGTAAACCTGCAGGTGAAACCTGTGATGCGACAGGGATCGATGTGCCGGGAGCGACATTATCGGTATACGACGACGTCCCGGTTGACTCCATGTTCCGCAAAACAACGGACGTCGAGTCCGGTTTGCTTTGAACACGCATGTGCCCGGCATTTTGGACGTAAACGAACTGTAACGAAACCATCCAGGTGCTATCCGCAACCGTTACCGTTACGTCTGCGCCCTCAGCGGGCATGGTGAAAGCCGTAGAAACGGTAGTGAAAGCACTCACACCGTTTGTGCCTGCTGCCGGGGTCGTTCCAGCAATGCCCTGAGGCCCTGGAACATTGATCGCTGTCGTGGTGGTCGCGCTCATCAGGCAATCAAGATGTTGATTTGTCGGGTGTAACGCCCTGGGCTCCCGGAAGCAATATTGTCAGGCTTAATGACGTTCACCCCGTCATCCGTTTGGGAATCGGTCGAGTTGTAAACCCATTCACCCCCGGCCGTTCCGCCGGTCACCACAGAGACGTAGTACATGACGCCATTGACGTAGGTCGTATTCGCCCGAAGCGCCGTCGCATCAGCAAATGTGTTGCCTCCTGCGATATTGGCGTCGACGGATTCCTTGATGTAGGCATCGAGTTGCGTCTGCGTGACAGTCGAACTGCCATCAGAATTCACGATCGGGCCTGGAAGAGCACTTGCCATCTCTACAACCCGACGTAATAACTGTCCTACCTCTAAAATGGAAGGAAAAACTTGACGTCACAAAAAACGCCCCTCCGGGGCAAAACGCCAAAACCCGGAGGGGCATGAACCCAATACGTAACCAAGGTAGTGGCTCTGAGGAAGTGCGTTAACTCAGAACCACAATACCAATGTCGCACATGTCTTACCTCGTGTCAATAGGTTACCTTAATCCACTGCATACGGAGGCTTGGCCCCCTTGTTAAACGGTCCAAAATCCTTTGGCGATTGCCACTGACCGTCAATTTGCCAGTCTGTCTGCCTCCCCCTTGGCACACCCTGAATCACGTTGCCAATCAAGCCATTCTCATTGTCCTTACCCCGCCAAGCCACACCGAGGTCTAGGTCTGTGAAATGGTTGCCTATGATCGCCACTCGATGGCCACTTCCGATAATGCCCGCTTGATCGCCTGGCTGAATCGATTCTCCTCTTCTCGCCCCCTTGAACGAGTTGCCCTGGACGAAAAGGTTGCGGCAGTTGCGGGCCTCTACCCCCAGGTTCATGTAGACAAACTTGTTATCCTTGATAAAGCAATTGGTCGCCCCTGATACCGATACCGAAGCGCTAAAGCCCTCAAACTGGTTGTTCCGGATATCCACCTCTTTCAAAGTATGGCCGCCGCAAGGCTGCGTCAAAATCGGGCCAAAGGGGGTATCCGCTTGATACGCATTCACATGCTGAACGCCAGGGCAGTTTCTCGCATTTACCCTGATAACATGGTTTTTTGTGAAATGCCAGTTAGCCAAATCACCCCAAAGTTGAACCGGAGAAATCGTATCGGATGCTCCAACGAATTTGACCCCATGCACATGGCCTCTCACCATATGGAAAGGCATGTCTGGGCTCTGCAAGTTGCCAAGCACTCGGAGACAGCCTTGGCCCTTAAACCGGATATTCGTCCCACCCATCCCTTTACCCGGCCCAACCAAGCTCACACATTGTGGCAGGTATATCGGCTTATCCACCTCTAGCTCAAAGGCAGGCAGTTGCACCACTGGCGCAATGGCAACCTCGCTCTTTGGCCAGGCATGGGGATCGCCTTGGAAAGCGGGGTAGTTGACTTTGGGGTCTGGTTCCCACAACTTCGTGGCGTTAAGCGCCTCTTGCCAAGCATGCTCAATCGCGTCTTGTAATTCAGACGCCTCTCTGACCGGCACCCTAACCAATTGATCTTGGTCGAGTGGGAATCGGTAGTGCTCTCCATTGGCTCCCCCTATGGTTAAAGCCTGAGGTTGGATAGTCGTTATTGTTGCTGTGCTCATAAGTTTTAGTCTTTGGTAATGTAATCAGGCGCAAGCCCTTTGCCTTCCTCACCACAATTAGGACAGCCCTCGCCATTGCACACAAAGCACACTGGGGAAGTCTCTTCATTCCACCACTTCGCCTTCTTTATCCAATCACCTTGCAGCTCTTGGCAGTCGGACTGTCTCGGCTCGGTAGAAACAATCAGATTGTAGTAATCCGCCTTCTCTAAGGCCTCCTCCTCGCTCTCCGCCTCGACATATGCCGTCACATGACAGAACTTATGCGTTACTTTGTAGGATTTCATAACACCTCCCAAACTCGAACCGGACGTTTGTGCGCTTTCGGATTACTCGTCGACCTCCAACCCTTCGCACGAATCTTGTCGTTCTTGTGAAGCCTTTGAATCACCTTCCCAAATGCTCGGGCTTCTCTCGGAACCGTGATCCAATTACGCTTCACCTCATTCCTTAACTCCTCACAGGTGAAGTGGTGACCTGAGCAGTAATATCCTTGGAAGTACTGAATTACTTCCTCCTCCCAACCCGGACACTCCTTAGCCGCAGCACGGGAGGAACGGTCGATTGCGTCTTGTGTTAGTGTTTCGGCTTCCATGGTCAAAAATGGGGGCTAGGTGTTTCCTAAATTTCCCTAGCCCCCGATGTTGTATTTGGTTTTTTGTCGCATGAACCATTGTAGGCCTACCGGCCTGATTCAAACGGCAAGTCTAACGTGTCTTACCTTTGCCCATTTGTCAAATGGGGGTGAGATGTTTTCTCAAGAAACGCGCATCAAAAATAATGGAATCGTAACCGTCATACCGGTCAAACCCCAAACCATGCTCCCCTACCCCAAACGCGTAATCAGTTGCACGTTCCATGGGCACACGCCAAAACCCTGGAGCATCTATACAAAAGCCCTTAGTCACTAGAAAATGACTAAGGGCTGCATAATGTTCGTGCTCTGGAAGCACAGTGAACGTTAACTAATCTGACCAGGAGATGGGGACGGTGAATACTCTTGCGTCGCCGGAAACGCCTCCTTCGCCTGAGCAACCGCTTCTTCCGCTGATATGGGTGAAGGGCTTGGTGAATACTCGGGCGCGGGAGATGGGGAATGCTGCCCTTCAACAAACTTCCCAATCAACTGATTGGCTGCCGCGTCCTTACCCGCACTGTCCTGCGAAATCAATCGATAGATGTTCAGCGCCACCTCACGGGAAACATCAATCCGTCCCTCCGCTCGCAATGCTGCGTTACTACTCTGGTCTCTGTGTTCACGCTCAAGATCTGCGGCGTTCGCCTCTAAGCCTTGAGCCAATAAGTTTAATTCCTTTATTAAAGCCATACTCTCTTTCTGCTATGTTATCTCGTCAGTAAGACCTGTCGCACCACTATGGGGAGATGTCAAGGGACAGAAATCAAAGGTCATGGGACAAAGGCCAATGACCTTGAACCCATGGTCATTGGCCTTAGGTCTTTAGACCTTTGAGCAGTCACCGTACTGCTAGGAACCCTGCAAACCCAAATTTTTCACGAGGCCCCCATTTCCATACACCCACCCCTCAAAAAGGGGCCACCCCCGGCCCGAAATCTGAGCTCGGTCAAAAAAGGATGCTTACTTTTAAGCTGGGGCCTGGGGCCTGGGGCCTGGGGCCTGGGGCCTGGACCAGCGATTATTGATCGCTTGCTTTTGGCTTTTTTGGCGGGCTTTTAGCTTGGCGGGGTTGAGAAGTGGCGGATTTCATTGGCGCGCCATTGGCCATAACCGCGAAGTTGAAGGTGTTGCCGCCACCACCTACAAGCTGCTGATTCCACCCGAAGAGCGTCTTGCCCCGATCGAGACAGCCGCGCAGCACTTCCCCTCGCGTCTTCAGCTCCGCGACACTGCGGGGTTTCGCGATCTTTTTCAGCAGCCGGAAATCCTCGAAAAGGTAGAAAATATGCATTCTACGGAACTTGTCAGAGAGCGCATCCAGAGGATCTCTATGCTCATCCATCACCGCTGTGGACAAGTTAGGCTTAGCGAGCGTATCGAACCCGTTTCTCTTGACGCAGGCACTAATGCCGCCAACGGTCACTCCGAAGTGAGCAGCACAATCCGTCATCGAATGCCCGTCTTCCAGCATCGCCGAAAGCTGATCAGGATCAATCTTACGCTCGTGGATTCCGCCAACTGAGCCCGCGTATTTCGGCTTAGCCCCCTCGGCTTTAGGCGTCTTACTCTTGCTCGCCACCCCGCCGAATTACCAGCATTTGAAAGAAAATACAAAAAAAAAATCGTAACGGGGTATTGACATACGCGTCTTACCAGGCGTATGTTGCGGACGTCGTATGACACGTAATACCAAACCAATTAAGGACATTTATGTGTCAGACCCAGAACCAGAACCAGAAAACAGATAATACCAGAATGAAAAACTACGGAAACACCACGATTGCCGGATACGCAGTAGAAGCAAATACCAACGTTGTCACATTGCACAAAACCCAGATTGTCAGGTTCAACCCTGAGCGAATTACCTTGAATTCTGGAGGATGGCAGACCGTGACCACGAAAAAGCGAATGAATGAGGTCTCACAATCTTTCTTTCTAGGCTTCTCGGTTTGGCAAAAGAAGGGAGAATGGTTTGTTGATTTCAAAGAGGAAACCTTGCCTTTCGTCGACGGAATGACCTTGACACGCTAACCGACACCACCAACCCCAAAAGAAAGACTGAACAATGATCATTGAAGACGACCGCAACGAGGAACAGAAGAAAACCCACAACTGGCTAGTCATCGGAACGGATAGGGGAATGTCAGGATGGGGCAAGGCAAGCGGGGGCAAGAGTTATGCTGTGTGGGCCTGCAAGCCTGATTTTCGCGATGCTGTTTTAAACTGGGTTGAAAGCCGTTCGGACATGGCCAGAGTCAGAGAAACCTTTGACGGGGAAACCAAGTATCGCCCAAGCGGTTCAGGTCATTGTCATATTTACGTTGTGACCGAGGAACACCCAGCTATTCCTACCAATCATAAAGAGGCATACGCCGCAGCATAGGAGCCACCATGGAATATCTAGATCAATACTTACACATCACCCATTGTCAAAGCGGGGAGACCCATATTGTCCCGCTTGATGAGGACACCCCACTTGACATTGACGCACTAGTTGACAAGTGGATTGAGCAAACCTATTGCGGGGAATTAGAAAGGGATGGGGAATTGACGCCTGGACTTGACGGGGAATATTACGCCGCCATTTACACGGACGGGCGAAGCCCTGAAAGTGTGGTTGTGTGGTCAAGTGGTGGTTTCTATACAAAGGTTGTGGAATGATCAAAGAACTTTGGCAGGAAGCAAAACCCGCGTTGGTTGTGTTTGGGTGTTTGATTTTAATTTGGACACTCTTTGGATAAAAAAAACACAAAAAACCCTGGACAACCCTAGGTTACTTGTTAACATATAACCACTGAGAGCGAGATAGCCCTCACCGACCAAGCGGAACTTGGGAACGTCAACGAAAGACAGAAAATGAACTTCAAAACCTGGATCAACACTTTCATTGAAGAAAAAGGAATCGACATTAACCACACCTTCGAGGTTGAAGGGCGCGAATGGGGAATGAATCTGATTCCTGTTGGATCGATTATTGAATTCGCTTGTGGCTTAGACCGCGCGTCCCAGCAAAAAATCAAAGCTACCATCGTCAAAATCGACTTTATAAATGGGGACGTGATGCACTTCCTCGAATACATCGCCAAAGGAATGGCCCGATGATAAAACCGCCCGCCCTCCGGGGAGGGCACCAACCCCAAAAAAGAAAGACAGAGAAAATGAACATCACGATTCGTTCCTACAAAAAAGCGCAAGGATTCAAGAAGGATTACGTGCGCCACAACGGTCAATTCTTAAAGTTTGGAAAGCTGACCGGCAACCACAAGTGGCTCTCAGTCGACCTCAAAGAAGGCGACACACTCGACGCACGGGGCTCCGCATACAACGACGGGGTCACCAGATGGACCGCTCACAAGACCCAGAGTTGGTGCAAGTTCAGCTTGATTGACGGCGAAATCGTCGCGTTGGATTACGACGGAAACAAAACTGACTTCCCGCATTGGGCTCAGGCTTAAAAACACCAACCCCAAAAAAGAAAAACATATAATGGAAATTTACAACACAGACACCAACAAAACCGAGGAAATCACATACCTTTGTCATGGCCAGGATATGTTTAGTGAAATTGCCGATGACGACGATATAGAGTGGAACGGAGACAAGGAGCGCATGGAGGCACCTGAGAAAACTATTCGCTGGTGGGCAGACTACGTCGACCGATTGATTCGCGCGGACGATCTTGAAAACGAAGCCAAAAAGGTTCTCGATTGGACGCAGAAAGAAAAGCTGAATGAGGACATCGCACGATCAAACACCGGCGACTTTGAACGCGACATTGAAACGCGAGTAAAAACGATTCGCGAATTCATGACTGAGGCGGGATTTGTGCGAATGCCGATGAATTTAGACGGAGTTTGTTTGGGGCATTATTTCGAGGAACGAAACAACCAATCCAGATTTTAACAGCGACGAACTAGCGAATGAGTTGTGCGAGGAATTGTTCGACACTGTCGCGCTAGCGCAAAACGATATTTAACATTCTAATTAACACACAAACCACAAGAG
>Ga0098074_1000461_pt1 | contig 27686 bp, 22 predicted proteins | sample 32_taG_FD_75064 | JGI IMG/M metagenome (GOLD analysis project Ga0098074, IMG submission 75064) | Marine viral communities from the Gulf of Mexico - 32_GoM_OMZ_CsCl metaG | ecosystem: Environmental > Aquatic > Marine > Oceanic | place: Atlantic Ocean: Gulf of Mexico | collected 2015-07-12
CGCAAATCGAAGGCCCGACGCTGCATGCTCCCGATGGCTCCAGCCTGAATGCCAATCTGGTGAATTCCTTTGTTAAATCCAGCCCGCTTTATGCCGATGCAGGCTCTATGAGTGATGAATCGCCCGTAGGCGCCGTGCATGAAATCACAGGCGGCGCGAGCGTTACGCGCGCCGATGGCTCCAGCGAGACCATCCAGCTTGGCACGCCGATTTATCAAGGCGATATTATCGAGACATCCGCCGATGGCGCGGTCAATGTCATGTTTATTGACGAGACCAGCTTTGCTGTGTCCGAAGATGCGCGTCTGGCCATTGATGAGTATGTGTTTGATCCGGCCTCATCCGAAGGGGTGACGAATTTTTCCGTTTTGAAAGGTGTGTTTGTTTTCACATCAGGTCTGATTGGCCGCGAAGACCCCGATGATGTGCATATCGAGACCCCTGTGGGTTCTATCGGTATCCGAGGCACTATTATTGCGGGTGATGTCAATGCAGGCGAGATTACCGTGGTCGAGGGCGCGATTGTATTGCGCGATGGTTTGGGTAATGAGATGACGCTGGCCAACCAGTTTGAAACGGCGCAATTCGACACAGCTAACGGCACCATTAATAACATGGGCCTTATGGCCGCCAATGATGTTGCGACCAAATTTTCGTCCGTATCGGGCGTTGCGGCGCAGCTTTTCTCCTCGATTAATGATGTAGCACAGGAACAAGCAACAGAGGCAGCCACGCAGAATGGTGAAGTGCCTGCCGATGAGCAAAATCTGGATGCCAATAATGACGGCACCGTGGACGGCACTGTCGATGAAAACGGCGATGGCGCAGCAGACGGAACCGTTGAGGGCGCGCAAGACGGCGATGCCGAAAGCGGTGAAGGCACAGAAGCCGCGCCGGACGACCAGAGCGATGCAGGCGAACCCACGCAAGACGGCGCGGGAGATACACAGACGGCCTCTGCAGATGCACAAACACCACAAGCTGCTGCTCCTATACAGAGCGCGACGAGCACAAATGGGGGATTTGGAGGTTCTGCAGCGAAAGCAGGCGCAACTGCGACAACAAGCGGTGCAGAATCTACCACCACAACAACCCAGAGCGCTAAGGCAGCAAGCACGCCAACGCAAACAAAGGCGGCACCAACGCAGCCCACCGATACAACCACACAGCCACGCGCTCTGGATACAAGAACCACAGATACAGATACCAACACTACAAATCCACCAGCAGGTGGTGGCGGTGGCGGTGGTGGCGGCGGCGGAACAGTTACACCTTTTGCGGTAAGCGTAGCGGTCGAACCCACAATTTATGAAAATGAATTAGGCGTAAAAGTCGCAACCCTGAGCGGTGCTCAACTCGACATTGCTTCAATCGTACTTACGGGAACATATGCTTCCTTTTTTGTTGTCACAGCCGGAACGACTGCAGGGGAAGCAGAAATATTTCTACAATCAGGTTTAGACTTTGATTATGAGTCTATGTCCTCAATTTTTCTGGATTATACAGCAATGAGCCTTAACGGGGTTGATAGCGTAAGTGCCGATTTTACAATTTTGATTACAGATGTTGATGATCCAGCGGAATATACATCGCAATTAACATCAAACGCCGCGCAAGTTGGCGCCGGCCAAATCTGGAGCTATGATTTCTCCCAGCATGCGTCCGATGAGGATATCGGCGATACGCCGGAGATTGATATTGTTGTCAGAAATAGTGGCGGCAACATAATATTTGATTCCAATACCAATACCTATCTTGATTCAACCGACACATTTCTGAACGACGCTCAAATCTCTTCCATCAATTTCAATGCGGACGGAACAATTACAATTGATGTCTTTAATACCTTAACAAACGACGACTACCTAGATCTGGAAATTTTCATGAATGGGACATTTCAGGAAACTATTCAATTTAACTATTTTTCTCCGACGGGAACCATTGTTGATGGCATAACTACGGATATTACGGGCGGCACCTTTACCATGACATCCGCAGTTTCTACGGGCGTCGTTTTAACCGGAAGCAACGGTACAGTAACCTTCTCTGATCTAGATGATGTGGTTATAGAAGTGTCCACATCCTCTTCCGTCATCAATGCGGGTGCGGGTGCAGACATCATTACCCTCGAAGACGGCGAAGGCAACACGATCTTGGGCGGAAATGACGATGATATAATCACTATCAGAGAGGGCTCGAACTTTTTTTATGGCGGAAGCGGCAATGATGAAATCGTGGTTGATTTCACGAACGGGAATGTATGGGCTGATCTACAGACTATTTCGAGTGCAACATCGCAAATCGATGGTGGAACAAACAGCTCCATTAATCCGTTCTTTATCAATTTTGAAACAACCGTATCCGCCAATGGTCTGGCAGGTCGCACATTTAACGGCCAAGGGGACATTCTAAAGATTGAGAATGATAATAACGGCGGGGATACCACAGCAGGTGATTTGATCGACTTTACGGCGATGGTGAATGATGTGATTTTTAATATCGAAATTCTGGATATTGACAATAATGATAACAACACGGTTCAACTTAATACATACGATATATTTGATATGACGGATAATAATAAAACCCTTATTATTCGCGGTGATGATACCGGCGACAGCCTTGTGTTTGATGCGATGGGTGAAAGTTATACCAATGGCGGTTCAATTACCGATAATATGACCGGTGATACATATGATGTATATTTCTCGGCAGGGGCGGATGTAACCTTATTGGTGGACACCGATATCACGACAACGGTTATCAATCCGGGTTAATCCAGTAACATACCGATTGCACGGCTCCAGCCCTCTATGAGGGCTGCACGCTTTTGCGGCTCCATTGAGGGCTTGTAAAGACGCGCCTCGCTCCAGCGGCTGGAGAGGTCATCAAACCCGCTATAAATGCCGCTTTGTAGCCCCGCCAGAGAGGCCGCGCCCCATGCGGTGGTCTCGATAACCTTCGGCACTTCTATTTGCACATTTAATATATCGGCCAGGAATTGGCAGACGAATTTATTGGCCACCAAGCCGCCATCAACGCGGATGGTCTCAAGGGCTGCGCCGCCGCTATCCCGTTCCATCGCGCCCAATAGATCATAAGTTTGATAGGCCTGCGCCTCCAGCGCGGCGCGTGTTATATGCGCTTGCGAGCTTTCGCGCGTCAGCCCGACAATAGCGCCGCGTGCGTGCGGGTTCCAATAGGGCGCGCCAAGGCCGGTAAAGGCCGGAACAAAATATAGGCCGTTCGTATCGGAAACACTTGTGGCGAGGGCTTCACTTTGTGCAGCATTTTGAAAAAATTGCAGGTTATCGCGTAAAAATTGTACCGCCGCGCCCGCAACAAAGATAGACCCCTCAATTGCGTAACAGCTGCGCCCTTCAAGGCGGTAAGCGATAGAGGTCAGCAGACGGTTTTCCGAGGCCCGGAATTTATCGCCGATATTCATCAGCGCAAAACAGCCCGTGCCATAGGTGGATTTGACCATTCCCGTCTCGAAACAGGCTTGGCCGATAAGCGCGGATTGCTGATCGCCAGCGGCGCCGTAGACATGCAGGCCGCCGCCGAAATGTTCCTTCTCTATTTCTCCAAAATCACAAGCATTATCTACCACTTCTGGAAGGATCGAGGATGGGATATTAAAGAGCTTAAGCAACTCATCATCCCATTTTTGCTGCACGACATTATAGAGCAGCGTGCGCGACGCATTGGTGACATCGCTTTTGTGCGAGCGCCCGTTTGTCAGGCGCCAGAGCAGATATGTTTCGATTGTGCCGAAAGCAATATCGCCGTTTTCTGCACGTTTGCGTACGCCCTCTACATTATCCAGTATCCACGCGATTTTAGTGGCGGAGAAATAAGGATCTAATAACAAACCTGTTTTATCACGCACCCTATCTTCATGACCCGCATCTTTGAGAGCCTTGCATGTATCGGCAGTACGACGGTCTTGCCAGACAATGGCGTTATAGACTGGCTCGCCCGTTTTACGATCCCACAAAACAGTGGTTTCACGTTGGTTGGTAATTCCGACAGAGGCGATGCGCGCGGCTTCACCCTTACCGATAGCACTGAGCAATTTACGGCAAACGCCCAACGTATCGTGCCATATATCATGTGCGTCCTGCTCCACCCAACCGTTATGCGGGTAGTAGAGAGTGAGCTCTTTTTGCTGCACTTTTAAAATTTCACCTGCGCTAGTAAACAAGATGGCGCGGGAGCTGGTTGTGCCTTGATCAATGGCCAAAATGGTCGGCTCACCCATGGGATTTCTCCTTTAAATATTGCTCGATATTGGCCTTTGTTGCGGGGGATATATGCAGCGATAATTTGGTACGGCGCCAAAGGATATCCTCACTGGATCGCGCAAATTCATGATCGCATAGATAACGAATTTCGGCTTCATACACACCATTACCGAAGTGCACACCAAGATCATTCAGCGCGTCTGCCGATTGTAAAATATCATGTGAAAGTGTGCCGTAATGCACAGCAAAACGGCGCAGCATTTTTTCCGGTGCCCATGGATATTGGCGCAGCAAATTATTATAAAAAGCGTCCATATCACGCCCTTCGATATCGCCGCCGGGCAGTGGATATTTATCCGTTTCGCAAACGATCTTGCGGTTCGTTAAGTCCAGAAGCATGTCCACAAGTTGCTCGGATAATTTTCTGTATGTGGTAATTTTTCCACCAAAAACCGAGATCATCGGCGCAACGTAAACGTCATGATGATAGAGCAGATAATCACGCGTGACCGTGCGTGCTTCGTCGCGCCCATCATCCAGCAATGCGCGCACACCACTATACGTTTGCACGACATCTTGCGGCGCAATCTGCTTGTCGAAAAAACCATTATAAGCCTTGCAGAGATAAGCGATTTCGGCATCGGAAATTTGCGCATTTTGTGCATCCGCCGCCACAGGTTCATCGGTGGTTCCAATCAGGGTGAAGCGATCCTCATAAGGAATAGCAAAAACGATGCGCCCGTCATTTTGCTGCAGTATATAGGCTTGATCGCCCTCGAATTGTTCCGGTACGATAATGTGGCTACCCTTTACCAATTTAAGATGCGGAAGGTCTTTATCAGCCTCGTAGAAACCGTTCTTCTGCAGCAATTTTTGAACCCAGGGCCCCGCGGCGTTCACAATCATATCAGCCTGAATAGTGGTTTGTTCGCCTTCAGACTCATATTTAACGCACCAATGATCGGCGGCATTTTCCAGCCCCACCACTTTATGGCGGGTCAGAATTTCGGCGCCGCGCGCTTGTGCATCCATAGCATTTAACACAACCAGCCGCGCATCCTGCACCCAGCAATCGGCGTACGAAAAGCCCTTCTTGTAATTTTCTTTCAACGGCGTTCCGTAATCATGACGCGACAGCGGTAAATATTTAGACGATTTGAGGGTTTTGCGCCCACCCAGACTATCATAAAGAAACAGCCCCGCGCGGATCATCCATAGTGGGCGCACACCCGCATGATGGGGCAGCACAAAATCCATCGGCCAGATAATATGCGGCGCGATACCCAGCAGGCGCTCACGCTCCTTGAGCGATTCCCTGACCAGCGCGAATTCATAAAACTCCAGATAGCGCAGGCCGCCATGAACAAGTTTGGTACTGGCCGAGGAGGTTGCGGAGGCAAGATCGCCCTGCTCCAGCAATATTACCGACAGACCGCGCATGGCCGCATCACGTGCAACCCCTGCCCCGTTTATTCCGCCGCCAATAATACATAGATCGTAACGCCGCATTGTCATACCATTAAGGTAACGCATCCGCGCCCGTCTCAAAAGAGGGATTTCTTCGTGCGGCATTATTTAAAGTAATCAGGCCGCCATACGACGAAGTAAAATGCGAAGCTTTGCTTCGAGTTGGGTTGCCGAGAATGGCTTCAGGATATAGCCGTTTGCACCGCTACTCTTGGCCTCGGTCACAGAATCAAGGTCGCCGCGTCCAGTCACCATAAGAAAAGGGGTTTCCGCATCGACCGTGCGCAATTGCCGCAGCAACTCAACCCCGCTCATATGCGGCATATTCCAGTCACATATAATCATGTCAATGAAATCAAAGGCACTGTCCAGAAACGAGAGCGCTTCTTTCCCATCAGGAGCATCAAAGACTTGAGAGACGCCCAATTCGGCCAACATATTGCGCAGCAAGGAGCGTGATTCCATTTGGTCATCGACCAACAATACCCTTAAATCTGTTAATTTTGATACCATAGCTTTTTACTCCGGTTTATTTTTATTAATTTTTCAGTTTCTTGGCCTGAATGTCTGTGAGCCAGTGATCGAGATTGTCTCCCATCGCCGCGATATTATCCTGATGCGGGACTTTCCTAACACCAAGAAGAGCCTCTATCAGCACGATTAACTTGTTATACTCGACCGGTTTAGCGAGAAAGGGGGTGGATTGTGGCACCTGAATGTATTCATAGTCGCGCCCTGATGGATACCCGCTCATGAAAAGAACCTGCGTTTCCGGCCGGAGGGATTTGAATAACTCGGCCAGTTTAACACCGTTTAGTTCCGGCATCAGGATATCAGTGACCAAAATATGGATCTCGCCCTCATAGTCCTCTTGTCGATCCAGCGCATCATTTCCATCTATTGCCTCTAATACTTTCATGCCGGCACCTCGCAACATCGAGGCAGTAATTTCGAGGATATCAGGCTCGTCATCAACGACCATCGCCGTATAGCTTTGCAGGCATGTACCCCCACCATTACTGACCACTGGCGGCTCTATGGCAGGCGCTTCCTTTGATAAGGGAATATAGATGCGTATAATCGCCCCCGTTTGCGAACCCGATTGGATTTCAATGCAGCCTTTCATATCTTTCACCAAACCATAAACCACCGACATACCGAGCCCGGTGCCTTTTTCGGCGGATTTGGTGGTAAAGAACGGGTCAAATATCTTATGTTGTATATCAGAGGGAATTCCGCAACCACTATCGACGATGCTGAGCATGGCGTAGGATTTTGCGCTACCAAGCTTACAAAGGGTTTCTGGTGTTAAATCACCGCGTAGCACTCGTTCTGCGCAGACCTCAATAACACCACTTTCTGCGCCGATGGCATCGCGTGAGTTAATCACCAAATTCATCATGATCTGCGCAATCGTATCGGGAGCGCACTGCACATAAATATTTTCGGCCAACACTTCAACCTGAAGCTTGATGGAGGGATCAATAACGGCGCCCAATAATATTTCCTGATCGCGGATGACCTGTCCCAATTCACAAGTTTTCTCGGCTATAATTTTATGACGGCTGAACGTTAGCATGCGTTTGGTCAGGGCCGCGCCGCGCTGCGTGGCAATACAGACTCGCTCAAGATAATCGGCGCAAATTATATTGTCTTTATCGACCTGTTTGGCGGCCAGCCGCGTATAGCCGTCTATGATCGAGAGAATATTATTGAAATCATGCGCAATCCCCGCCGAGAGTTGCCCCAGCGCCTCAAGCTTTTGGGCCTGAAAGAATTCGGCCTCTCTGACCTTGAATTCGGTTGTATCTTTTAAAACCCCGATAAACAAATCGACGCCGCCGACCTCATCAAAGACAGGGGTAATTGCCAATGAAAACCAATGCAAGCGCCCATCTTCACCGCTACGAGTAAGAGGAATTTCGGTCGGCATTTGCTGATCAAAAGCTTCGGATAGCTTGTCCGCAAGATTGTCTTCTGTAAAGACGTCACATAATTGATGCCAATACCCGTTGTTGAGACGCTCTTTCGGGATACCCGTCATTTGTGTAACGGCGGCATTTGCGAAAGATACAGGATTGCCCTCCCGTTTGGGCATAGAGATTATCACGCCGATATTCGAGGCCTCAATGGCCAGCATTAATTGATTATTCTTTTCACCAAGAAGAGTAAAGATGGCTTCCTGCCGCCATTGCCGGCTGATGTCGATCATAATCAGAAGGGTGAAGTTCTGATTGCTTTTTTGCGCTATCATTAAAAAAAGGCGCCCTGTGGGGAGCTGGATAACTTCGCGAAAATTCTCATCATCTTCGTTCAGGTCATTGGTCGAACTGACGATTGCATTACGAAGATTTGCATCGATATCAACAGCGTTATCATACATATAATCAAATACATTTTGTAGAACAGGCGGCGTATCAGAGTTTTGCAAGAGAGGCATTGTTCTGACCGCGCTTTTATTCGCTGCATAAAACCGCCCTTTTGCATCAAATATAATTTTTCCGTTTATGGTCGAGCCCAAAAAGCTCTCGATCACAAATCCTGAACGCTTCAAACGCTCATGCAATATTATTAAGGTCGCAATGCTCCCGATCAGAATTACAACAAAAATTATACCTAAAAACCAATACAGCATTAACCCCACACCCGCGCCGATCTATTTTTAACCCGGAGAATATTCATGAAAATCCAGTGTACTATAGGTTGTGACAAAGATTTATTACTTTAGCGATGTTACATACAAAGGTATATTTAACGGGTCATGACCATCCGTTTGATTCTTCTAACATTTATAGCTTTAACGGCAAATTTTTCTGGTGGGAGGGCTGAAGAGCCCGCACCCTATTCCGCCAGCCTGAGCGGCCCGTTGGGTTTGAACATAGTTCCCAGTGCGCGCATGGATAAATCAGGCACGCTAAGCGCGGGCGTGGCCACGATGGACCCGTATTTACATGGCTATATCGGCGTTCAGATGACGGCGCCGCTTTATATCAATATCCGCCAGAGCGCGGAAGTATCAAGCCTGAACGGCAAGGCGGATCGCCTTTATCCCGGCGTGGACATGAAACTGCGCCTATTGGAGGAGAGCAAGTATAGGCCGGAAATTGCCGTAGGTCTGCAATCCATGATCGGGCATAAACGTATGGCTGGGGAATATCTGGCGCTCTCGAAGCGCTATAAAAGCTTTGATTTTACGGGCGGAATTGGTTGGGGACGATACGGCACCGCGGGGCATTTTAATAATCCGCTCAAAGCCCTCTCAGGCCATTTCGGCAATGCGCGCAATTATGATGATAATTTGGCGGCCAGCCCCGAGGAGTGGTTTACCGGTGATAAAATAGGATTATTCGGGGGCGTGGAGTATTTTACCCCGATGCAAGGGCTATCGTTAAAGCTGGATGTGGGCGCGGACAGGTATAGCGCGGAAAGCGCGGCAGGTAATTACAAAGCCCCTGCCCCGTGGGCTCTTGGGTTTAATTTTCGCCCTGTCAGCGGCTGGTTTGATGCGGGCGTGGCAATGATGGGGATGGATAAGATTATGGCGCGCTTTACCCTGCGCACACACCCCTCCAACTGGAATGTTGGACACGCGAAACAATCGGCCAGCCGACCGTTACGCCCTTACCGCACCGGTATGGCCTTGCCCAACCAAATGCAGCGTGCGGCGCATGGGGACGGCGCTTTGCTGTACAATGCCCGCACGGAAGGGCGCGCCGCATTGGCTTCGCTGGATTTAAATGCCTATCCCAGCGCGCCCGAGCAAATAGCCCTTGCCGCCACCCATATGGCCAATCATGCCGGGCGAGAGATCGAGAGTCTGTCTATTCGTCCAACCAAATACCGCCTTAAAGGGCCGCGCATTACGTTAAACCGACGGGATCTGGAGAGTGCACTGGCGCGTAAGCAAGGCAGCGCAGACGAGATATGGATGAACGCGGATTTTGATACGGCCGCCAGCAGCGAGGAGCCGACCAGTCCATTTATGCTCTCACAATTCAAAACTGAAAAATTTTCTTTCATACTGGACAATCAATTCTCACTGGCCGAGGAAGATAGCGGCGCGCTGTATCGCAGCTCCCTGATCGGAAAGTTGGAGTTGCCGAAATATCTGGGTTTTATTCATACCGGAAGCGCCCTGCGGTTAAATCTTGCCGATAATCTGGAGCGGCTGGAGGAATACCGCACACCGTCCTTCCTGCCTGTGCGCAGTAATGTGGCAGATTTTGCGCGCTCCCGGATTTCGCTAGATCGCTCTTACGCCACCTTTACGCACAGCTTTAGCCCCGAACTGCATGGCGCCATTAGCGCAGGCTATCTGGAGGAAATGTATGGCGGTATGGGCGGGGAGATTTTATATCGCCCGTTCGGCAAGCGCTTTGCGCTGGGCGCGGAAAGCTGGGCGGTGATCAAGCGCGATCCGGCCACAGCGCTGCATATGGGCTTTACACCCGACAGTTTAATCACGGGACATTTGAATAGCTGGTATAGCTTTCCAGAGCGGAATATCACCTTGAAAGCGCAAATCGGGCGCTATCTGGCCGAGGATATCGGCGCGACCTTTACGATTGAAAAGGAATTTTTGAACGGTGCAAAATTGCAGGCCTTTACAACCTTAACCGATGGCGCGGATATTAGTGTTTTTGGTGGCACCACTCATGCCTATAACGGCATAAGGCTCAGCGTGCCCCTTGGTAATAAGAAGTATCTGCCTGAAGGCAGCGAAATGCGCGTGAGCGCCGCCCCGTTCGGGCGCGATTACGGCCAAGCGCTGGATAAGCCTTTTGATTTATACAAAGAAACCGATGCCCTGTCGTATGAGCATCTGGCGCGTTATTGGCACGAGATGACGGAGTAAAAAAATGCCCCCGTGAGGGGGCTTCTAGTTGGTACCAGATCGGATGAAAAACTAGAAAACTGATGGGTTACCAGCTCATACTTGTAAAGGCATTGCCTTATATAAAACTTGTTTGAGGGTACACGCCTCTATTACTTGCTCACTTGTCGCGTACTAAACCTTATATATTTAGAATACATAAAATTTTATGTAAAATCAACATAAATTTGAATAAAGCTTATTTATCAAGCAATTTCAACAAGTTAAGAAAATCACTTGGCGGAGAAATTTCGAAACTCATTCGCTCTTCGGTGATCGGGTGAATAAAGGAAATTTCGGCGGCGTGCAAGGCTTGGCGACTAAAAGCGATAATGGTTTCAATATCATACTTATCATAATCCGCCTTTTTCAAGGCCGCGCGCAAGGCCGTAGGTTGCGGCCCATACATCGGATCACCGATAAGCGGAAGTTTAATATGACCCATATGTACGCGGATTTGGTGGGTGCGCCCTGTTTGCAGCCGGCATTCCAGCAAGGACAGCACATCGTGGTAGTTGGTTTTTACCTTATAATGGGTTTGCGCCTCGCGGCTATTTTTGGCGAGGATGGCCATTTTTTGGCGATTGCGCGGATCGCGGCCAATAGGTTTATCAACCGTCCCAGCAGGCGGCATAGGCACGCCGAGCACGAGGGCGTGGTATACGCGGCTAAGGCTGCGGTCGGACAACTGATCGCTCAAGCCCTGATGCGCTTTGTCATTTTTGGCCACAACCATCAGGCCGCTGGTGTCTTTGTCAAGGCGATGGACAATGCCGGGGCGGATTACCCCGCCTATCCCAGATAAACTATCCCCGCAATGATGCAGCAGAGCATTAACCAGCGTACCGTCATAATTGCCCGCCCCCGGATGCACGACCAAGCCCACAGGTTTATTAATGACCAGCATGTCATCATCTTCATAGACGATATCAAGGGTAATTTTCTGGGCTTGGGGGCTGGCTTCCTGAGCAGGCGGAATGGCAACGCGCAGGCGGTCACCCTGATCGATTTTCTCGGACGCCTTGGTCTCGGCTATGCCATTGACACTAACCTGCCCGTCCTTGATCAGACTTTGCAAGCGCGCGCGGGAAATATCGGGGCAAAAACTGCTTAAGGCTTTATCAAGCCTCTGGCCGGATTGTTCTTCACCGACTTTGAAACTCAGCTCTTCATCAAGATTATTCTGGGACATATTTTTTACTGCAAAAACTCTAAACGCTGCACACACGGGTCTTGATAGGTATCAGCGGGCGCCCCGCTGACAATCCAGCCCTGATAGGATTGAATAACATCCAACGGGTCTTGTGTAGCATCTATTGCATCTTTTTCAACCTGATATTCGACAAAGCTGCGTCCGAAGATCAGTTTTTCATTCTTTTTGCCGGTAATCATACCGCCGGCCTGCGCGCCCGCCGCATTAAAATAGGAATCGGCGTGCAATATAACGCCGCGCCCATTCAGATACAAAACGCGGGTGTAATCCATTTCATCGGAATTTGTAGAGTCGCTGCCGTTAATGGCCACCACGAGCTGGCTGTCATCCAAAACATCAAGGGCAACGCCGCCAAGATTATAATCATCATGGTAATAGCGCTGCCATGCGACATCGGCGCTGTCGGCATGCACCATCATCACCCATGCGGCGCGGTTGCGGTGCTCGTTCGCGGCCATTGTTTCGCCTGTTACAGCTATAAAGCTATCACTGTATTCTGTTATATCAAAAAAACGGCTGCCCAGCCCGCGCGGGAATTGTTTTTGCCAGTTAAAGCCGCCCTGAGCGTTCAGGTTTATGATCCACCCCGCCAGACGCCCATCTGCGCCGCGCACGGAACCCGCCCCGATGTAATTACTCTCCCCGTGATAATCCAGCGCCTCGATTTTATTTTCCGCGCCCAGCGCATAGGCCAGATCTTTTGTGACCTTATAGGATTTGAGATTGATCCAGTAAAGCGCAGCCAATGAACTGCTGCTTTTATCACGCGGCGATTTGTCCACCGCCAGAAGCAAGCTCTTCATATCATGGGTCAAGATCATATCATTGGCATCCAGATCGAATTTGCCGTCTTTAATGATCGTTTCGCGCAATTTTTGACCGGCCTCGTCGAAATGACCGATCCAGATGCTGCGTGCGCCGTCTTTACCCGTGCGGTTGGCCAGCACGACATGCCGGTCATCAAGGGTTAACATCGTGACCACGTCTTGCATGCCCTCTACGCTTATCAGCTCCTCCCATACGGGACGGCCACGGCGGTCGATCTCGGTGAGGATCAGTGACTTTTCACCTCCTTCATTTGGAGCAAATTCTCCGGCGGCAATGACATTGTCATTGTTCAGCGCAAAGCCCAGCGCCTCGAAGCTCTCGAAACTCTCATGTTCGCCATATACCGTGTCCCAAAGATTATAAGCCCCGATGCTCGGCTTGCGCAGCTTCAGGATAACCTCGGTGGCAAGATCGCAGTTTTGCGCCTGTGCGCCCACCGAAAATGGCAGGGCGAGCGTAAATAGTGACAGCATTATAATTATTGTGCGGAACATCTTGGCATACTTCATTTTATCAGTGTAAAATCGTTGACGATAAAAGTCTATGCAAGGCGTGAGCCAAATCAAAAAATACAACTGCCCAGAATGATAAATTCACCTATGAAGCTCATCATCATTACCGACGCCTGGCACCCGCAGGTCAACGGCGTCGTCAGAACATACCAGTATTTGTCGGAGGAAATCCGAAAGCTTGGCCATGAGGTCAAAGTTGTCGGCCCACATGATTTCAAGCGCCGCATCCCCATGCCCGGCTATGCCGAGATCGAATTGGCTGTGTTCCCATACCGCGCGCTGAAAAAAATTATAGAGGCATATAATCCCGATTGCATTCATGTCTCCACCGAAGGCCCTTTGGGCTGGGCGGCGCGGAAGTATTGCCTGAAACACGGTAAGAAGTTTACAACATCCTTCCATACCCAGTTCCCCGATTATGTGGCCAAACGGGTGGCGACGATGGTGCCCGCGCTTTATAATTTCGCACACAAGATGGCCGTGAAATATGTGCGGAAATTTCACGATCCGTCTTCTTGCATTATGGTGGCCACCCTTAGTCTCGAGCAGCGCCTGCGTAGTTGGGGGTTTGAGAACAAGATGCAACGCGTCTCGCGCGGGGTAAAGCTGGATCAGTTTTATGCAGGCGAGAAGACGATGTTTCAGGACTTGAAAGCCCCTATCGCGCTTTATGTCGGACGTATTGCCATCGAGAAAAATCTGGAAAATTTTCTGGCCATGGATTGGGATGGAACCAAGATTTTGGTTGGGGATGGCCCCAGCAAATCCTATCTGGAAGACAAATACCCGGACGCTGTTTTTGCAGGCACTAAGCAAGGCGATGAACTAGCCGCGCATTACCGCTCTGCCGATTTGTTCGTTTTCCCGTCTAAGACCGACACATTCGGCATGGTGCTGGTAGAGGCCATGGCGTGCGGGCTCCCGATTGCGGCTTATGACGTCACCGGCCCCAAGGATATTGTGACCGAAGACTTTCTAGGCGCCCTTACCAAGGATGATCTGGCCGCCGCCGCGCGTCAGGCCCTGACACAAGGGACAAGTGAAATGCGCACGCGCTACGCCAGAGAATACTACACTTGGGAGCGAGCCGGAAAACAATATGAGCATGGCCTGATTGAGAATGAATAACCTATTGCTGCTTTTTAGCAAATAAATCCGCATGCAGCCCCGTAAAGGCCACCAAAGGATTTTCTATCACAAAGGTTGGTATGGTCTGGAGATAATCTTCAAACCGCCCTTTTGAAATAAATTCCTTCCGAAAATCAGAATCGTAAAAATATGGGCCTAACTGCGAAATTATGCCGCCAGCAATATAAATGCCACCTTTGGCATTTAAAGTCAGCGCCAGATTTCCCGCCACGCGGCCTAAAAACAAAATCATCATCGTCAGGGCCTCATGGCATAAATCGCACTGTCCGTTCATTGCATCCGCGCTGATTTGTTCCGGGCTGCGCTCGGTTAAATCCTGACGCTCATCCAGCGCCCGCAATGCATTGTATACGTTCACGAGCCCCTTGCCCGAACAAACACGCTCAGCCGAAACATGGCGGTATTTATGGCGTAAATAGCGCAGAACATCAAACTCGCGCTGCGTTCTGGCAGGCATTGTCACATGTCCGCCTTCGCAGGGATTAGGGCGATACGCCTGCCCGTCCCAGAATAAAGACGAAACCCCAAGCCCCGTGCCGGGTCCGATAATACCGATGGCCGCGCCATGAATGGCTTCGCCGCCGCCCAGCTGGCGTACATCTTCAGGCCGCAAATGCGCCACAGACAGGCCAATGGCGTGGAAATCGTTCATGATATGCAGGCTCTGCAGCGATAGAGCTTTGCGGACCTCTTCTATATTAAACGACCACGGGTGATTGGTCATTTTGAAAAACTCATCCTGCACGGGGCCGGCCATGGCAAAGGATGCTTTAGAGGGCGCCTTGCCCGCTCCGCTCGCACCAACCATGTGCAGATAATCCTTCGCGGCAAGATCAATGCCAGCGTAATCCGCGCACTTCAGAATTTTCTCGTCATATATACCATTCGTGTCAGCCATCGCGAATCTGGCATTGGTTGCCCCGATATCTGCTATCAGCCCTAATTCTACTGTCATTTTTATTCGCTTTTCATACCTTTTATGATGATAACTTTAACCAAGAAAACCGCAGAAAACAATTTTTCCCGCTTCTTGTTTACACCGCCATACTCATCCACAACTTTTCTTTAGCCTATGGTGGAACACTAAACATGTTAATTTTCAGGGTTTACCGCACTCTTTAATGCCATAGTTAAAGAATGTGCATCTTTGCCCGCAGCTTCGCGCGCGCAATGTGTGTGATACGATAGGCATGATTTAAACTGATAGGGATACATAATTATTATGGCGAACATATTGCTGGCAGAAGATGATCAATCCATGCGAGATTTCCTGACCCTTGCCTTGAGTAAGGCCGGTCATGAGGTCACGGCCAGAGAAAACGGTCTGGAGGCACTGGAAGAATTGGAGAGAAACCAGAGCTACGACCTCTTGCTCACCGATATTGTGATGCCCGGCATGGACGGTATAGAGCTCTCACAGCGCGCGACGAGTGCCCACCCTAACCTCAAAGTCATGTTCATCACAGGCTTTGCCGCCGTAGCAATGGGCAACAAAGATATACAAAAACATGATGCCAAAGTGCTCTCCAAACCCTTTCACCTGAAAGATCTCGTCGGGCAAGTAAACAGCTTACTGGACGCCGCCTAATCCCGCATTGTTCTAACCGCGCGAAAAGAGCAAAGAAAAAGGCTTGTAATTTGCCGCGCTTGCTTATAAATATAACCAACTATCGCTAAAACAGAGTGGGCGGTTAGCTCAGCGGTAGAGCACTTGCTCGACACGCAAGGGGTCACAAGTTCAATCCTTGTACCGCCCACCATTTTCTCAATTATATCAATAGCTTAACGCATGATTTCCATCTATTTGCAATTACTGTATTCGTGTAGTAGAAACCTTAAGGTATTGATTCCATTGAGTTACAAATAAAATATGTAAAACACAAACCTAAGGGTTCTTCCTGAACCATACAGTGCCCCGCAAAACCTATTATATTAGCATTAAAAACAAGCTGTGTTTTGCAGCTTTATGTCGTTATTCGTCTTTAACGTTCACATGAGCCGCGCCCCAATCCCGCATGGCAATCATGATCGGCTCTAACGTTTGTCCATAATCCGTGAGCGAATATTCTACGCGTGGCGGCACTTCGGCGTAAACTTTCCTGTCGACCACTTTGTCTTTTTCCAACTCTCGAAGCTGCTGCGTTAACATGCGCTGTGTTACGCCATCAATTTCTTTCTTTAATTCACCAAAACGCAGAAAGTCATTTTGAAGCAATTTAAAGATTATGATGGGTTTCCACCGACCGCCAATAACAGCCAAGGTAGCCCCAACGGCGCATCCATATGGTCCATCACAATTTTTATTTTCTTCTGTATCCATTTATATTCCCTGATAGTTACTAATTTGTGCCTACCATACAAATATGTGCGTACTTGCATGTTTTAATGTAACACATATATCATCTTTAAGTAGTTTGGCAAGTGCGTTAGGCATCATGAAAGGACAGGGCATGAACAAAATAATTTTAATCACGGGATCAACAGATGGCATAGGGTTGGAAACAGCCAAAATGTTGGCTGGGAAAGGGCATCGCGTTCTTTTACATGGGCGCAATTCAAGCAAGCTTGAAGCGGCGAAAGCGGCCATTGGAAATGGTGAAGGCTATCTTGCAGACTTATCAAATATAGATGATGTGAAGGCTTTGGCGCAAGGCATCATTAATGAGCATGATCGACTAGATGTATTGATTAACAATGCCGGGGTTTACAAAACACCTCACCCTCTTACCGAGAGTGGACAGGATGTTCGCTTTACTGTGAATACGGTTGCGCCTTATCTCCTGACAAAGCTCTTGTTGCCTCTCATGGAACAATCAGGACGCGTTATAAACCTATCCTCGGCTGCGCAAGCCCCTGTCGATCTTGAAGCGTTGTCGGGCAAGCTCGGTGCGCTAGATGATATGGCAGCCTACGCCCAGAGCAAGCTGGCGATCCTCATATGGTCGCGGCATTTGGCAAAAACACTCAACGATGCGCCTGTTATCATTCCGGTCAATCCTGGCTCATTACTCGCCAGTAAGATGGTGAAAGAAGGCTTTGGCGTTGAAGGAAATGATCTCAGCATAGGCGCAGAGATATTAACGCGCCTGTCACTCGACGTAGAATTTGCAGACAAGACCGGACAGTATTTTGACAATGACAAAGGCGCGTTTGGAAGCCCTCATCCTGATGGATTGGACGAGCGCAAATGTGCAGCTATTGTTGATACAATCGAAAAACTATTGAACTAGAAAGGCAGAGACATGAAAAAACTTTTAACACTTTCATTGGCGTCCGCATTGTTGTTAGGCGCATCAATGCCAGCATACGCAGAAACCATAACGAGCGACCAGATTGAATGGGGGCACTTAAACCCCTTGCGCGGGGATGCAAGTCCGGCAGCAGGAAAATTATGGGGTGACCGCACACAGGATGAAGCTTCGGGGTTTTTGGTGAAGTTTAAACAGGGCTTTTCCTCTCCGCCGCATATTCACAATATCACCTATCGCGGTGTGGTGATTAAAGGCCACGTCCATAACGATGATCCGAAGGCTGAAAATCTGTGGCTACCTGCCGGATCATTCTGGGTTCAGCCCGCGGGGGAAACGCATATCACGGCGGCAAAAGATCAAGAAAACATGGCCTATATCGAGATTGACAGTGGCCCTTATCTTGTGCAGCCGGAAGATATGGCCTTTGATAATGGAGAGCGTCCGATCAATGTTGATCAATCAAATCTGGTATGGTTAGACGCCTCCGATATTGAATGGATTGATGAGGACGTAAAAGCAAAGCGTGCCTTCCTTTGGGGGGATACTCAAGCGGGAAAACTTAACGGAAATCTGATTAAGATTCCTGCCGGATTTGGCGGTACGATCAACAATCAAGGTGAAATCTTTCACGCTGTCATTATTTCGGGCACGGCTGCTTATAAAGAAAAAGGTGAAGCTGTAACACTGGAAGCTGGAAACTACTTCGGTGCAGAAAAGGCAGACACGCATCATATAAGCGCAGAAGATGAAACCATAATTTACGTACGCACGAACAACAAATTCAACATTTTAGACAAATAGATTACGAAGGAGAAAAACCATGGAACATGACATTGTACATTACGCTAAGACTCGCCACACGGTAAAAGCCTATGATCCGAGCAAAAAAATCTCGGATGAAAACGTAGAGAAGATTAGAGAGCTTTTGCGCTATAGTGCTTCGAGCACGAACGCACAGCCTTGGCATTTCATTTTGGCCTCTACCGATGAGGGCAAAGAACGCATCGCCAAAGCCAATGAAGCGATGTTTCCGTTTAACAATCCATCCATTCGCGCGGCATCACATGTTGTGATTTTTTGCAGCCGTTTAAGCATTGAAGAAGATCATCTCTCAAAAGTGTTGGAGCAAGAGGAAAAAGATGGACGCTTTCCCGCAAAAGAGCATAAAGAACAAATGGATGCGGGGCGTAAAATGTTCATTAATCTTCATAAGCACGATTACAAAGATGTGCAGCACTGGATGGATAAGCAGGTTTATTTGAATATCGGAGCATTCTTGCTGGGGGTTTCAACATTGGGCATAGATGCCACGCCGATGGAGGGCATTGATATAAAGTCTATCGATGAAGAATTTGGGTTGCGTGAGAAGGGCTATACAAGCCTTGTGGCCGTAACGCTTGGCTATCATGACACTGAAAAGGATTACAACGCTGGTTTGCCAAAGTCTCGCTTACCGTATGATTATATTTTGACGGAGGTTTAAACATGATGACGAGTGCTTTTATTACGAGGTTCTCCAAAAAAAACTCTGAACAAACCTTAGCAAGGATGCGCTACCTGTCCAACTTGTGCTGACGGGGGACACTGTACGCCATCAGAGTATTTTGGACACAGCGCATAAAAATATAAGGTGTGCTTCTGGCTCCTTGGTTTAAATTTAGACTGCTTTTTGCTGCCAATACAATTGTTTTCTTAAAATCATAGTTTTTGCCTTAATTCTGCGGCGTATTCGAAACAATCTCTGAAAATCCAGAAATTGGGCGAGAGCGCAAGGAAATCAGAGAAGAACTCCGAAGTCATACCAAAGATAGACATATACTGCATAGAAACTCCAAGCACGCCCCAATATTTGACATATATTGAGAAAAGTGTTTATAACAAACATATGAAAATTTTGAAAAACTCATTAGTGCCTATTTTTATGTCCACAGCACTTTTATTGGAGAATACTGGATATACTGTCTTAAATAGTACTGATGGCAGCAATATACTCTGTGATCTTGATCCCACCTGCCGAAAATTAACAGAGGATGAGATTACGTTTTTAACGCCGTATTTTAATGATCAAATTGATTATGGCCAAGTCAATGTATTTGAAAGAAGCCAATGGACTCTTAACCGCCCTAATCATGCTGGTTCCGCATCTTATAATGCTGTTTATCTTCCCCTAAACAATCAACAATTTGATCCTGAGAATTTAGAAAATTTAGGCGAAACAGGTGTTTTTCTTCACGAATTAACGCATATATGGCAATATCAAAACTCACAATCATGGTGGCAATTTCGCCTAGGTACAAAACAAAAAGATAATTTAGTCTATAGTTACGAACTAAATGATAGCAGCGAGTTTTCTGATTTTGGTATAGAGCAGCAAGCCTCCATAATGATGAATGTTTATTACAAGCGTACTATTTATTCAAATCCAGAACTTCTCGACAAAGATTTTAAAGATAATTACATGTCTCCAGAAGATATCAGCGAATGGATTCAAAACGCTTGCTCTAATGATTTAAAGAAACATGAGAGCGTCGCTCAAACCGCATTACCATGGATTGAAATTACAGACTGCCAGAGTTTAGGATAGTCCACACTTATTCCAATGCTGGTTTTACAAGCGCTGTATTCTGATCATAGGGCGCGGCGTAAAAGGTAAAATCCTGTGCATCCGGATTGTTAAAGCTTTGTTCATGTGCGCGCTCTGTACATATTGATGTTTGAATTCTGGACATGCCAAGTTCAAGCCGATAGGATGACATTCGTAAACAAGTGTAGATTATGAAAAGAATCCGTAAAATACCAAAGCATCTTGACGCACAAGCTTATCTCGCCTCCATTATTTCGTCTTCGGATGATGGTATCATAAGCAAAGATTTGACAGGGAATATTACGTCCTGGAATCCTGCTGCCGAACACATTTTTGGATATAGCGCTGAAGAAGCAATAGGGCGGCATATTAGTATGCTAATCCCGGCTGATTTATTATCCGAAGAAGATTACATTTTAGGTCAAGTACGCGATGGCAAGAATGTTACTCACTTCGAAACCAAACGTCGGCGCAAAAACGGAACTTTAATTGATGTGTCCGTGACTGTGTCACCTATTAAGAACTCAAAAGGTAAAATCGTCGGCGCTTCAAAAATCGCACGGGATATTACAGAATTACGAGAAGCAGACCGTGTTAGTGCTTATTTAGGCGCAATTGTGGAGTCCTCAGATGATGCCATTATCAGTAAAGATTTAAATGGCTATATAACATCTTGGAACAAATCAGCAGAGCGCATCTTTGGATATACAGAAGATGAAGTGATTGGCAAACATATAACACTTCTAATTCCCCCTGAGAGAGCTTCTGAAGAAGATAGCATTTTAACAACATTAAAAACGGGCGAGCGTGTTGATCACTTTGAAACGGTTAGGCGCCATAAAGACGGTCATGAAATTTATGTATCACTTACCGTTTCCCCGATTAAAGACAGGAACGGCCACCTTATCGGCGCATCTAAAGTTTCTCGCGATATTACCGAGCGATTACAATCCCAAGAAGCGCTTAAAGAAGTTAGCCGTAAAAAAGACGAATTTATTGCAAATATGAGCCATGAATTACGAACACCTATGAACGCAGTCATCGGCCTGACGAGCATTTTGAAAAAAATAGACGGCATGCCAGATCAAGCCAGCAAGTTTATCGATACCTTAGAACTTAGCGCTGACAATATGATGGCTCTAATAAATGATCTACTGGATTTGGCAAAAATAGAATCCGGTGCATTCGATATTGAAAACATAGAGTTCAGCTTGGCAGAAGAAATAGCAAAAGCTGTAAGCATTATAAATGTTAAGGCCCAAGAGAAAGGCTTAAAACTTTACGTGAATTTCGCACCTACAGCTGATCGTCAATACAGTGGCGATCCTCTTCGTATCCATCAGGTTATCATGAATTTGTTATCGAATGCTGTGAAGTTCACCGAGCAAGGATCGATTGAGGTTTATATTGATGGCGCAAAGCGCAAAGATAATAATGTTATTGATCTTACAATTAAAGTGGAAGATACGGGCATCGGTATTCCAGCTGATAAATTGGAGGGTATATTTGATAAGTTCACACAAGCAGATTCTTCAATCACCCGACGATATGGTGGTTCTGGATTGGGATTATCAATCACGCACGCTATAGTTACAAAATTGGGCGGCACTATTACAGTTAAAAGTGAACTTGGCCGCGGGACCTCTTTCTTAGTAGAAATCCCGCTGAAATCATATGGCAGTAAAGTTAAAGATGCAGGTTTAGAAGAAAATGATGTCGAAATTGCCGCAACTAATCGAGACGTGCTTTTAGTTGAAGATTATGAGCCAAACATTATTGTCGCCTCGACCATGCTAGAAAGCCTAGGGTTTAATTATGATATTGCAAGAAACGGGCACGAAGCCCTGGGGGCATTCTCTCATGGCAAATATGATGTAATATTAATGGATGTGCAGATGCATGATCTTGATGGCCTAGAAGCCACGAGAAGGATTAGAAAAATTGAAGAAAATAAAGGTTTAAATAAAACCCCTATTATCGCAATGACTGCCCATGTAAGAGAAAATGACAAGGCGAAATGTTTAGAGGCAGGAATGGATGATTTTCTTCCCAAACCCTTCGACTTTGCGCTGCTCGCACAAAAAATCCAAAATTATATAACCAATAGAGCCTGATATAGAGACGGTTATACGCGAAGCGCTAAATTACTCGAGCATTATAATTAATTAAATCTTACACTATCTTGAGACGTAGCGTGTAGGTAATGACCAATTATAAGTAATTGCCAAGCCACGTATGATAAAAGTAACCAGAAAAGATGCGGTAGCGGCCATAATCCCTTCTAAACCGAAGGCCGCTAAGCTTATATATGTTACCGCGCCTGCTACGGCCGCAGTTACATATATTTCTTGTCGCATTATAATGGATTGCTCGCCGCCAACTACATCACGTATAATCCCCCCGACAGAGGCCGTGGTAACGCCCATCACTACAGCTATCAATGGGCCTGTATCTGCCTCAAGCCCCTTAACTGTGCCCACAACTGTAACCAAAGCTAGCCCCAGAGCATCGAACCACAAAACCTGACGAAGGCGAGAAGCAATTGTAGGGGCTACAAAATACATGATAGTTGCAGTTATTAAGCAGGCAATAATGTGTGCAGGATCAGCAATCCAGAAAACTGGTAGGTCCAGTACTAAATCACGCATTGTGCCGCCCCCCACTCCCGTAATAACAGCCAGCCACATAAAGCCAAGAATGTCTAAACCCTTTCGAGAAGCGACAAGAGCACCGGAGACAGCGAAAGTAACTGCGGCCAGCATATCAATAATAAAAATTAATTCTAAATTCGGAATTATTTCCAATTCTTACTTCCCGCAGAAACCGCCCATTAACATACCATTGTACATAGTATTAATTGATTTACAGTCTTTTGAGACCAGCCTTAAAATAATAGGCGCATAAGATATCTCTTTTTCATCCAACACTTCATTTTGATCTGCGTCTTTTGATATAAAATCGAAATAGTACAAGGCTCTTACTTCGTTAACAGTAAGTTTTGCATTAGCGTCGATATCTGTAGCTTCAAATATATGCTGAGCGGTAATATTTTTAAAAAGATTTGCTGTGGCAGAATTTAAAGATTTTATTATTGTATCCCACTCAGAAAATTCTGATGCATTAATAGAAGCATCAGAATTTTTATCTAGATGGACGAATAATTTTTTCACAAGTTCTTCTACTCGTTCTTTATCAAAAGTGTCCCCTATTTCATCTGGATTAACGCGTGATAGTCCTATTAACGCAAGGTTGGAGGGTTCATCTTGCGCGCTTATCGGTAAAGAAACTGAAAGAAAGCAAAATAGTACTACTATGGCGAATATCGATTTGCAGGTTAGGCTATAATTATAAGTCATTTTTGCTTTTCGTTTTAATTTGAAAGAAATTATTTGGGCTTATTTCATCAGGATCATGGGGGAGAACGTCTTGCAATTCAAAATATTCCGAGAACTCATCCATTGAGCATACAGACGAAAACCCCTTTCGCTCTCCTTTATTTTTGAAAACGTCCTTTTTTGAATTATTGTCCATATTTACTTTATAGCACGATGCCACTAACTTTTCTTAAAATTTTCCGCTCGGTAAATTTCTTAAATTATCTTGCGACCTCCCCGCGCGCTTTTGCAGATATAGGGCGGTATTTATTGGCTTTTTTCTCTTGGTAAAAACATAAAAGCCCGATGCCAATATGATAGTAATGCCTATCCATGTTATCGCATCAGGAAAATCACCAAAAACAAGATATCCAGCAGCTGTGGCACCTATAATCTCAAGATATTGGAAAGGTGCTAATGCCCCTGCTTTGGAAAGACGGAACGCTTCTGCAATCGGCACAAAAATTATTGCGGCCAAGCCTCCCTGCTCCCAGCATTAAGAGCATTGTACTGCTAAGAGGATCAGAACTATTAGCCCCCCTATGCATTTAATATGTTAAAACATTGATATTAAAAAGTTTAAATGAAACACGAGACCTATGAATTGTACAAATAACTCATAATGATAAAGAAATAATTTCCTATCGTTTTAAAAAAAGCCCTGCTGATAATTATAAAATCAGTGTTCATTAACATATGTTTTTACAAATTCTTCTAGTTTGGCTTCATCACATTCAAAGCCCATATCTTTGGCTTGTTTAATAACGTCTTCGCCTGACATATTTTCTTTACAACCAATATGCATCATAACAAAGGCCCCGGAGCGTTTGCCGGATGTGCAGTGAACCACAACAGGTTTGGGCAAGCTCTCAAGTTCTTTTCGAAAATTGTCAACGATTTCCTCTGAAAGGGTTTCCTTGGATACCCCAATGTGAGCGTATTTAAGGTTGTTATCATTTGCCAACTCTTCTTCTTTACCCGGGTTGACATTTTGCTCCTCATCAGCGGTTTGCAAATTGATAACAGACTTAAAGCCTTTTTCTGCAAAATTTTTGAAGCTACCTTCATCCGGATCAAAAGCAGCAACTGAGATTTCATCGTCAATTTTCATTATGTCTTCATTCATGATTTGGGTTTCCTTTTCCTTTTTTATGGGTAATCCTGCAGCCTTCCATGCTTTAAAACTGCCGGGGATATTGTGAATGTTTTTAAAGCCGTTTTTTTGCAGTAGGCTTGAAGCAATGCTTGCTCTATATCCGCTGGCACAATAAACGGCATAACTCTTGTCCTTATCCAGTGTGCAGAGTTTCTCTGGTAATTCGCCAAGAAAAGCATGTGTTGCACCGGGAATAAAACCGTTCTTCCATTCTTTATCCTTGCGCACATCTAAGGGTTGGTATTGCGCCTTATTTTGGTTCAGTTCATGCACGGGAAGTTGTGGTAATTGTATAATTTGCTTACCGGCCTCTTGCCAGTTACGCATACCGCCAGCCAGATAGCCTTTAATATTGGTATGCCCGGTGCGCCAGAGTAAATTTACAACGCGCTTTAAATCTTTATCATCCGGCAGAACCAGTAATATGGGCGCTTTTGTATCAATCAACCACCCAGCCCATACTGATAGAATAGGGCGCTGGCCTATATTTAAGGAATCTTTGATATGCCCACCGCCAAAAGCAAGCATGTCTCGGGTATCTATAATGATAACATCCGTGTCATTTATCTCTTCTTCAAACTCTTCTACACCCATAGCGCGGACCTGCGGCGTCTGCCCAAATGTTTCAGGTCCCTTGGCGTTGAGTTTTTTCATTTTCGGATAATGAGTAGGTACGGGCGGTGCATTGCTCTGTACGGCTTTCTTGAACTCATCGTAATTATCAATCTGCATATAAGGATTGTATTTTTTTTCATATCCAATCGTGCTGCTCATACGGTCGCCGATATCTGGGCCGCAGGCTGAGCCTGCCGCGTGGCATGGATAAATGATGACACTATCATCAAGCTTGCAGAAAAACTCACGCATGGTTTTGTAAAGAGCGTGTGTGAGCTCATCAGTTTTTTCATCACCCAATAAATCCGGCCGGCCTAAAGAATCAACAAACAAGGAATCTCCAGTCAAAGCGCCCCATGGCTGCCCTTCTTTTGAAGTATCGGTAAGCATATATGTTAGATGTTCTGGCGTATGCCCAGGGGTATGCTTCGCTGCTAATTTTACAGCGCCAAACTCATACTCATCGCCGTCTTTAACCGGTTCATGCTCAAAATCATATTCCGCCTCACCCTCTACGCTTACGTAAAGCTTGGCGCTTCCATTACAGCGGTAAACTAACTCACGTGCGCCGCTCATGAAATCTGCGTGAATATGTGTTTCAAAAATGTGCGTAATTGTAACGCCGTAATGCCGCGCTTTTTCCAGGTAAATATCAGCGTCAGGACGAGGGTCTACAATAGCAGCGCACCCTTTGCTATCATCACATATAAAATAAGAAACTTGAGCAATACCTTCAGCCAGTATGGGTTCAAATCTAAAAGTCATTAATTCTCCTAACCGTAGTATGAAGCTAACTATTTAGAGAGGGTGAAGTTCCATTTATCCTGCAAAGCCAACCCCCTGATCTTTATCCAGCAAGAGCACAAATCTGGTTTCAGGATCATAATGTATATCTACAAACGCTTTCCAAGCAGCATAATTCAGGCTGTTAATCGAAACGCAAGGCGTCACAAGTTCAATCCTTGTACCGTCACAAGATTTTCATTACATAGACAGCGTATTATAAAACTCGTCACGCGGGGGGATACCCATGATGGGGTCGCGGCTTTCTTCGCGTTTTTTGGCTGCCCAAGTGGCTTCATCCAACAATTCCTGATAATTGGGGAGCGCGTGGTAGCTGAAATAGGTTTTCAGCTTGCACATATAATCGCGGTTATTGTGCAAAAATTCATCGGCGCGCTCTTCCAGGCGGGCAATGTTCTCGGGCGAGCTGTCGTCCAGATCATCATTCGGAGCGGGCTTATGCGCTTCGCGGCGCTTCAAATCCATTTGCAAACGGTGATAGCTGACATTGCGCTCCTCGCGCATCTGTTTATCAATGGCAGAGGTCGGGGCATCCATAAGCATACTGACCAAGCCATTGCGCAGCCAACCGGACACGCTCCAGTCATGATGGCCTTGCGCCTGTACGCGGCGCTCGGTTTCCCCTGTCCCGACTGAAACAACAAGGAAATCATGAACATCGGAAAAAATACTGCGTGCTTCGGCCAAAGCGACCTGCGCGGGGTTATTTGCCCACACACCCCCATCAATCATATAATTCACCGCCCCGTCCATACTGTGCACGGCATGAGGGGGAAAATACGTGGGCGCCGCGGCGCTGCTCATCACAACATCAGAGAGCATAAAATCCTTAGCCGGATCATAAATGATGACATCATCTGATCTGTCTTTTAAACCGGCAGCTTCCCATGATTTGAATACCACCGGCTTGCGGTTCTCGACATCATAGGACGTGACCATCAAGCGGCTACTGACATCGGAGAGAGCCGTATCAGTGAAGACCTCATTAACGATTGCATGTAAATTTTCGGGGCTGTGTTTACTATCCAGCACCAAGCCGTTCAAGGTTGTGAATTTGCGAATAAGGCTTCTATCAAAAATCTCGGGGCCTTTGGATGTATAGAGGCCATCTAGCTCTGCGGCGCTGAGTATAGGTTTACCCTTAACAGCCGATAAAGCCGTGAGGTTCAAGGCATTGGCGGAGGTGCCGGCCATAAAATGAAAATGTTCATGAAGCGGACCGATATCTTTTTCCAAGTCACGAAAAATACGCGCGGATATTTTTCCGCGGATACCGCCACCGTCTGCTGTTAATATTCTAAGTGTTCCCATTGGCTGCAATTATACATAATAATATAACCCAAGTCCAATATAAATTAAGCTTTAATAATATAAGAATAATGTAGGATGTATAAGGCTTTTAATACTCTTCGCCCGCACTCCACTCAGCCAAAATCTTTTGAACCATGTTTTCAGATACATCGTATCGCTCGGCAAGCGTTTTGATTAAATCATCGCTACCTTCTTTACGCTCTAAATCGTTTAAACCGTCCAGATGTTTAATTATTTTTTCTCTGATATCGCTATGTGGTTCCGTCATATTTATTCCCATTGTTGTTGCATAACCGCGCTTA
>Ga0098074_1000462_pt1 | contig 27657 bp, 24 predicted proteins | sample 32_taG_FD_75064 | JGI IMG/M metagenome (GOLD analysis project Ga0098074, IMG submission 75064) | Marine viral communities from the Gulf of Mexico - 32_GoM_OMZ_CsCl metaG | ecosystem: Environmental > Aquatic > Marine > Oceanic | place: Atlantic Ocean: Gulf of Mexico | collected 2015-07-12
ACCATGGATGATGCCTATTTCAAACGGGTCGAGGCGGTGGATTTTGCCATGCGTTTTGATGACGGCAAATCTTTCGAAGGCTTGAAAGAAGCCGATATCATTCTGGTCGGCGTTTCCCGCACATCCAAAACCCCGACCAGCATTTTCTTGGCGCGCCGCGGTATCAAGGCCGCAAACATCCCCCTCGTACCGGGGGTAAAAATCCCCGAAGATTATTTCACCTTACCCGATTGCCTCTATGTCGGCCTTTCGGCCTCGGCGCCCCGTCTGGCAGAGCTTCGTCATTCCCGCCTGCAGGCCGACCAGAACATGCACGGCATGTCGAAAAATGAATATCTCGACCTTGGAAAAATCGAGGAAGAAGTGCGCGACGCCCGCCGCCTGTTCAGCAAGTACAACTGGCCGGTCATCAACGTCACCCGCCGCTCCATCGAAGAAACCAGCGCCGAGATCATGAGCTATTGGCAGAATTTCAACGACAAAAGAAATATTCTGCTCGGCCCCGATGGCGCGCTGGAGGAGGAAACATGAGCACCGCCCCCGATTTAATTCTCGCCTCCAAAAGCGCTTCGCGCCGCGCCATGCTAGACGGCGTTTCCTTACAATACCGTGCCATCCCCGCCGATCTGGACGAGCGCGCAATTGGCGATAAATACGCCGATAACCCGAAAAAAATGGCCACCGAACTGGCGCGCCAAAAGGCATTGGCCGTCGCTAAAAACAACCCTGATGCGCTTGTGATAGGCTCAGATTCCCTCGTCGCGCTGGAGGGAAAAATTTTTAACAAAGCCGAAAACCCGAAAGAGGCCGTGCAAAAAATCCTCACCCTGTCCGGCAAAACGCACCATCTCATTTCTGCGGTGGCCGTAGCAAAGGGCGGGGTGATCTTGTGGGATGCCTGCGATGACGCCGCCATGACCATGCGAAAATTCGATGAAGATTTCGCGCGCAATTATGTCGCCAAAATCGGCAATGCCGCCACTGATTGTGTGGGCGCTTATCAGCTAGAAGCGCTGGGGCCGTGGCTGTTCGAGAAAATCGAAGGCGATTATTTCACCATTCTCGGCATGCCGCTGGTGCAATTATTGGGATACTTGCAAGATTATCACGGGGTAAAATTATGAGCGATTTTATCAAAACAGGCGTCATCGGCCACCCGATTTCCCACTCCAAATCCCCGCTTATCCATACCCATTGGATCAATACCTATCATTGCAATGGCTCGTATGATGCCATCGACATTGCGCCGGAAAATTTAAAAGAAGGCGTACAAAAATTAATTGATGACGGCTACCGCGGCTTTAACGTCACGGTGCCGCATAAACGCGCGATCATGGATTTATGCGCTGATATTGACCCGACTGCCCGTGCCATCGGGGCGGTCAATACGGTAACAATCGAGAACGGGCAATTATTCGGCGCCAATACAGACGCGTACGGCTTTATCGAAAATTTGCGAAACGCCTCACGCAATTTCGGCTTTTCATGGGCGATTGAACATGGCCCCGCCGTGGTTCTTGGCGCGGGCGGCGCGGCGCGCGCTGCCGTTTACGGCCTTTTGCGTGAAGACGTGCCTGAAATTATTCTCACCAACCGTACGCGCGAAAAGGCGCTGGAAATTGCCAAACTTGACCCCTCCCGTGTACGTGTTCTCGATTGGGGCGAACGCTCGAACGTCCTTGGCGGCGCAAACTTGCTGGTGAACACCACCTCGCTCGGCATGGCGGGCAAGGGCGATCTGGAAATGGATTTCACCCGCGCCCACGAAGATCTGCTGGTGCATGATATCGTCTATAATCCGCTCTATACCGATTTCCTGCGCGGCGCGCGGGACGAGGATTTGCGCGTTTTAACCGGCATCGGTATGCTGCTCTATCAAGCCAAGCCCGCCTTTGAAGGCTGGTATGATGTCACCCCCGAGGTCACACAAATTCTGGAAGACAAGGTCTTGGCCGCATGATTGTGATCGGCTTAACAGGCTCCATCGGCATGGGGAAGTCATCGGTCACAAATATGTTCGCACGCCTCGGCGTGCCCGGGCATGATGCCGACGCCGCCGTGCATGAATTAATGGCACCGGGCGGTAAGGCCTATTTCGCCATCACGGCGGCTTTTCCGTTCTTCGAATATCCGCAAGTCTATACCAAGAAAATAAATGGCCCGCTGGGTAAAAACCGCTATCTCGACCGCAAAGGCCTCGGCGCGGTGGTATTCAATGATGCTGAAAAACGCACGCAGCTGGAGGGCATCCTCCACCCTCTCGTGCGCCAATCACAAAATGATTTCATCGCGCGCATGAAACGTGTGGGCAAAGATATGGTGGTGCTCGACATACCGCTCCTGTTTGAAACCGACGCGCATCAATATGTCGATACCACCATCAATGTCGCCGCGCCCTATCACATTCAACGTGCCCGCGTGCTCGCCCGCCCGAATATGACCGAAGACAAATTCCACGCTATCCTGAACAATCAAATGCCCAGCGCGGAAAAATCCCGCATGGCCAATTACACCATCCCCACGGGCCTAAACCGCGCCCAAACCTTCGCCGCCGTGCGTGAGGTTCTGCGCGATATTAAAAACGATACGCCGAAATATGAACAAATCGAAACAAATAGGATTTATTGATCAGGTTCAAGTAAGGGTTTAGGGTATATATTGGCTTCATATTTGATAAGGGCATAGTCACTTTCCTCATCATGCAAATGTAAGCCGTTTTTGCGAATTAGCGCGAAATATTCTTCTTTGCTCTGTTGTTTTCTATCGCTCATCTTCAGCCATGCATCAAACAACTGCACTAATGTATCTATTTTGGTCAGCGCACCAAATAGAGCATCACTATCCTCTATGCCCGTTATATGGATTAAATCAATATCACTTCCTGCCAGAGCCCCGACCAAATTGCAGAAATCAATGGATGCAGCGTGAATGGCTATATAAGCATCAGCTTCATGATAGTCTTTATTTCTAAGCGGATCAGAATTGGCGTGTTTCGCAAAATTTGAACGGTGGCAAATTCGGTTATTCATTTCTTTTAAGTCTGAATCTCCATCAATACGGCTGCTAACCAATTGATATTTTTCAATTAATTTTTTTTCGGAAAAATAATAATGCAGCCCCCTGACAATTTCAGAGGTTGCTCTGGCGCTATTCACCGTTGTGATCGGATGATTGCCCGCAAAGAAATTACAGATCGTATCTTGTAACGTTCTTCCTGCAATTTCTAATTTGTCATATTTTGGTGCATTCTCAAACATAAACATCAATTACCTCTTAAATAATCTTATGTCAATAAAAACCATAATTAGGAATTGCACCTTTTGGAATTTTATCTTACGCTACCCACTGAAACATAAGGTTTTACGGGGCGTTCGAGGGGTTTAGGCTGCCACCCCCCTAAAATTTACGAACGAAAAGACGAACCTGAATAAAGGTTATAAAACAAAGGCTTACATGGTATGACCCGCGAGATTGTCCTCGATACAGAAACCACCGGATTTGACCCTGATAAGGGTGATCGTATTATCGAGATCGGCTGCGTGGAGTTGGTCAATCACTTGCCAACAGGCAAAACGCTGCAGCTCTATATCAATCCCGAGCGCGAAATTCCCGCCGAAGCTACAGCCATTCACGGTATTACCAATGATTTCGTGAAAGACAAACCTGTCTTTTCGCAAGTCTATGAAGAGTTTCTGGAGTTCGTGAAGGGCGGAATTCTGGTCATTCATAACGCCGAATTCGACATGAAATTCATCAATTGGGAATTGCGCCTTGTGGGGCATGAGCCTATTGGCTGGAACATGGTGCTCGATACGCTGGGCATGGCGCGCAAGGCCTTTCCTGGTTCTCCCGCCAATCTGGATGCACTTTGTCGCCGTTTCGGCATTGATAATACCGAGCGTACGTATCACGGCGCTTTGCTGGATTCCGAATTATTGGCCGAAGTCTATCTGGAGCTTTTGGGCGGGCGCCAGCACGGGATGTCAATATTATCCGGCAATGCCAAGGGTAGCAAAGGCACAAGTCAGGCTATTATAAAAGACCGTCCGATGCGCGAACCAAGAGCGCACGCGCCAAGTGAGGCCGAGCTGCAAAGCCATGCGGCTTTTTTAGATAAACTCAATGATCCGCTTTGGAAAAAGTTGGGATAAATAAAAGTAAGCGGGCGCGCGGCTCTAATTAACCGCTGCGCTACCACCTGCCTTCTTGGCCTGTTCCTTTTGCGCTTCGGCGATATCATCTTTAAAACGATCCATATAAAGCGCGTGGAAATCCACCGGATTAAGCAGCAGCGGAGGGTAGCCCCCTTGCGTTGTCAAATCGCTCAAAATCTGACGCGCATACGGAAACGCCATACGTGGAATTTCGATCAAAAGCAGCGGATGATGCTGGTCTTTCGGTACATCATTCAGGGAAACGGTCATCGCGTATTGCAGCTCGGCAATAAATACGCTTTCGCCTTTGCGCGTGGCTTCGGCGCGAACATTTAAAGCAACTTCGTAAAGGTTTTCGTCTTGCTGATCCGTTGGGATTTTGCGCGCATCCATTCCGATGTTTACGTCCATCTCTGGCGCGCCGCCTGCGCCGCGAAGGCTTTCCGGTGTGTTGGGATTTTCAAATGACAAATCCTTAACATATTGCGCGTGAATAACAATCGGCATATTGCCGCCTGCGGGCATTTCGCGGCTTGGCGCGCTTGGTTTGGTGTCTGTCGTATCAGCCATGTTTAGTGATCCTTTAAGTTGGAAGTCATGAATTATATATCTGGATTAGCACGAAAGCGCCGTGGCCTCAAGAGGGCTTAAGGCTTGCGCTCGTCTTCATCCTCAACGCGCGTATATTCGGCCTCGATCACATCAGGGTCTTGGCGCGGATAAGGATTGCCGGGATTGATATCGTTCATGCTGCGCATTTCGATATGCTTGCCGATATGTTGGCGCAAAAATCGGCGGATAGCGGGAACGAGCAGCAAAAATCCGATCGTATCGGTTACAAATCCAGGCGTAATCAATGTTGCTCCGGCAGCGACAAGGCAAAACCCGTCAAAAATCTCGGCCATCGGCGCTTTCCCGCCTTTAACGCTCTCTTGCACAGCCTGCAAGGTCGCAAGCCCTTGGTACTTGATAATGATACCGCCTAAAATGGCCGTCACAAACGCCAAAAGCAACGTTGTGAAAATACCGACCTCGTCGCCGACTTGAATAAAGACATAGATCTCGACGATCGGGATCAGAATGAAAATAATGAAAAACGGCATAATGCCTCTTGTTCTTTGGCGTTAAAAGACTAATCTATGTCTAATAAAGGAATAAAAAAGGAAAGAAAAGATTTGTGTCTTTTTAAATGCTCTTTACCTTTATTAACGATAGATATGTTATAGTAGAAACAACGCCAATTTCCAAGGAAAGCACGTGAGCGCAGATTTAATTGTATACGGAGTAATAGCAGCAGGGTTGATTTTCTGGCTGCGCAGTATCTTGGGCACACGTCATGGCGATGAGCGCGAGCGCCCAAATCCCATGAGCAGCGCCGCGTCCGAGAACGCGCAAGGTCCTGTCGAGCTGAACGCCGCGCCTGAACAAGAGCATAAATCACCGTCACAGCGCATATTGGAAATTTCACAAAATCCCAAAGGCGCATTTTGCATTGAAAATAAATCGGCCGAGAATGGTTTGCTGAGCATCGCCAAACACGCCAAAAAATTCGACATCGATTTCTTTGCCGAGGCCTGCCAGGATGTTTTCGTTATGATTGTCGAGGCCTTTGCAAGAGGCGAACGCGAAACTTTGCAGGATTTACTGCGCAAAGATGTCTACGAGGCCTTTGAAGGTGCCATTACCGAGCGCGAGAAGACGGGCGAGAAACTAGAAAGTGAAATTCACGCCATTCGTAAAGCGCAGGTGATCTCTGCAATGGTTGATAAGAAACATGCGTTCATTACCGTGCGTTTCCTTGCCGATGAAACACGCGTCCTGCGCGATGAAGAACATAATATCCTATCCGGTAATCCCGACCGCGTATCCGAAATGGTGGACATATGGACGTTTGCCCATGATTTATCGGGCCGCGATCCGCGCTGGCTTCTTATTGAAACGCGTAGCGAAGACCCCGAGACCGATAACGATATCGTCCCTGATACGGCCTAATTGCTGTTTATAGTTTGGGCGAAGATCAAGTCATCTTCTGTTATTTCAAGAACCGCATGCTACATTGAACGCATGCGGTTTTTATTATTTTCAGCACTATCGGTTTTATTTTTGAGCTCTTGCGAAGAGTCTGCTCAAGCGCCTGTAGCACCTATTGAAGAACCCAAACCGCCAGAGCTACGACTTATTCAATCCTCTTACAATGATTTGCCGGGTTGGGGCAGTGATGATTACACAGAGATCGTAACGCCGATGGTGCGTAGTTGCGAGCGCATCTTAAAGCGCAGCGGCGAAGAGCGTTTCGGACCGTTGGAGCAAGCCGGAACATACGCGGCCTGGCAAGCGGGCTGCCGCGACTTTGCGAAAGTAGCAACAGGTACATCGGCAGACATAAAAGCTTTTATCGAGCGTACGTTTACACCTTATCAAATTTTGGCCGATGATAATCCAGGAGGGTTATTTACGGGCTATTACGAAGCCACGCTGAAGGGCTCGACCACAAAAAGCGAGCAATATGCGCATCCCTTATATAAACGCCCTGATGATCTGGTCATGGTCGATCTTGGCCAGTTTCGTGACCATTTAAAAGGCGAGCGTATTGCGGGGCGCGTGATCGGGGGTAACTTAAAGCCTTATGAAAGCCGTGAAGAGATCGTTGCCGGAAACTGGCCGCATAACGATCAGGTTCTCGTTTGGGTGGATAGCGCGGTAGATGCGTTCTTCCTGCAAATTCAGGGCTCTGGCCGTATTATGATGGACGACGGCACGATGATGCGGGTTGGTTATGCCGGTCAAAACGGACATCCTTATTATGCGGTCGGGCGTGAGCTTATTAAAATGGGCGCTCTCACGAAGGAAACTGTCTCGATGCAATCAATCGAACAGTGGCTAGAGGATAATCCTGAGCAGGCCGATGAAATTATGAACACAAATCAATCCTATGTATTTTTTCAAGAGCTGGATGGCGAAGGGCCGCTGGGCGGGGAAAATGTCGCTTTGACACCGCGCCGCTCACTGGCAATTGATCGCTCGCTTTTGCCGTATGGCCTGCCGCTTTGGGTCGATATTGCACCGCCAATGGATGGCGAGCAGAGCTTGCAAAGATTGATGATCGCGCAAGATACAGGTGGCGCCATCCGCGGACCCGTACGCGGCGATGTGTTCTGGGGATATGGCGAACTAGCCGAAACCATCGCCGGACACATGAAATCAAGCGGGCGTTATTGGGCGCTACTGCCGAAATCGCTGAAAACTGACAGCGCAGGCGGCCTTAATAAGGAATAGCATAATCGCGGCGCACGGTTGCGATATCGTCTAGCACCTCTTTAGATAGATCAAGGTTGATGGAATCGATATTGGATTAAAGCTGTTCCATCGTCGTGGCGCCGATTATATTGGCGGTCACAAAGGGGCGGGAATTGACGAAAGCCAGCGCCATTTGGCAGACATCCAGCCCGTGCTTTTCCGCTACGTTTATATAGGCCTTAATCGCGGCGTTGGCTTGGGGTGTGTCGCGGTTTTCAGGCCGCGGATCAATGGTAAGGCGGGTACCTGCGGGACGTTTGCCGCCCAGATATTTGCCGCTGAGTAGGCCGCGCGCAAGCGGTGACCAGGCCAAAAGGCCGCAATCCTCGGCCAGTGCAATCTCGTGCAAATCGGGCTCAAACAGGCGATCCAGCAGGGAATATTCATTCTGGATGGATTGCATGCGCGGCAAATTATGTTTATCGGCCAGCGCCAGATATTTCATTGTGCCCCAAGCGGTTTCGTTTGAAAGGCCGATATGACGGATTTTACCGTCTTTAATTAATTCATCTAAGGTTTGCAGAACCTCAACAAAATTGTCTTCGGTGCGAGCGCGGTCAAAATGTGGGCTGTAATCCCAGTGCCGCTGAAAGCAGTACGAGCCGCGATTGGGCCAGTGAAGTTGGTATAGGTCAATGTAGTCGGTTTGCAGGCGCTTTAAGGAGCCTTCAACGGCGGCGAGGATGTTCTTGCGGTCAATCTTGTTCTGGCCATTTCGTACCCAGCCAAGGCCGGGCCCGGCGATTTTGCTGGCCAGTATGACTTGATCGCGGTTTTTACGGGCGGAGAACCAATTTCCGATAATGGTTTCTGTTGCGCCATATGTCTCTGCCGAGGGCGGGACCGCGTACATCTCGGCGGTATCAAAGAAATTGACGCCCTGATCCACTGCGTAATCCATTTGTTCATGGCCTTCGCTTTGCGTGTTTTGCTTGCCCCAAGTCATGGTGCCCAGGCAAATAAGACTGACATCAAGGCCTGTGCGGCCAAGTTTTTTGTATTTCATGAGAGGCTCTCTCGCTATTTAGAGTATTTTCTTACGGTAACTATCGAAGTCGAACTGTAATTTGATCGGGTCGTTCGGCAATGGTGTCGGGTAAGTCAGATCCGGCGGATACGCGAATATTGCTGGCAATGCATGATTGAAATGTTCGACAATATCGGGGTCAACTTCACGTCGCCCGATCAGGATACGCGACAAGCCAAGGCCATAAGTTTCATGCGGCGCGAAGAAACATTGCACAGGCATCAAGCGGTAATCGCCGAAAGAATCGTAATGTGAAAACCATACGCGCACGGAGCCATCGGCAAAATCAAGCACTTCGCTGTAATGTAAGGTGTAAGGATATGGAACGTTCAGTTCTATGAAGATTTTACAGATGCCGTATTGAATGCTGGACTGGAACGGTTTGAACATCCACCAGATCCCGTATCCCACAAGGGCGAGCGCAGCCAGATACAGCATTTGTTTCTGCCGCTTTTTACGCAGCGCCAATTTTTTCTGTGCAAGGGGGCTGAGCTTGCGGGGCTTGTCTTGTTCCTCGTCAAAGGAAAGCTCACGGCGCAGCATTTTCTTTGCCCTGGCAAGTTGGCGGGCCGCTTCGTTCGGATCTTTTGCTTTTGTTGTAACCATAGCCGAAGCCGGTATCCTTTAACTTATTTTTATACGGGAGATGGATTCTTCTTTTTGTGCAAGCTTGCTGGCATCCACAATTTCCTGAACGATCTCGTTGATCACTTCGCTGATCATGGCGCTTCTTGACTCTCCGCCTTCACTCTTGGAGAGAACGCGGCGCCTGATTTCGTTACGGGCGCTTCCGCCTGGATAGCTGGCGGCCAGCATTTGACGGCCACGGCTTGCGCCCAGCTTCAAATACACACGGTTACGAATGGCGACATCTTCCGCCGATGTGGACAGCGCCCAGAGCTCAATCGGCCCCAAAGTATTATAAAGGTGCTGTTCGTAGCGGCCATCTGTGGAGCCAAGCACAAAGAGGCATGGCGCACCAATAGATTTCGGCCCGGTTAGTTTTGTGCGGATAATCTGGCGCGCGGTTTCGGAAAGGCCGAAGCGCTCTTGTACATCGTCCACGGCTTTGTCGGAAATGGCAGTACCAAGAACCCAAACGCCGGTGGCCAAATCAACCATATCTTTATCGAAATCGTCGAGTAGCTGGGAGGTCAGAACGATTTGCACGCCGCGCTTACGACCCTCGCGAACATCGCGAATGATCTGGGAGCGCACGGAAACCGATTTACTGGTACGGTGGAACTCGTCGTAACACAGGCGTTTCGGCGATTCTGCGATTTGTTGTAGGTTCATCTCGTGATAAGGCTGGTATTTCTCGGGTATATGCAGCAGGGCCTCTTTCCCCATCCACCATGCGCGCACCAGCGCGTGACGCGCAAGCATGTACATAATGGCAGTCTGGCGATCCGCTGATTCGTCACCTTGTGGCGCGACGTCCATCAAATCGAGCGAACATATACGGGCATCGGCGATATCGAACTGTGTCACCGAAGACAGGATCGGGTATTCGCGAATAGATGATGTGATCATACGCTCGAACGCGCCAATGACGGATTCCGAACTGAAACCAACGGATGTTTCTTCCAGCAAGGAGCGGATCTGAGGACGGCGTGAGGCCGTGATGGAGTCATTGAGGGTCGGTACGGCGTGGCGCTGGGCAAGGCTGGCGACATGGTATTGACCCAGATCATACATTTTGTCCACCACATCCCACCAATACGGATCGGCAGGAAGATGGACGTTAAATTTCTGGATGGCTTCATCAACTTCGGATTCAAGGCGCGGCAAATACGGACGTGCCTCGGCATTGGCAACCTTGTCATCACGCCAACGGAACATCTCGTCAACGACCAGACCGGCGAGCTGCTGGATACCGTCATAGGGTTTATCGTAGCCAGGCGGTGTACATAGCAGCGTAATAAGCTCGACGAGATAGCTGCGCTCTTCTGGGAGCGGATAGCGGCAACCGAGCTGGGTGTCAAAGGGGTTGATCGCATATTGGTGTGCCATCTGCAGGCGATAATAGGCCACTTCGTGCTGCCTGTTGAGCGGAAGCGCTTCTTTAATCAGGGATATCAAACCAGATGAAGACGGGCCAATATCAATGACGGCAATATAAGGAAGCTGGCTGAGGCCCGGGCTTAGAATCGTGCCTAGATTCATCGTGTTCAAAAGAACGGATTTACCCGCACCGGGCTGGGCGAAAATCAGATCGAACCAAGTTGTGGTCAGATTTGTACCGGTCTGGTACGGCCAGACTTTTCCGTCCGGCGTTCTAAAGAGCATAGAGCCTTGCGTAAACGGGCTGGATGGACGTTGCCATGGCAGAAGCTTCATAATCTCAAACATCGGCGCAACACCGGTCGGCGCTGTACCCGCGCACATAACGCCCATAGCCGATGACATGATACATTCCAGCGGATCACCGGAAAATTCACTGACCTGTGAATAACCCCAACTCTCGACTGATTGAACAAGTATTGAAAGCTGGTCAATGATTGCGTCTTTTTTCTCGATAGGACACCAGGTCGCGAAAGAACAGCGGAAGCTTACGACCGGCTCACTGCGCGCCATGGATTGCAAGCCCTCAAGCGAATATTTGATTTGTTTGTTGGCGGCGTTCGTCGGGCCCATCATTGTGGCGGCAAACGCACGGAAAACCGTGGCCTCCGAGCCACCACCCTCGACCAGGAAAGAGATGCGGAATGGTATATCGGAATCAACAAGACGGTTCAGCAAAACGGGGAATGCCGTTGCGTCCATGGGGCCCAAAGTCATGTCGGCGCCGGCCCAGAGCATGTTACCGATACGGACAATCGATTGACCCATAATTTTGGCATCTGCTGCCACAATCTGGTTGGGTAGGTTGGGCCAGAGCAAATCGGACATATCAACATTGCTGGTCGGCGCTCTTGGCGGTATGGGGTCACCAGGCAGACAGGCGCGCCAATGTTCGTTGGCACGGTCAGGAAACATGTTGCCGCGCACCTTGCGCAGGGCTTCGTGCACTTCCAGCAGGTCGGCGCTAATGCCGAGCTCGCTTAAGGAGGACATAACGGAGGATATAAAGCTCTTATGACGTGTTCTGAGCGGGTCAAGAGCAGCAAATGGATATTGTGCCTGGCCGGCGGCCAGCCATTCTTTAGCGCGCTCCTTTGCTTCCTTGCTGGAGCGTTCATGCTCGCTTTTTGTCAGAACTGTCGGACGCGTCCATAGCACGAAATAGCACTCTTCATGCGTAAGGAAACGTTCCAAGTGAGATACACGCTCATTGAAAAGATCATTCATTTCAAGCCCACAAGATTCAGCTGTGATGCGGCTTGGCTTGATTAATGATTCCAGCTCTTTACGGATACGGTTCGGGTCGCGCGCAAAATAAACCTGTAGGGCGTGACCCTGACGGTCGAAACGCGCACCGATTTTTATGGTCGAAGATTCGACAATTTTATTATATTCCTCGTCCCCGATAATCTGCTTACTGCCCTGCACTTTTACATAGGATATCAGCGACCCGTCAATCGAAACAAGCGTGGTCGCGTTGTCCGAGGTCTCTAGATTGATAAGGGAAGCAATGGATTGCTTGAACCCTTTTTGGAAAGGAAGAATGAATTTTTCGAGCAGTTTCATAGTGTACGGAACATCGCTGTTTATATTGATCTTTAATTATACTGAATAAATTCAATATACCATAGCTGCTTTTGGTAAAATATTATAATTTCTGAAGATTTTAATGTTTAAGCACTGATAGCTTTATAAATTGAAATCCATTGCGGCGGTGTTTTCCCTCCGAACGGACCGTTCTTGGAGCGCCAATAGGCAAGGATTTGCGGAAACTGGTTAAATTCGAGTTCGGCCTCTTTTATGATGCGGCGATCCAGGGGGAATAGTTTAACGCCGGAGAGCTTTTTATCCCTGAAATGATAGTGTTTATCGCCCAAATAATCCTGAAGGACGCTAGAGAGAATATAGGGATCGTCTGTGCCGAGCCTATTTTTTACTTCCTCGCGGCGCCCCATAAGTATATCCAGCGTTTTTCGCGCGGCATCAGCCATAGGCCCTTGTGATATGCGGGCGACATAAATGGCTCTGGCAATATGATTGAGACGTTCTTGCGATATTTCCGGCAGCCATATCAAGACGCCTGATCGCATGGTATTAACATTATGCAGATTAAAGCACTGATGACAAAAAATACATACTGTTGCGAGGTTGCTTTCGCGGTCATCGTTCTTATTGCTGTTAATGTGATGAATTTCTTGATATTTTTGCGCTTCAAAACCGCAGCACTGACAGGTGTGTTTATCGCGCTCGAATATTTTCTGCTTTAATTCGGGGGGTAGCTTCACAGCAGAAGAGGAGCCGGTCTTTGCGGCTCCTCCCTGTATGGCTTTGGCTTTCCCGATCGGACGGGCAATACCAAGTGCAAGTTTAATTGTGCTCATAATTATACTAAGTTCGTATTATGGTGCTGTAACGTTAAAGCCAACCGCGTTCAAAGTAGCGGCCTGAGCGTTGTTACCTTCACCAACTGTTTCGAACATAGATTCGAATACAATCGGAAGGGCAAACAATGCGCCACCGGCTGCCAGACGAATTGCGCCGTCTTTGAGCGGTGTCTGTGTCGGGTTTTCAACGTGGTCCTTGATTTTCATGATACCAAGAACACCCAGTAGAATACCGAACAAATATGACAGACCGGTCAAAAGACCCGGCAAGCTGGCAATAGATGTGTTGATGTTGGTCGCGATAGAACTGAAGTTGTTACCACCAGCAGCATGTGCCTGACCACTGACAAGAATACCCATGGTCATAGCAGCTCCGACGCTGTAATAGTGTTTTTTAATGTTAAGCATAAGTTTAATCTCCTCTACAAGTTAAATAGCTAAGTCTATCCTATCATAAATACGAACCTATGACAAATTTCTGTCACATTTCAGTCACAATTAAGTAAAATATGAGATGGTTGATTTAAAAGGAGTTTTTTATAAAGCCCCTAATATAAAAAAGGAGCCAAAAATCGGCTCCTTTTAAAAATTTCTGCCTCCCCAATAAGCGGTAAGGCGTAATTAAAAATATTATGGTGCAGCAGCACCAGTAACGTTAAAGCCAACCGCGTTCAAAGTAGCGGCCTGAGCATTGTTACCTTCACCAACTGTTTCGAACATAGATTCGAATACGATCGGAAGGGCAAACAATGCGCCACCGGCTGCCAGACGAATTGCGCCGTCTTTGAGCGGTGTCTGCGTCGGGTTTTCAACGTGGTCCTTGATTTTCATGATACCAAGAACACCCAGTAGAATACCAAACAAATATGACAGACCGGTCAAAAGACCCGGCAAGCTGGCAATAGATGTATTGATGTTGGTCGCGATAGAACTGAAGTTGTTACCACCACCGGCAGCAGCATGTGCCTGACCGCTGGCAAGAATACCCATGGTCATAGCAGCTCCGACGCTGTAATAGTGTTTTCTAATGTTAAGCATGAGTTTAATCTCCTCTACAAGTTAAATAGCTTACTAATTTAATGCTAACACAAAAACGCAACCTTGACAAACTTTTGTCAGAATTATGTCATAATTGTGACCATATTTCTTAGAAGGCTACGCCCACGGCCGTTATGCTGAGAGTTTGTTGGACAGCTGATAGAATCGGACCCAGATTAATCGCGAGTGCACCACCGATAACATGGGTTGCACCAGCCATCAAAGAAGCCTGTTGACCGCCCTCGGCAACATCCCGAATGATGAACCATCCCCGGATAAAGCTTATGAGTCCCACAATGATCATGAATTGCAATATTGATGCAATTATAATTTCCGCATGACTCGTTTCATCTGCCGTCATACCGGTTGTATAGGTTAGCGCGGCATCTGTTTCAGTTGTGCCGCTGGCGAAACTGATTGTGGCGGTAAAGAATTCAACCAGACGGTTAATGGACATGAGAATACCGCCGGTAATGAAAGTCATGATGGTGCCAAGGCCACCCGGGCCGCGTGCACCGTCTTGGGCAGTTTTCATCAAACGTGTAATACCGATCATAATAAAGACAAGTCCGGCCAGGAATGCGAAATGTCCGAATAATATATGGGCCGGGCCCATGATATCTTGCATGAAACAGGCCATTGCCATATCAAGTGCGAGCGGATCAGTGCCGCCACAGGCAGCCGCTACGTCCGCTTCATGCGTCCAGCCAGAGAATAAATTGGTGCCAGTGCCAAGGAATGCATCGCCCCCTGTGATAGTGGCCTGCACGATCCCCGCAACATAAGGCAGGGCAAAAAATGCGCCGGCCGCGATCAGGCGGCTTATGCCTTCCCAAACAGGTGTTTGCTGAGGATTTAAAACGTGATCACGGATTTTAAGCAGAGCCCAAACACCGATGACCAATCCAAAGAGATAGGAAAGAGCCGTCAAGAAGGCCGCGCTTGTTCCTGTTGCGCCTATAAAGTTACAAACTGTGGCTCCTATGCCGCCTGCAGTATCGGCAATAACGCCACCACAAGTGCTGACCCCATCGGGCGCATAGCTGGATTCAAGATAATCCGCGCTGGTTGGTAATACGGTGTTAATAACACCTGTAATACCGGCGCCGCCGGTAATTGTATTCTCTACGGCCACGAAAATAGTCGGAAGAGCAAAAAGGGCGCCACCGATAATGAGGCGAATAACACCTTCTTTTAATTCAATTCTATCAGGGTTTTCGACATGTTCCTTGACTTTCAAAATACCAACAACACATGAAACCAAACCAAGGAGATAGGCCAAGCCGGTAATAAGACCGGGTAGGTTGGAAATACCTGTAATGATATTTTCAAACACATTGTTAATAACATCGGCGCCGCCGGTATACAGCATGCTGATCAAATCAAGCTGGGCAGTGAAAGCAGCCATATCCGGGTTATAGCCGAAAGCTACGGCTACATCATCGCCCATGATCGTCCGCATGGCGGATTCCAGCACGATAGGCAGAGCCAGCAGGGCACCACCGGTAAGAAATCTTATTAGCGGGACACGAAGGGGGGTCTGATTGGGATTTTCAACATGTTCACGAACCTTTAGGATGCCTGTAACACCAAAAAGTAAGGCCAGAATATAACTAATGCCTGTAATCAAGCCGGGAATAAGGTTGGACGATGTGGCAATGTTCTCGCCAACGTCATCTATCGTGGTTGCAGCGGCATGTGCGGCGTCCGGTAAGAGCAGAAACAAGGCGGCACAAAGCGCCCCCGAGAGGTATAAATACAATTTTTTTGAATATAACATCCGTTTACTCCGCCCTTATAATATTACCCTACTTAGTAAAATAATCTAATAATATTAAGCCGTAATATCGACCAGCAACCCCTAAGATTGCAATTTATCTAAAATACAATACGTCTTAATATTATCGTGAATAAAGGTAAAATCTTAGTTAAGAAACACGCAGAACTTATTGTTTTATCGACCCATTGGTGCCTTTTACGACCCAAATACCGTTTTCAAGCGTAATAGATTGGACCCTTCCGATGCCCTGGAGGGTGTCACCTGTCTCAACAACCTGCACATCCCCTGAGCCGATAATGCCAATATAGGCGCGCCCGGGCTGTGCCGCGCGTAATTCCCATTTTGGTTTGATCTCTGCTTTCGCAACTGGCGCCGCGGCGGGTTTCGATGCAGGCTCGGGCGCTGAAGGCTTCCGCGCAACAGTTTCAGGCGTCTGGACGGCGGGAGCGGGAGCGGCCTCTTTTCGTGGCTGATTTTCAATCGCCTCAAGTGAGCTCTGGGCACTTTCCAGCTCTTGCTCTCTGGCGGATAGCTGGGTTCTCAGGGCTTCGATTTCCGCATTCATTTGCGCAATGGTGGCCTCTTTCGTGCTTAAATTGTTTTCAAGAGAGCTAATTTGCTCCTCATATTGTGTTACATCGACCTCAGATGCGCCTGATACATTTATAGCAGGGTTTGCAAGATCCGGCACTGTAGAGGTATCTGTAATATTGTCGCTATCCTCTTCCATAGCAAAATCCATTCCGGATTCCGGCTCGGATGGGATGCCTATATCTAATGCCTGATCAGACGTTTCATCGGATATAATGTCGGGCGGAGCTGACAGGCCGGAATTCTGAGCAGCATTATCGTCGCTGTCCATGGCATTAATGGCACCGTTTTCGATCTCGGCGAGCGACAAGGGGCGCTCGGCAGCCGCCCCATTCGTATCCGGCGCCTCGTCTAACCCCAGAGAATCCAGAGGGATGGCAGAGTCTTCTTCTGTCTCCTGCAAACCGGGCATAGGTGTCAAAACATCATTATCGGCGAATGTGCCAGCCTGTGAATCCATTTCGGGTTCATCTTGTACCGGCTCGCCGTACATGCCATCAGCGTTCAGGCCAGGGACTGTGGCATTGCCAATGGTATTGGTGTCACTTACATCACTGGCGTAATCGGGGGTAAACTCATCTTCCGTAGGAGAGGCCATTGGCGCGGGCATGGGGAGCGTGTCTTCGGTGATATCCAGACCAGCATCTATAGAAGCCATATCATCCATGGGCATTTGCTGCTGCCCCGTAGGGATATTCCCAGTGCTACCGGCCTGCATGAAATAATAACCGGCGCCGCCCAGTGCAACTACGCCGACTGCCAAGGGTAGAATTATTTTTGGTGAAAGCTTTGAGGACCCGCCTTTTTTAGCCGGCTTGCCCGCAGTGTTACCTGTAGCGTCTTCATCGCCCCAATCTTCATCACCAAAGTCATCATCTTCAGGAAAATCTTCGCCCAGATCTTCAGCTATCAGGTCGTCATCCGAAGTGTCTAGGGGTGAGGTCGCATCGTCCTCGGGAGTATCAAGCTCATCAAAATCTTCATCATCAAAATCTTCATCATCAAAATCCTCGAAGTCCAAGTCTTCGAAATCATCTTCATTGATTTTATCGTCCTGCATGGGATCACCGTTTTATCTGGATATGGGGTTATTGGTTTTAATAATCTTCATCTGTCATCGGCCTTGTCATCGGCTGAAGGAAGAGTAGGCCCATCGGTGTGCCCGCGTGAATAATGACGAGCGTTTCGATGTCCTGATTCATTTCTTCGATGATATCGCTTAGCTGGGAGCCAGCCTCTTCAATACCTGAAGCGAGTTGTTCTCTTAGATCTGTTTCTTCTGTTTCCTGAACGACCACTTGGCCATCCACGCTAACATCGGTTCTTCCGGTTTCGGCTACTGCTTCGGCGGCCCCTTCTATGAAGGCGGCGGCTGTTGGAAGGATGATGCGTTGGAAATAGCGGTGATTAACCTCGGTCGCCATGCCGGGCAATGTTGTTGCCGGATCAAGGGCAATTGTGCTGATATCATAGGAAATACCATCAACAACAACCGTATCAAAGCGCAAGCTTATAAGGTCGTTTTCGACTGTAAACTGACCCAAGATGCGGCTGCCTGAGAGCGGGCCGGATACAATCTGGCCCAATACAGGCCCGGGAATATCGGAATTGGCCTCGGTTATAATCTGGGCATAGGCGACTTCCCCTGCGGGCACAACTATAATTTCCGGCACCCCATCATCGGTAACGGCGCTATCGTCAGCGGCGGCGGCTTCCATTTTTTCGCGCTCCGCTTCTGCTATGTTTTCAAGGAAATCTGGGTCCGTAAGCCTTTGAGAATCGATCATGAAGCCGCCTTGGCGCTCCAGCACGGACTGCATCTGAGCCTGCATGGCCTGAGCCAAGGCATTAACGGCCTCGGCATGGCTATTATCATCAGGAAGAGATGTGGGCTCGATAACCTGACGGTTTCCGATCTCTTGCTGCAAGCGTTCATCCTGAAGGCGGCGCCATCTTTGTAGAGGGTCTTCCTGATCTACGTCCTCATTCACCATCTCGACGCGCCCGACAGGGGGCTCGATAGGAATAGGAATGGCGCTACTGCCTTCACGCATCGCGGCTTCTAAGTTTTGCTGGTTTACATCTTGTATGGCATCCACATAGGCAGGTGAGGCAGCTTGGGTGCCGGGGGCCTGAGTCATGGCGGGCGCACTGGTTACCTGTGAGGGGGTCTTGCGCTCTTCTTCGCCGCCAAAAAATATAATTGTGCCGAATATCAAAGCGGCGGCGCCGAAAATAATACCGATTTTTACAAGGGGGCTGGATTGAACCAACTCGCCCAAAGTGCCGCCGCCTTCATCGCCGTCATCAAATTCATCAAAAGCATCATCTTCAAAATCTTGATTGTCCAGATCATCACTCATCTAATAATTCCTCACGATCAGAAATCTGTGCACGCACCATCTTGCCCTTGTCCGACATCAGGACAACAGGTGTGCTTTGCAGCTCGTATACTCTCATGCCATCACCAGAGGCTACGGAATTGTTCCAGCCCGGCGACAAAAGAGTATGGGGTGTTCTAAGATAGGTCATGCCGTTATAATTATAGACGCTTGTGCGGCCGTCAACGCCGCTGATCTGCATTCTTTGCGCAGAGCTAGGCACGATGCCCTGCAATAAGCCCGAGAGATCAGCGCGTCCGGCAGCCAATGTGACGCCGCGATCAATGATGGCAACTTCTGCAAATGGACCGTCCTCCGGCACCGTGGCATCAAATCTGTAATGCACTTCATCTTTATCAGTGGTCAGGGAAACAACGATAGGCGTATTCAAATGCACCATCTTGATCGACATGTTGCCGCGGGCATACTCACTGCGCGGTGTGATGCGCACGATATTGTTTCCCTTATCCTCAGGAACCTCGCCCTCCATAATTTCAAAATCACCCGCCCAAGAGACGGTTTGCACCGGCCAAGGCTTACCGGTGATATCGATGAAATTCAATGTTGTAATATTGCCCATCGCCGTTTTTATAACTGTAGGCGGTGCACCGGGATCCATGGAAAGCGTTTCAACGACGCTTAGGGGCTTTGGCGGCGGGTATATCGGCGTTTCAACAGATTCCTGAGTGCGATCAAAGCGCTCCAGTAGTATTCGGATCTCTTCGGGGCGCAAAGGCAGGAGACCTTCCAGCGCCGCATCAAAAGCCTGCGATCTGATCTCTTCTTGTAATTGTTGCGGTGTTTTTTCGAAATCGAAATCACCGGTATTACCCAAGTCCCACATTTCAGCTTCGGGGTCATCCGGCACGCCCACTGAGGGAGCAGCAGGAAGGTCGCTATCTGCTGCATCATTGACGTCAACGAGATCCGCCGGAGGCAGCTCCTGCGCATGAACATAGGGAGTCGGGGTGTAGGCCATAATTACGGCCACCCCAAAAATCAGAGTCTTGCGCGATGAGGGAATTTCAAAAAATCTGGGCATTTATAATAATCTACATGTAAAAATAACAATATAAGCAGGATAAACTGTCTTTCAGGCCCTGTCATTAGGCAATGTATATAAAAAGCAAAAAAACTCACAGGCCCACAATAAAGGGTGGGAAAAGATTAGACGCGAAAGTGTCTAATCTTCCTTTTACGAGCAACCTTGATTGGGCTAATGCATGACTTAGCGAGGCGCGGCTATCCACTGCTCAATGCCAACACCATTCGGCGTTTCCAGACGAGGAACGCGAACGACCACGACGGTGATGAGCATGTTATCGTTTTTGGTGCGGGACCCCGATTGGAACGTCACAACAAGTGGAATTTGCACAACCCACTGATAACGGCCGGCAACCTGACCCTCCGATTCAAGCACAGGTGCGCCTTGGGGGGCCGCGGTTACGACTTGCTGATTTGTTTCAACCATCTCGATAATACGCGATCTTTGTAGGGCGGATGTAAAGCTTTCCCAGCCGCGGCGCGTGAAGTTTCTGGAGGCCTCCTGCAGGCGCCTGCGGTAATCATTGAAACCGAAGGTCATGACCTCTGTTGCCGCCTGTGCAACCCATGACATCAACGCGGGCGTGCTAAGGTTGGGCTCGTTCAGAGCGACCATAGGCACAAGGCGCCCGTCTTCGGTAGTGGCGAAATATCTGTTTTCAGGCTGGTGAACCTGCACAACGAAATACATAGCACCCACCAAGCCAAGAATAATAAGCGATTGAAGCACAGCGAGGCGCAATAAATTCCGGTAGCCGTCACGGTAAAATTCATTCCGTATGACAACATTACCAAGACCGCTGGTCTCATCTACGCTGTCTTTCTGATTCGGAGCAACCTGCGGCTGTTCCTTATTTGATGCGATTTTTATCTTTTTTTCTGCCATGTCGGTTAATTATGCCCCAAATAATAAATAGTAGTGCTTCATTCTAATATTGGTCTAATATATCCGACTTAACAAGCCCGTATTTGTTTTTTTGTGATTCATTGCAATGAAATGTGTCTTTTGGAACTCTTTATGATAGAATTAAGGTTACGGTAGAGCAGCTTAAAATTTGGATATGTCAAAAAGGGATAAGATTAAATCAAGAATTTCCTGTGTTACGCGTTTTATATGCGTGGCACTTTTTGCTTTGGTAATCACCACAGGGAGTAGGCCTGCGGAAGCGCATTGCGTTATTTGTCAGGCGGCCGATTGTACTTTGACGACATTGGCCATCCTCGAGAACCACGCCGAGGGCGAGCGGATCATAACCGATCATGCGACCAACCGCTTTGAATTATATAGACAATGGCTTCTAGAGACCTTTTTCGTTGAAAATCTGCTGCCCGCCATGATGATGATGACCGAGCAGCTCTCGGCCGTCGGCATGCATCAGATGTTTGGGGTCGGCGCGCTCATGGATGCCAAAATACAGCTTGAAACCCAAAGGTTGTTTCAGGAGATGCAAGTCCAGGCAATCAAGGATTACCAGCCAAGCGAAAATTACTGTTATTTCGGTACAAATATACGCAGTGTTTCCGCCTCTCAGGAAAAGGGCGTTTATAATAAAATGGCCCTCAACAAAATTGGGATGGATCGCCTGACCGGTGAAGGCAGCATGGCAAGTGCCGGCGATAATGATATGCGCGCCCGCTGGGAAAACTTTGTCGAGCACAACTGCCAAGTTTACAACAACAACTGGGATTCCGACAATCCTACCATTTCTGGCCTGCAGCCCGCCTGCGAAGATAGTAAGGAAAGTGCGCGTGCCAACGCGGATGTCAAATACGGCCGTTTTGTAGAAAATGCGCGCACAATTGATGTAGATTATATTGATGCCGACATAACCGACGAAGAGCATGATATTATTTCATTGTCGCGCAATTTATACGGGCACATTGCGCCCAGTAATTCTATGGCCTTCCTAAATCGTCAGAGTGCGCAGGAATACTTACTTGATCAAAGGGCTGTGATTGCCAAAAGAAATGTCGCGATGAATTCATTTAACACCATAGTCGGTATGAAATCATCGGGGACATCATCGGGGGCAGCAAATACTACGCAGTATATGGCTGCTGTTCTCGCGAATTTAGGGGTTACCAATCCGGATCAGATTCAAGAGCTTATCGGAGAAAGCCCGAGCTACATGGCGCAGATGGAAATTCTTGCCAAGCGGGTTTATCAAGATCAGAGCTTCTATGCCAATCTTTACGATAAACCGGAAAATGTGGAGCGTACGTCTGTTGCGATGCGTGCTATGGAGGTTATGCTGGAGCGCGAAATGTTTGAAAGCCGCCTTCGTAAAGAGATGTTGGTGTCCGTATTATTGTCCGCTAAGCTGAATAAACATTATGAGACCGCAGAAAGCACGCTGGAATCCCTAACGGCAGCGAATAGGTGATGATGTGAGGTGGTTTAAGGCATATAACAAGAAAAAATCTTTGCAGAGCGCCTTGTGTGTTTTATTAGGGCTATTGGCGCTTACGGGATATTCTGTGGCCGTTAACGCGCATGGGTGGTCGCCCTCTTGCGGTGGGTTTCACGTTATTGTGGATCTCGCCGGCATAGGGACTTGCAGCTGTGAATTGGATGTTAATACATTTGCCGAACCTGCGGTAATTGACAATCACGAGGATGGTGAAACCCAGATTTTGGCTCATATGCGGGAGCAATTCCATTTGCACCGTGAATGGGTTGTGCGCCCCTTTATCCTTAATCAGGTAATGCAGTCCTTAATGCTTATGACCGAGCAGATGTCCAATGTGGCCATGTATCAAATGTTTGCCGTGGGTAAAATGTATGATGCCAAGCTTCATCTCGAAGGGCAGCGCCTATTCAATGAATTGCAAAACCAGGCCGCCAAGGATTACCAGCCAAGCGATAGCTTTTGCTATTTCGGTACCAATGTTCGCTCGCTCGCCCATTCCGAGAGTCTGGCGTTGTCGCAGCAAGCCTCCCTGAGCCATATTGCAATGACCCGCCAGCTCGGAAATGCCAATTCGGCACCAACTGCGGGCGACGGATCCAAAGACATGCGCGCCCGTTGGGATATGTTTGTCGACCAATATTGTGACCCGCACGACAATAACTGGCGGGGCGGCACCAGCGGGCTCGTGGCCGTCTGTAATACGGGGGCCGCCGAAGCCGAGAGAACCAACATAGATGTTGATTATGGTCGTTTAATAGATTCTTCGCGATATCTTGACATAAATTATAATGATGGGGCGACAACCGCAGACGAACAGGACGTCATATCCCTATCGAAGAATTTATACGCGCATGATGTGCCGGATGGAAATATTCGTTTTATGGACCGTACCAGCGTCCAGCATTATTATATGGATTTACGCTCTGTGATTGCCAAGCGCAGTGTCGCGCAAAATTCGTATAATACGATCGTTGCGATGAAAAGCGCCGGTTCGGGCGGCGGTAACAGCCCCGCTTTCTTTCATGCGCTGGTCGAAGATCTGGGTATGAGTACTGACGATATTGAAGAGATTTTTGGCGAAAATCCGAGCTACTATGCGCAACTCGAAGCCGTGGGAAAGAAAATATTCCAGAACACCGATTTCTTTACTGACCTTCAGGACAAACCGATGAACGTCAAACGCAAAAAGGCGGCTTTGAATGCTATAGAATTGATGCTTGACCGCGCTATATACGAGAGCGAAATCAGGCATGAAATGATTTTGTCAGTCTTGTTATCGTCCAACCTGGAAGACGATAAAGAAGAAGACTTTAGAAATTTAACTAATATGAGGAATTAGGAGCGAGGCCGAGTATGGGTAGATATAATATGACCGTAAAAGGAATGAAAGCCGGTTTGGGTTTGGCGGTCTTGGCCATATTCTTGCTAACCGCCGGAGCAAAAGAGGCTCGGGCTCAATCATGTTGCCGCTGTATCAACATGATCAATAACGTTGATTACCCGCAATGGTTTTCGGGGTCGGATAGCACGGTCGAGGTGGTAAACAACCATCTGGACGCCGAATTTAACGCGCTGGAAACATGGATGATATCTGATTTATTCGAGGATAATATTCTGCCGGCGATGATGTTGATGACGCAGCAGCTTACTGTAGTGGCCATGTCACAGGTGCAGATATTTGGATCTTTTCTGGATGCAAAACATCAGTTGGAAACCCAAAGACTGTTCCAAAAGCTGCAAGCAGAGGCGCATAAGGATTACCACCCGAGCGTAGGAATGTGTGAATTCGGTAGTGCTGTAAAAAGTCTTGCGGCGTCAGAGCGTAAGGGCGAGATCACTGCTTTGACTTTAGGCCAGCGCTCTATCGGGCGTCAATTGGGCTCCCCAAATACGAGTGCAGTATACGGTCCCGGCCTTGATAAAGAAGGGCGCCTGATCCAATTTAGAGGTGTGTATTGTAATCCGCGCGATCACAATAACGGCCTTTGGGAAATGTGCCGTGGCACAGGTCCTGTTACAGGCGCAAGCGGTGAATCCGATTTGAGAAGAGCCCGTTATAATAAAGATATAGATTATGCGAGAACGGTTGATTTTCCATGGACGTTGGATGTTGATTTTACCGACACCGATATCGACGGAGCCGCTGCAGGAACGCCTCCGACCAGAAATCTTCAATTAACGCAGGACGAGCGCCATATTTTCGCACTGGCCAGCAATCTCTATGCACATGATGTCTTTGTGCGCCCCGATGCTGCGGATTTGGCACCGCCGGGCGATGGAAGCGTTAAGGCATATCTGACCGATATTCAGAAGGCTTATATGGATGTCCGGTCTTTGGTCGCAAAGCGCTCTGTCGCCGAATCTTCTTTCAATGCCATTGTCGGTATGAAATCAGCAGGAACGGCGGGATCACGAGATTATCTTGTTGCGATGTTGGTTGATCTTGGGATTGTTGATCCCGACGCGCCGGATGATCAGGCCGCGGCAGAAGCCGAGATTCTGAGACTTTTGGGTGAAAACCCCAGCTATTATGCCCAGATGGGTGTCATGACTAAAAAATGGCTGCAAAATCCTAATTTTTATACAAATTTGATTGATAAGCCTGCCAATGTGCAAAGAAAAGGTGTTGCCCTGCAGGCCATCGGGTTGATGCAGAAATTTGATATGCTTAAAAGTTATCTGCGAAGCGAGGCTTCTTTATCTGTGCTCTTGGAGCTGGCAGTTATAGATTTGCAGGATGATGTTGAAAACGAGATGAATGTTGTGGATGGGTCCGGTGTGATTTTGCCGTCGCCATGATGAATGAAAGTTGAGTGAGTGAAAGTGTCTAAACTGAGAATAGTATTGAGCTTTATAGTGGTAGCGGTTCTGGCCGGCATCGCCATATATGGCGCGTCAATGCTGTCGCAAGATTCGGTTCATTACGAAAGTGCAGGGCCATATTATTTCACACAGGTGAAAGGCTTGGAGCCGGGCAGTGAAATTCGCTATGACATCACCTATAATCAGAATTTCCGCGACCATTATGATGGTAATTTGGAAAAAAACATAAATGGTACGGTTGCCGTAGCTGGTGATGGCTCCATAAAGCTGCCTATCATGCGCAGCTATTACGATAATTATGATTTGTACTTCAATGATAATGGCAAAAAAGTCAGCCTACATATTTCCAAAAACGATCAGACTGGTCGCCTTAATATAAAAGGAAAGGGCTTTGAGGTTTTCAGCGATGTTTTTATTGATGAGGCCAAGGGTCAGAAAACCATTAAAACAGATTGGGCAGGATTATTTTCTGAATCGGTCATATTGTCGAAAGATGATGGCGGTAATGCAGACGAGGTCAAGCTGGCTTTCGGTGGTTTTACGGTTGACGGAATTTCAAACCCCGCAATGCTTGAGGTTGTAATTGGACAAGGGGGCGGCCCAACAAATACCGATGTTAACGTATATGATCCGCCTATTCATGATTACAACTGCGATGAGCCTATAGCATCATCTGACGGGGATGATATTTTTTATGTCAGTACATGTGATGTGGATCGCATGAATCAGCATCTTGAGGGCACCGGACCCGGGACTGTGACTTATAATATCGCCCAGCCCATGATGAAGATGGCCGAACAGTTTTCTGCAGTGATGATGCAGCAGATGCTTATAATCGGATCCTTTCTGGATGCAAAAGAGCAGCAGGAAGCGCAGCGTGATTTCAGACAATTGACCGCACAAGCGCACAAGGATTATCACCCGAGCGAGCAAATGTGCCGCTTTGGCTCCTATATGCGCAGTATGTCCGATACAGAAGAGCAGGCGGAATATAACAAGCAGGCCTTTAATAAGATAATGATCGATTATTACAATTATCATGAACATATGAGCTCATCCGAGGGCAGCGCCACAAATGTAAGGGCCCGACTTGAGCAGTTTAAAACAACTTATTGTGACCCAAATGATAATAACGGTTCTCTATGGGAGATGTGTCGTGGCAGAAGCAATATACCTGCCAGCAATCCCAGCCCCTCCGGCACAGAGGAGGAGCGCAATAGGTACAATAAAGATATTGATTATTTCAGGACGCTATCGCGCCCCTTAACTTTAGACGTTGATTTTGCGGACGATGCCTATAGCGAAGATGAGGAAGATGTAATTGCGCTTGCCAAAAATTTGTATTGGCCGCGCGTGGAAGATATGCCGGATGCCGAAGATTATGATGAGGGCTTTACCGAAACCTATAGGCTTTTTCTGAAAACCCGAAGCCTGACAAGTAAATATAACGTTGCACATAATAGCTATGCCACAATTGTTGGCATGAAAAGCAGTAGCCCCAGTACCCTCGGGCCTGCTGCTGGCCCTGCTTATATGAAATCGCTTTTACGGGATTTTGGTTACAGTGATCCGGACATAGAGGGTGTTTTAGGGGAAAACCCCAGCTATTACGCCCAAATGGATTTTCTGACGAAGAAAATTTATCAGAATCCGAAATTTTACACGGCTCTGTATGATAAGCCCTCAAATGTTGATCGTATCAATGCAACGTTGGAGTCATTCCAGTTAATGCACGGCCGCGATAGGTTCGAATCTCAACTCCGCCAAGAAATTCTGATGTCTATATTGGTGGAAGAGGCGCTGGCCAAACGCGTCGGCGAGGCAAACGCAAAGATATTGTCTCTTTCGTCAAGGGTTAAGCCATTAAGTTCCGACGGCGCGCCTTAAAATCTTTTTTACTCCTGTAATTTGCATGCTTAAATAAGTTGGCATTGTCCTTGCATAGGTTGTTGTAACGCCTTGGGTCTATGGCCCAAAGCATAACAAGAACAAGCACAGGATTATAGTTATGGGACTATCAAGTTTAGATGCCGCATTATCTGGTTTGCGCGTTTCGCAGCAACAGATTTCAGTGATCTCGAACAACGTCTCCAACGTTAACACCACAGGCTTCACCCGCAAAACGATGGGTCAGCAAGCCCAGACCATTAATGGCGTTACTGTCGGAGTGCTGGGTAACACCATCACAAGAAATGTTGATCTAAATCTTGAGCGTGATTTATGGACGCAAGTAAGCGCAGTGGGCGCGCTGGATGTAAAGTCCAGCTATTTAGGCCGTATTGAACAATTTCATGGCGCGCCGGAAGCCGAATTATCAGTAGCGGCAGAAATTTCCCGGTTAAGGGATAGTTTTTCCTCACTTTCCGATTTGCCCGAGGACACATTTCTATTGGCGCAGGCTGTCAGCGAGGCCGAAAAAACTGCCAACAAAATCAATGATTTACATGATTTGATTATGACCTCCAGAAATGATGCTCAGGATGAAATCAAATCTTCTGTCGATCGGGTAAATCAGCTTTTGGAACAAATTGCCGATTTGAATGATACGGTGCAGGATAATAAGAACATTAACCGCTCTACCGCTGCGGCAGAAGATAAGCGCGACGAAGCGATCAAGGAGCTGGCCGGTTTAATGGATGTCAGCTTCTTTACGCGCGGTGACG
>Ga0098074_1000464_pt1 | contig 27589 bp, 27 predicted proteins | sample 32_taG_FD_75064 | JGI IMG/M metagenome (GOLD analysis project Ga0098074, IMG submission 75064) | Marine viral communities from the Gulf of Mexico - 32_GoM_OMZ_CsCl metaG | ecosystem: Environmental > Aquatic > Marine > Oceanic | place: Atlantic Ocean: Gulf of Mexico | collected 2015-07-12
AGATAGGATACTGCAGTACAGGCCCATATGAAGGCCGAGTTGTCTTTCCTTCCTTTGATTTATCTGGTAATTTAAACTATTTTGTTGGTAGAAGTTACGACAGAGACTGGAAGCGCTATAAGAACCCGCCATCAAAAAATAATATGATATTTAATCATTTGTATTTAGATTTTCTACACCCAATTACAATTGTTGAGGGCGTATTTGATGCAATCAAGGCCGGTGCCAACTCAGTGCCTTTACTTGGGTCAACTTTTTCAGAGAAATCTCTACTTTTGTCTGAAATTGTTAAAAATGACACAACTGTTTATCTTGCACTAGATTCTGATGCACATGTTAAAACAAATAAAATAATTCAGTTGCTTCTTAAATACGATATTGAAGTAAACTTAATTAACCTTGCAAGTACAAAGTACGATGATGTTGGTGAGATGTCACATGAGGCTTTTCTGCAGTTAAAATCAAACTCTGAAAAAGCTGATTTGGATTCTCTACTAATTAATAAAATTATAAATTTATAATAACGATAGCAGTTGTTATATTTAAACAACAGGTATATATATGAAATTTGCACACATAGCTGATACACATATTAGAAATTTGAAGTATCACAAAGAATATAGAGCAGTTTTCCAAGAGCTTTATAAAAATTTAAGAGAGGAGAAGCCTGATTATATTATCCATTGTGGTGATATTGCGCACACAAAGACTCAGATTTCTCCTGAGTTTGTTGAGATGTGCTCAAGCTTCTTGTCAAACTTGGCTGATATTGCTCCTACATATGTAATTTTGGGTAATCATGACGGAAATCTTAAGAATTCTAGTCGTCAAGATGCATTAACACCTATTGCTGACGCATTAAGCCATCCAAACTTATATTTACTTAAAAACTCAGGAGAAACTAAATTAGATGATGAATTTACTATTAACGTCCTTTCAGTTTTTGATCGAGATAACTGGCAGAATCCCACCTGCAACGAGCGAATTAATATTGCTTTGTATCATGGCGCGATTAGCGGCATAAAAACTGATACTGGCTGGACAATGGAGCATGGCGAAGATGACATTGATATTTTTAATAATTTTGATTATGGTTTTCTTGGAGATATACACAAAACCAATCAATCCCTCGACAAAGCGGGAAAAATACGCTATCCGGGTTCGACAGTACAGCAAAACCACGGGGAAACGAACGACAAGGGTTTTCTAATTTGGGATATCCAAGATAAAGATACGTTTGAATGTAGGCATATAATTCTACGTAATCCTAAACCTTTTATTACTATTAGGCTGACACCTAAGGGAAGGCTGCCTAATAAGCTTGAAGTGCAAAAAAATGCAAGATTACGGCTTATTTCTGAGAATAATTTGCCTTTAGACGTTGTCCGACGCGCGGTTGATGTAGCTAAGGTGCGATTTAAGCCTGAAGCAATCACTTATTTAAATAAATCTGCCGGCGATAGAGGGTCTGTTGAGGAGCTAACAAATGGATTAATTCAAGAGGACCTCCGCGACATTGCTGTGCAGGAAGAATTTATTGATGAGTATCTAAAAGACTACCAACCCAGTGATGATGCACTTAAGCAAGTATTCGACATGAATAGAAAATTTAATGCTATCGTTGAGGACGAAGAAGACGTAAGGCGTAATATTAACTGGAAGCTTAAGAAAGTTGAATGGGACAATCTTTTTAATTATGGAGAGTCAAATTGCATTGACTTTTCTAAAATGGAGGGGATTGTTGGTATTCTAGGAAAAAACTTTTCTGGTAAATCTAGTATTATTGATAGTATTTTATATACAGTATACAATACAACATCTAAAAATAACAGAAAAAACTTTAATCTTATTAATCAAAATGAAGATTGGTGCCGTGGGTATGTTGAGATTGATATTGGCACTAAGACCTACAGCATTGAAAGAAAAAGCACTAAATACGTTAAAAAGCTAAAAGGTAAAGAAACAGATGAAGCAAAGACCGATGTAGAGTTTAATGTATATGATAATGCAACCAGTGTTAGTACCAGCCTTAATGGTATTACCAGGATGCAGACTGATAAAAACATTCGCAAGATCTTTGGCACTATTGAAGATTTTCTTACAACATCAATGGCTAGCCAGTTAGAGTCTTTGTCTTACATTAATGAAGGCTCAACAAGAAGAAAAGAAATATTAGCAAAATTTCTTGACTTAGAGATTTTCGAGAGAAAGTTTAAATTAGCAAAAGACGAGTCTGGTGATCTTAAAGGTGCGATTAGAAAGATGTCTGATCGTAATTTTGAAGAAGAAATAAAAGAATCCAACGCCGAATTAGCTAGAGTTCAAACAAAGCTTTTAAATAGACAAAGATTAAATGAAGAGAGCGTTATGGCTCTGCAAGGCCACAAAGATTCTTTGAATATTATACATGATCAAATTAGATCTATTCCAGAGGAGATGATTGATATTAAGCAAGTGTTAGGCAGACTTAAAACTGTTAAGAGTGAAGCTGCAAAAATAGAAATCAATCTTGAAAAGAAAAAAGAGAGGATGATTGGTGAAAGAGAACTTTTACAGAAAATTGAGAACTTTGTTGATGGCTTCGACATTGAAGACATTAATAGTAAAAAACAAATTGCAAGTGAATTTGTACAGAGGCTGCAGGAAATTGAAGACAAAATTACAGAGCATGAGTCTAAAAAGCAAATAATTGAGAAGAAAATTGAATTATTAAAGTCTGCTCCGTGCAGTCATAAACTTCAAGAAAAATGTCACTTTGTTTCTGATGCTAGATATGCGATTGATGATACAAATAGAGTTAAAATTGGGTTAAATCAGCTTAGTTTGAACAAAATCACAATTGCAAAGAAACTAGATGAAATGAATGTTAATAAATTAGATGAATATTCCAACAAATATTTGCTTCTACAAGAAAGAGGTGTTGCAATTAGGAATGAAGTATCAAGTTTAAAGATTGACATTGAGAAAGATAAGATGAAACTGCTCAAGGCTAACTCTCTTCTAGAGAATCTAGAGGAAAAAGAGAAGCTGTATGAAGATAATAAAGAAGTCATTGAGAATTTAGAGCAACTTGAAGAGCAAAAAGCTGAATTATCAGAGAACATAGACAATTTAGAGAGTGAGATACAAACACAAAAAGCTGAATTAATTGATTTGTATACTTCAGTTGGTCGCTTTGAACAAAAAAATACTGAATTGATTGCGCAAAGAGATAACTATGAAGATATGCAGCAAGAGTATACAACTGCTGATTTATTTATGCGCTGTATGCATGCAAATGGTATTTCATACGATATTATTAAGAAGCGTCTTCCCCTTATCAATGACGAGATCTCTAAAATTTTAACTAATATTGTTGAGTTTGAAGTCTTTTTTGAGAACGATGATAAAAAACTTGACATCTTAATTAAGCATCCGAGTCATGATGCGCGCCCTATTGAGATGGGCTCCGGAGCAGAGAAGACTATTGCTGCCATGGCCATTCGTTTAGCTCTTTTGAATGTCTCCACCCTTCCAAAAGGTGATGTATTTATTCTTGATGAGCCAGGCACTGCATTAGATGCAGATAATATGGAAGGCTTTATTAGAATTCTTGATATGATTAAGACGCAATTTAAAACTGTGCTTTTAATATCACACTTGGATTCATTAAAAGATATTGTTGATAGTCAAATAATTATTGAAAAGTTAGAAGGTAAGGCATATGTCAATGAATAGACTATTTAGTGTATTAGGAGGTCTATATTATGGCACAGGTAAGAGCATGGCTTGACAAACATGTTGAGCGATTTATTTCAAGAAAGTTTTTAGCGTGGGGTACAGCCACGTATCTCGTTTATATGAACGCTTTGACAAGCGAGGACTGGGTTGCAGTCACCTTAGCTTACATTGGATCACAGGCACTTGTCGACCTTGCAACACAATGGAAACATGGAAAATGAAATTAATATTAGAAAGTTGGCGCAAATATTTAAATGAGGCTGATACTGATGGCGACGGCTCATTAGACCCCGAAGAGCTTCGTAAAATGGCAGCAGATTTAGAGAGAGACGAAGTTAGAATTCCTGGCCGTACAATAAATGGCAGGGATGTGTATTATGTGAAAAATAAGAATGATAAGCGAGACGCGGGCCGAGTGGCCTTGACGCGCACATCAGAGCCGCTTTCGATTGAGAAGCAGAGAGAACACTGTCGCTCTAGATCTAGAAATGAACGTGTACATTTTAATGAAAAAACAAAAAGATGCGAATATGATTATCTGAATGAGGAGGAAACAAATGAAATCATTACTACATAAATTAGCAAATTTATTTAATAGCAAGCATTGTTGCTGTTGTTGCGGTTGTTGTGTATGTGCTAATTGTTCTGGGACTTGCTAATGTTCACAGCGCTTTTTTGGAAAAAAGTTTGGACTTGGATTAAACATTATTGGTATTGGCCTGTTATAATAATATTGTTGATATTTTCAATGGTGTCCAGTAAAGGTTTGAAAGACAAGCTTTTTGGTCTTTTGATGAAGTCTAAAGAGAATTACGAAAAAGAAATAAAAGTTATAAAGGAAGTCAATGAACAGAAAGACGTTAAAAAAGAGCAAGCTGTTGAAGAGCACATTGAAGAAATCAGAAAAATTGAAGAAGAGCATGACATCAAAATTGAAGAACTTGAAATTAAAAAGCAAAAAGAGCTTGCAGAAACAATTGAGAAAAACAAAGATAGGCCTGAAAAATTAGCAGAAGATATTGCAAAAATTTTAAGTTCTGAATTCTTAAAAAAAGGGTGATCCTATGCTAAAAAAAATAGTATCTTTGTTGGTGGCGGTAGCCATTTTTCTATTTCCCTTGCAAGCTAATGCCGAGGGGCTAGATGGTAGAGTAACTTCTCTTGCCATCAATGAAAAAGCACCATTTGCTGGTGTTTTACTTGATTCTGTCGCAGCATCAAAGATGATTGTAGATCAGAAATATCTTCGCATGGAGATTGAGTTAGAATTAAGAAAAGAGTTCCAAAAAGATTTAGCTGACAAAAGAATGGCCTATGATCTTTTAAAAATTGATCATGATTCATTGAAAAAGATTCATGAAGAGACAATTAAGATTAAAGAACAGCAGATAAGCGATTTAAATCTAATGTTAAAAGAGGAAATGAAACCCAGTTACACAGAGTGGTGGGTGTTAGGAGGAGTAACAATTGGAATATTATTATCTGTGGCGGTATTTTACGCCAGTGTGGAAATTGCAAAATGAGCGAGAAAGATCTGAACTACATAGCAGCGCTAGAAAAAGCAATTAAGAAAAAGTATGGTGATGATGCCATACAAAATCCAGCAAAGTATTGGGACGAGGATAAAGAAAAAGATTATCTTCAACAACTTAAAGATTTTGTTGATAAACAAAGAAAATATGAACTTCAAGTTGAGCCTGAAAATGTTAACGGTGTTTTAATCACAAAAAAACTACTTAATAAAGAGAGAAAAAATATATGTCCAGTATGTGGTAGCTCAGTAAAAAACATTAACGATGATATATACATTTTAAAATTTGATTGTTGTGAAAAATGCTATATTAGTTATGTTGAAGATAGAGAAGCCCGCTGGATGAAAGGATGGAGACCAGAAAATGTCACAAAAAGTACTTGAAATTGTAAGAGGCCTTAGCCAAGCAGCCGCCGATATTGGTTATGACGGGGCCCTCACTGAAGATGGTGAGCTTATGGACTTTGGTATGAAAAGACACCAAGGCCACCCAATTTATGGCTCTCGTGTTATGGATGGCTTTAATATTGGCATTTCTGGCACTAAGCTTATTTTATCATATCATACGGACCTTAAGTTAAAAGAGATTTACTCACAAGATCTTGAGGCTGAGGTTGAGGGTATGATGAAGAAAATTATTAGCGAGCTTAAAAAACGCTACAAGAAGAATACTGGTAGCGGAGTCACTTTAACTAAAGAAGGCGAGCTTGATGTTCGTGTTGAATCAACTAGCCGTGTAAGATATTTTGCCACTGCAAGATGTGTATATAATATTGGTGGTATGGGTGATGTTGCAAATGTTCTTGAAGAAGGCCCACCCGAGCTTGAAAAAAACTTTAAGAGCTTTTTAGAGCAAGGTGACCTAGGCAAAAAAGCCCCTAATGATAAGCGCAGAGCTAATAGTTAAATATGTCTTTTTCCTTGACAAAGGAAGATATTCTAAAAGAGATTGTTAAGTCGGGTAAGGATCCGGTTTATTTTATTAACAATTACGCTAGGATATCACACCCTATGAAAGGTTTAATTCCTTTTAAAACTTACGATTTTCAAACTGATCTCATACAAGACTTTAATGACTATCGTTTTAATGTTATCTTAAAAGCTAGACAGCTAGGTATATCAACAATTACTGCGGCATATGTTGCCTGGATGATGCTTTTTCATCGTGATAAAAACGTATTAGTTATCGCAACTAAGTTTGGTACAGCTGCAAATTTAGTTAAGAAAGTTAAAGCGATACACAAGCATTTACCAAAATGGATGAAGATAGCCAACATTTCAATTGACAATAGGACTTCTTTTGAGCTTTCAAATGGCTCACAAATTAAAGCTTCGTCTACATCATCAGATGCTGGTCGTTCTGAAGCATTGTCGTTGCTGGTTATAGACGAGGCTGCTCACGTTGATGGGTTAGAGGAGCTATGGACCGGCCTATACCCTACACTTTCTACTGGTGGTCGCTGTATTGCTCTTTCCACACCAAATGGTGTTGGTAATTGGTTTCATCAGACCTGCATGGACGCAGAAATTAGCAATAATGATTTTCACATGACAACTCTACCATGGGATGTACATCCTGATAGAGACCAAGAGTGGTTTGAGAAAGAAACTAAAAATATGTCAAGAAGGCAAATCGCTCAAGAGCTAGAGTGCAACTTTAATATGTCTGGAGAGACTGTTTTTCATCCAGAAGATATGGAGTTGATACAAGCTAATTTATGTGATCCTAAGTACAAAACAGGGTTTGATAGAAATTTATGGATCTGGGAAGAATATAAGCCCGACAGTACATATTTTATAACTGCAGACGTTGCCCGAGGCGACGGCGAAGACTACTCGACTTTCTTAATATTCAAAATTGAAACTAGTGAGATTGTAGCAGAGTATCAAGGCAAGGCAGCTCCAGATTTGTTTGCAAATATACTATTTCAGACTGGCGTAGAGTATGGTAAATCATTAATAGTGGTAGAAAACAATTCTGTTGGCTGGGCTGTCTTAAGTAAACTACAAGAAGCAGGATATCCCAACATATACTACTCAAAAAAGTCTACACATGAGCAAGTTGAATCTTATTTAGCTGAATCATCTGGCGTAGTTCCAGGTTTTTCAACTACAATGAAAACTAGACCATTGATAGTAGCTAAATTTGAAGAGTTTGTCAGAAATAAACTAATTAACATAAAGTCTAAGCGTTTATTCAACGAAATGAAGACATTTGTTTGGCATAATGGGAAACCGCAAGCTATGAAAAAACACAATGATGATTTAATTATGGCTTGTGCTATTTGCTGTTGGATTAGAGATACGGTATATGCCTCTAATCAAAGATCTGCAGATTACCAGAAGGCGTTTTTATCTTCAATGGCTACATCGAATAAATCATTGAACACTTCTATACCAGGTATGATAGCATATGAGAAGCTGCAGCGCGACCAAAAATTTGAAAAAGATTTACAACAACATAAAGACTTTTTGTGGTTGCTTAAGGGGTAAAAAATGGCGAGAACTATAAATAAAAAAAATGACAGAAATCCTAATAGTCCGCTTTTTAAGCAATTAACAAAGCTACTTTCAGGTCCTTTGGTAAAATACAGGCGCCAGGATACGCGCCAGCTTAAAAGACGCTATCTAGATAAGTATAAAACTCGCTTTAGATCTGCCTCAGGTCAAGAGTTTAAAAAATCTCAGTATAGCGAGGTATATGGCGCCCTACAAACTGATTATTATGCCAACCAAAATCGAATGGATCGCTATGTTGACTTTGATCAAATGGAGTATACACCTGAGATTGCCTCAGCGCTAGACATATACGCTGATGAGATGACAACCTCGTCTGTATACCGAGATATATTAAACATCTCGTGCAGCAATCAAGAAATAAAAGCTGTCTTAGAGACACTTTTTTATAATATTTTAAATATTCAGTTCAATCTATACGGCTGGGCTCGATCAATGTGCAAGTATGGTGATTACTTTGTCTATTTGGATATTGAGCAGGATGAAGGTGTTAAGAATGCAATTGGATTACCAGCAAATGAGCTTGAGAGACTAGAAGGCGAAGACGAGAATAATCCAAATTACATACAGTATCAATGGAATTCAGCCGGAATAACTCTAGAAAACTGGCAGGTTGGACATTTTAGAGTTTTAGGTAATGATAAGTTTGCACCATATGGTACTTCAATTCTTGAGCCTGCTAGAAGAATTTGGCGCCAGCTTACGCTCCTTGAAGACGCTGTAATGGCATATAGAATTGTTCGTTCACCCGAACGTCGTGTTTTTAAGATTGATGTTGGTAATATCCCTCCCGAAGATGTTGAACAATACATGCAAAAAGTCATGACTCAGATGAAAAGAAATCAAATTGTAGATGTTAATACAGGCCGCGTTGATTTGAGATATAATCCTTTGAGTATTGAAGAAGACTACTACATACCAGTTCGTGGCACTCAGTCAGGTACAGAAATTACAACTGTTGGCGGCGGCAAATATACTGGCGATATCGAAGACGTAAAATACTTAAGAGATAAATTATTTAGTGCACTTAAAATACCAATGTCTTATTTGTCACGTGGCGATGGAGCTGATGAAGATAAGGCAACTTTGGCACAAAAAGACATTCGTTTTGCTAGAACTATTCAAAGGCTACAAAGGTCTCTGACGTCAGAGCTTGAAAAAATGGCTGTTATTCATTTATTTACAATGGGTTACCGCGGTAATGATTTACTTTCATTTAAGTTATCTCTCAATAATCCATCAAAATTGGCTGAAATACAAGAATTAGAGCATTGGAAAGCACGTTTTGAGGCAGCTGATGGTGCATCTCAAGGTTACTTCAGCCGTCGATGGGTCGCGAAAAATATTCTAGATATCAGTGAAGAAGAATTTGATAGAATGCAAGTCGAGATGTTCTATGACAGAAAACATGACTTTGCACTAGAGCAAGTCGGAGAAGCGATGGCTGGCGAAGCAGGCGCAGCCGGCGGCTTGGGTGATTTAGGCGGGGATCCTGCTGGAGATTTAGGAGGCGATTTAGGTGTACCACCTGATACGCCTGATCTAGATGCTCCTGGTGGAGAAGATGCCCCGACCACTCCAGGCGGAGATACACCAGCCACTCCAGAAGAAGCCGGCCCTCTATTAGCCGCCCCCGGCGCCGCACCTCCAGCCAAAAGAGACGTTGATGAATATGGCCGATCTTACTCGGAAAACAAAGGCAAAAGGTACTATCATAAAAATAGGGATGATAGAAATGGCAGAAGATTAGCAATTCATGGGCTTGCAGGCCTATCTAAGAAAGATTCGCATGCGGGCAAAAGAGAGCTTGATGGCTTAACAAAGTTTTCTTATAGTTTTTCTGAAAATTTAAAACCTAATTACTACGATGAGGAAGAGAAAAAACTTCTAAACGAAAATAATGAGATTAAAAAACTAATACAGTCCCTGGAGACATCAAAAAATGAAGTTTAGTCATAATAAAAAAAGAAATACAGCTTTTATATATGAAACTCTTTTAATGGAGTACTCAAAAGCTTCTATAAATGAAGAAGAGCAGAAGAAAAATAATATATTATCTATTTTAAAAGAATATTTTTCTAAAGCTAAAATCCTTAAACAAGATTTAGAGATTTATAAAGCTTTTGAAAAAACAGATGATTTAGATAAAGAATTAATTACTAGGATGATTGGAGAGGCAAAGCTTCAATTTAATTCACTAGACAGAGAACAAATATTTGAGACACAAACAAAATTAATCAACACGATCAATAAAAGTCTATCACCAAATGTCTGGACAAACTTTGTACCAAATTATAAAAAACTAGCTACGATCAATCAAGCTTTAAACAAAACCTTAAATCCTAAAAAACAAGTGATTATTGAAAAAAAGTTAGTTAATATGCTTAGTAAAATTGAGCAAGAAAAGAAGCCATTTCCAAATGTTAACAACCTAGCTTTAAAGACCTTTGTAGAGAAATTTAATGATCAATATGGTGATAAATTGAATGAACAACAGAAAAAGTTATTATCTCACTATATTACTTCTTCAGATGACGATACGGATTTTAAATTATATTTCTATGAAGAAGTCAGCAGGCTTAAGCAGACAATACAAGAAAAAATTAATAATAGCGACAAGAACTTATCTAGCAAGTTGCAATTAATTTATGAAAAAGTTGACGACTATAACAAAAGAAAATTAGATACAGATCTAATGACTGAAGTACTTAGAATACAGTCTTTAATTGAGGAAATATAATTTATGGCTCTTAAATTAAAAATAACAATTGATAATCGCGTCATTGAAAAGATACTTCTCAATGCTAGAAAGACAATAGATGGCAATATTATTGTTCGCGATCATCCTGATATTGATATTTTTATTATATCTGGCAAAAATAAAGTTGTATGTATGCCGAAAGAGCAAATGGATGATGAAGTTTATGATGCTCAAAAGAGATTATTTAAGCATTTAACACAAAAAGGTGTTATTGATATTAATTCTATTCAAGCCGGCAATACATTTATGTCCATGGAAGGAGCAATACCCAAAGCTGATAGTGGTGATCCCATTCAATTTGTTCTTTTTGCTATTTCAGACTTTTGTGACCAAGAGCAGCCTTTCTACGACGATTTAAAAGACTTTGAAAAAGAGATGGAAAAGCAGCTACTTGAGCCAGAGCCGGATGAGCATACTGAATTTGATCCAGAGAAGTACCATTCCGATGTTAAAGGCTCTCTACCACCTAGGTTTGCTAGCTATGGCATTAATAGCATATATAGAATATAGGTGATTGATGGGATTAATATATTTTATTTTATGTGCATATGGATTAACGTACATTTTAGTTTACGGATCTATATTTAACTCAATAAGGCCGAAAGAAGGCAAACTAGGTGAGCTTTTTCACTGTCCTCTATGTACAGGCTTCTGGGCAGGCGTTTTTTTGTGGAGTATCAATTGTTTTACAGAACTATTTACCTATGATTACAATATAATAAACGCTTTGCTTTTGGGATGTTTGTCTGCCGGGACAAGTTATTTCTTAAGTTCAATATTAGACGATTTCGGCTTAAAATTTAGAAATACACAAGGGGGTGATTAATAATGAAACGGCGCAATATTGCAGAAGTAAGGCGTTGCTGTAACGGTAGCGAATTCGTGCAGGGGTAAGCCCTGCTTGAGGAAAAAAATGAAGAAAGAAAGCACAAAACCATCTCCTGCTTCATATGTTTGGGGTGTAAAAAACCCAAAAAAAGTTGCAAACAAATATAATGGATATGGGGTGGTTAAAAAATAATGTCGAAGCAGCTCTTACAAGAATATTTTGAGTTATGCCCTGAGGGTAGGTGCCCTGTCCATGCTCTAAACGAATCTGAAAAAAGAAACGTTATGGATGGAGCAGTCTATCTTGTTGGTATTGTACAGAAAGCTGGCACAAAAAATGGTAATGGTCGAGTTTACCGTCGCGAGACTTTAGAGAGGGAAGTTAAAAACTATCAAAGAGCGATAGAGGAGCGTAGGTCTTTAGGCGAGTTAGACCATCCAGACGATTCTGTTGTTAACTTAAAGAACTGCTCTCATTTAATAACTAAATTGTGGTGGCAGGGCGACGACGTTATGGGAAAAATTGAAGTGCTTGATACACCTTCAGGAAAAATTTTAAAAGATTTAGTAAAAGCTAATGTCAAGTTAGGTATTTCTTCTAGAGGGCTGGGCTCCGTTAAGCAAGAAAAAGATAAAACAATTGTTGAAGATGATTTTCAGCTAATTTGCTTTGATATGGTTTCTGAACCTTCTACTCCGGGTGCCTACGTGTCACCAGCAAGAGCAAAAACTCCTATCAATATGGATCCTCAAATAAATGTTTATTTAAATGAGTCTAAGGATTCCAAAATTGATAATTTAATAGATTCAATACTAAGAGATTAATATGAAAGCAAATGAGTTTAAAAAATTAATAAAGCCAATAATAAAACAAACTATAAAAGAAGTTCTTTTAGAAGAGGGTGTTTTATCTAACATTGTTTCTGAGGTTGCCATAGGCTTGCAGAATCAAAGAGTTGTAACAGAAGGCGTTACAGTCACAAAAAATACTGAAGACTTAGAAGCAAAAGCTGAGCGTTTGGAGCAACAAAGGCAAGAAAAAATTAAAAAGCTAAATGAATCTTCCAAGCTGGGAGGAGTTTTCACAGGCACCACACCGTTAGCTGAGTCTTCAGGGCAAGGCCCCTTAGCTGGTACCAGTCCTACAGATGCTGGTGTAGATATTACTGCAATTCAACAAATTGCAAATGGCAAATGGAAACATTTAATTAAATAGGAAATACAATGTCCAAGCAAAGAGCAGTTAATGTTAAAGTACATATTAGAGAGACAAAAGGCGACATAACCCGCCTAATAAAGAAATTTATGAAAAAGGTTAAAAAAGAAAGGGTGTTAGACGACTATTTAGATAGAAGATTTTTTGAGAAACCTTCGTCTAAAAGAAGAAAAGAAAGAATCAAAAAGAAAAGAAATGCCCAAAAAGCACAGCAAGAAAGAAACAAAAAACTAGATATAAAGTAGGAGAATAAAAATGGCAGTAGACGCAAAAACAGGACAGCCAATATTTGGTGGCTCACATGGTGTAGGATTAAGTCATGTTGGCTCTTACCAATCTGCTGGAACACCTTTTTTAACTGCATCAACTTTGGGCGCAGAAGCGAACAAAGGATCAGTACAGAGAATCGAATTTCCTCGCGTTGCAAAATCTGTAACAGTGCAGGTTGTTCCACACAGTCTCCTCGGTGGAGCTACTGTAGCCAGTGATCCAATTGTTGTTTCTTTCGGAGAATCTCGCGAATCAGATGGAACATTAAGAGTTGGCGAGAATGTATATTTAACAAATGGCACTAATGCTCCGATGCAATATTTAAATAAGCATGGGTTTACGCTGCAATTAGTTAGCGGCTCAACTGATGGTGTATTATATGGCGAAAGCGTCACTCTTGGGGCGCGCACTGATCATGTTAATATATCAGTCAATGGTTTCGGCGGCGCCGTCGCCAGCGGGTCGTTTCAGATATATGCTGAACTAACAAATATTTTAGCAGAGAGAATGCCTGATAATTACATCAGTGGCTCAGGCATTAACGTTTCTGCTGGTTAATGAAGGAGTATATACATGCCAACAGCGTCAGGAAGTTTAGCATTTTTAGGAGCAGCGAGATTCCAAGGTTATTGGGATGCTACAACTAATTCAGCTACCGGTTCAGGTTTACCTGGCCAAAAGCTGAATGGTGTTGTTAATGGGTTATTTTCTACTGGAAGCTCCTCTAACGCTGGTGGCTACGCAAATGCAACCGGCCTAACCGCCTCAATAGGTGATTATTGGCAGGTCACAGGATCAGGTACACACAATGTAGATGGCTCAACATCATGGGTGCTTAATGATTGGTGCGTATATTCTGGTTCAGCTGGGTCCTCAGGCAATTGGTCTAGGCTTTCATTTGATGATACAATTGCATCTATTGTTTTAGGCGATTTATCCGCTAGTTCTTTTCATATTGGCAGTACAGCAAATGACAAGCATGTAATATTTGCTACAGGGTCCGTTCATAGCGGCTCTAGTAATTTTACTTTTGATTATACAAATAATTTATTAGCAGTTGCTGGAAATATTACTGCTTCGACAAACATTTCAGCTTCAGCTTTTTATGGAGATGGCTCTAATTTAGAAAATGTTGGCGGCGGAGCCATTTCTTCCGTTACAAACGGTGCTAATGACAGAATTGCCACTTTTTCAGCTGCTAGCACTCTTAATGGAGAAGCTAATTTAACATTTAGCTCAGCAAACTTACTCACCGTTGCGGGCAATATCACAGCCTCAACAAACATCTCAGCTTCTGCTTTTTACGGAGATGGAGCAAACTTAACAAATCTCCCAATCTCAACTGTTGCAAATGGAGCGGATAATAGACTAGCAACATTTTCGTCTGCAGATGCTTTAAATGGAGAGGCTAATCTAACATTTGATGGTAGCACGAACTTATTAACAGTTGGTGGTAATATAACTGGATCACAATTTTATGGTGGAAATATCTACAATAAGGATGATCCTGATACTTTTATAGATTTTGAAACAGCAAACAATCAAATCAATTTCATGGCAGGCGGTTTTTTTGTTGCCACGGCCCTCGGCACCGGCGCAAAGAATTTTAAAGTCAATACTTTACTTGATGATGTTGATTTCATAGTTCATGGCGATAATACTGCAAACTTAATTTATGCAAATGCAGGCCTAGACAGGGTTGGTATAGTTACCAGCTCTCCCGAGCATATTTTATCAGTTACAGGCACATTGGGTGTTAGTGGTGACACGACTATTTCTGGATCTTCCTATCTTAAGAACGCAATTGTCACTCCTGGGGCATCTGGAGGCACCGGAATAACAGTTACACATACTGATGTTGATCAAAATGGTATTACAATTAATGCCACTAATACAACAACTGGTGGCTCTTTGTTGATTAATCATGATGACGACACAACTGCAGCTGCAGACCGAAAAACATCTTTTGCAATTGATTTTGATAAAACAGGCGTCCAGGCGCAGTCTACAACTGCTTCCTTTGTTGCTTCAGAGATTATCATGGTTGATTCAGCAAATAACCATGCAGGTGGAACAGTTCACATGACTGGATCTACGATATTTGTTACTTCCTCGCATGTTGGTGGCTTAAATACAACAAACACAGGCTTGAGAGTTATAACTCAAGGTGCTGATACAAACTACGACGCACTTTTCTTAGGTGGTAATGTAGGTATTGGAGATTCGGCTCCGCTTACAAAATTGTCAGTTGTTGCTAACTCACCCAACAACACTGCATTGTTTGTTAGAAATGATGGTAATGATGCAAACAGAAATGGTATATTTATTTCGTGCGGCAAAGATGCTCCTGGAACAAATGGCGATATTATTTGGCTTCTTTTGGCTGATGGAGACAGTGATGGATCCAGTGGCGTTATCTCAAGAATTAGGTATGATACAGGCGGCGCCGGCGCTGTATTAGAGTCTGCTTCAGATAAGAGAATTAAAACTGATATTAAGCCCTCAGAGGTCAATGCTTTAGAAATATTAAATAATATTCCTCTTTCAGAATTCAGAATGGCCAAGAAGAATAATCCAGTTGGCGAACTCAATAGAGTTGGCTTTGTTGCACAAGATTGTGAAGAAGCTTGGCCGGAAATGGTTAGTGAGATGGAGGACAGTGACTATGCACATAAAATTAAAACTGTCGCCCCAGCAACTTTAATACCTGTTTTAGTCAAAGCTGTGCAAGAATTATCAGCTGAAATAGAGGCTCTTAAGAACAAGTAGTGGCTGCTTCAGAGCGGTCATTCTGAAAATCAGTCTTTTAAATGTTTAACCTACTATTTATTATGACAAATTGTCTTTTGGGAGCCTGTAAATGTCCGATATGTTAGAACAAGCTATTATAGACGCGGCAGCTTTGAAGGAGGCTGCTACAAAAAATGCTGAAACACTAGTACTAGAGAAATATTCTTCACAAATTAAAGATGCAGTAGAGACCTTGTTAGAACAAGATGATCCTGCTGCTGGAATGATGTCAGATGCACCGGCTGAAGAGGAAAAATCATCAGTCTTGGAGCATATTCCTTTAGCTGTGACAAGCGAAGATGAAGAAGAGATTGAAATTCCATTAGATAAATTAACTGAAGAGTTAGCTATATTTAACGAGAGCCTTCGTCTTGGTGGCGATTCACATAATATTTCTGAATTGTTTGAACATAATCTAGTTGATATCAATGAAGAACACTTACACGAATTAGCCGAGGAAGAGCTTGAAGAAGATTTAGACTTAGAAGAGGCCGAGGAGCTTGACGAAGAGCTAGATCTGGAAGAAGGAAGCTGCAGCGAAGATGAGTCAGTTGATGAAATGCATTGCGGCACCAAGAAAGATAGAAAAGACGAGAATCTAGACGAAGAAATTGATCTAGATGAAGATATTGTAGAGGCAATTGCTGAACAACTTACTGTAGATCTCCCCGGCCCAACAAAAACTGGATGGGCAGGCATGCCAGAGAAACTAATACAATTAGCCGAAGAAGAACTTTTGGCAATTGAGCAAGATTCCAAAGTTAAAGAAGAAAAAGCTGCTATGAGAAAAGCTGTTGCTAAGCTTCAAGCAGCAAACGAATCTTTGGATCATAAAAATAGCAAATTACAAGAGACGCTTAAGCAAGCGTCCAGCCAATTACTGAAGAGTAAAGAAGTAATTATGACTTTGCAGAATAAATTAGAAGAATCTAATTTGACAAATGCTAAATTACTTTATCAAAATAAGGCAATGACTAGCGACTCCCTGAATGAGCGACAAAAAGAAAAACTTGTCGAAGCTGTATCAAACGCCGAAACAATTGAAGAAGCAAAAATGATATTTGAGACACTTCAAAACACAGTGGGCAGCACCTCTCGCAAATCGCAGCCAAAATCACTGAGTGAGGCCGTACAAAAAACTTCTTCTGTAATCTTGTCTGCTAGAAGAAATTCTGCGCAACAAGAAAAATCAAACCCAACGATTGATCGTTGGAAATTCCTTGCGGGAATAGACAAATAATATATAGGAGAATTAACAATGTCTGTTTTACAAAAATTAACTGAAGGTATCGTTGAAAGATCCCTACAGAGAGAAGGTGCTGCCCTACTAGATAAGTGGGAGGCTACTGGACTTCTTGAGGGTATCGATGGCGATAACCAAAAGGCGGGAATGGCCCGTCTATTAGAGAACCAGGCTGCTCAGCTTCTTAAAGAGGCTTCATCCATGGCAGCTGGTGATGTCGAAGGCTTCGCTAGCGTTGCTTTCCCAATTGTTCGTCGTGTTTTCGGTGGACTTCTTGCAAATGACCTCGTGTCAGTTCAGCCTATGAGCTTGCCTTCTGGTCTGATTTTCTTCCTTGATTTTACCTACCAAGATGGTCGTATGGGCCAAACAGAAGATAAGTCAGTCTACGGTGGTGGAGTGGTTGCTGCTGAGATCACCGGTGGTGTCACTGACATTACTGAAGCAGGTGGCGGCTTCTACAACATGGCCAATGCTTACTCACATGCTACGGCATCTGCAACTGCTAACATGGACTTAATTGTCATTGATTCTGTAACAAACAGCTCTTTGACCGAGGCCAATAAGAAGTCTCTTCGTTTTGACCCAGATCTTTTAGATGATCTTGAGACGAATACTTCAAAGAAAGTTGCTGTTGTTGGTGTTGCAATTGGCGATCTAGATCGCTTCAATAGAGATCATGCTACAGCTGTTTCTTTGCTTAACGCAAAGTATGGCGACGGCGATACAACTCAGGATGATGATCATAATGCTACTCTTGTTCGTCGACTTTCCAGAGTTGAGAAGTTGGATTCCAGTGGTAATGTTGATCTAGCAAATGGTACTGAGTACCTTGTTCTTACAATGGTCGGCGCTTCATTGGCAAACTTCAATGATGATGACACAATTGGCTTGGTTTATCCTAAGTCAGATGCCTTCCAAGCCGGCGACGGCCTAGGCTCTGTTGTTGGTACTTCTAACTGGCCTCTTGAAGAGCCTAGTCCTGGTACCGGCAATGATACTGGCTTATCGTCTGGTAAGAACACGATTGCTGAGATTGATATCAAAGTTGACTCAATCGCTGTGACCGCTCAGACCAAAAAGCTCAAAGCTAAGTGGACCCCTGAGCTTGGTCAAGATCTTAATGCTTACCACAACCTTGATGCAGAGGTTGAGCTTACGCAGATTCTTTCCGAGCAAATTGCTCTAGAGATCGACCGTGAGATTGTTAACGACTTGGTTGACGGTGCAACAGCTGGTACGTACTACTGGTCACGTTCACCTGGTTTGTTTGTTAATCGCCTCACTGGTGCTGAGCTTGGTGCAACTGCTGCGTCACCTGACTTCACAGGTACAGTCAGCGAGTGGTATGAGACTCTCATTGAGACAATCAACGATGTCTCGGCTCAGATCCACAGAAAGACTCTCCGTGGTGGAGCAAACTTCTTGGTGACATCACCTGAGGTTGCTAATATCCTTGAGTTTACTGCTGGTTTCCGCGCTAGCGTCACACACGATGCTGATAAGGGTACTGTTGGTGCAGTTAATGTGGGCTCTGTTTCACGTAAGTTTGAGGTCTATGTTGATCCTTACTTCCCAAGAAATGTGATCCTCGTTGGTCGTAAGGGCGGAAGCTTCCTTGAAAGTGGCTTCGTATACGCTCCTTATGTCCCACTACAGGTCACTCCGACGATCTTCGGTACCGAGGACTTCGTGCCACGTAAAGGCGTGATGACTCGCTACGCGAAGAAGATGGTCCGTCCAGATATGTACGGTCTTGTCATTTGTCGCGGTCTTCTTGGTGAGTCTGGCGCAAGCTAAACCACTAGGTAGCTAATCTAACCCCACCTTGGAGAATTCCTCGGTGGGGTTTTTTATTTGGAACTTAAAACATTATATGACTATTTATTATGATTGATAAGGCGCATTGCCTTTTTAAAAGGAGAAAACGAACATGAGTAAGATCGGAAGATACAGCGCGGATAGAAAAAAAATTGAAGCACTCAGTGATGACAAGACAATTCAAGTTGCCGATTGTGGCACTATTTTTACTTTAGCCTCAGGCTCTGATGGAGTTGCTGGGAGAAGTGGAGAGTATACACTAACTTTGCCTACTTTAGCAGCAGCCGGTAATGGCTGGTGGTGCAAACTTATTCTAACAGAAACTACCGGCGGTGACGTTACAGTTTCAGGTTCAGCTGGAGACTCAAATAAAGTCAATGTGCACGTTGTTGGTACAGCAGCTGGTGGCGGCGCCGCTACCGTTCCAGGCTCAGCACCTGTTGTGTCACAGCAGGCTTTAAGATTTGATGTTTCAGCCGGCGCTGTTAATGACACAGTTGAAATCTTGACGGATGGTAGTACCTGGTATGCCCAAGCAGTTTGCTCAGGCTCGGCTGGCGTCATTAAAGCATAAATAAATTATAAAAGCCTTATCAATACTAAGCCCTTTGTTAAACAAAGGGCTTTTTATTTTATATACTATTTATATTAGTAACTTAGGAGGCCCTCATGGGTAAGAGAAAGAAAAGATTAACAATGGCTAAATATGCTAAGAAATATGCTACAATTAGAACAAATATAGCTAAATTAAAGGGTGAGGATATATTAATCAATGAGGCTTCAGAAATCACAAATAATTTACAGCTTGAAGAAAACACCTCTTCACAAGAAGAAGTGGTTGTTGAGACTGTACCTGTGGTCATTGAGGAAGAGACACCACTTATTGAAGAGGCTCCTGAAGAAGTTTCTGTAGAGCCTGTAAAAGTTGAAGAAGAGGTTATTGAAGTTGCCAAGCCTGTTGAGAGTATAGTTGAAGAAATAGTAGCACCAAAAAAGACCGCTGCTAAAAAAACAACAACTGCTAAGAAACGCTCAACCAGCCCAAGAAAGAAAGCTGGAACAAGGATCGCAAGCTCAAGACAAAAGGGTAAATCAGCTGCAGCAAACTAGTTATAGTGATAGGAGGCTGTATGCATGGCAACACCAACTTTAACCCCCAAGTCACAAACATCTGCAATTGTGCTGCCCTCTACAGGCGCTTTTTCAGTAGCTAGTGAAGCTAGCAACTATCCTTATGGTCTTTATTGTGATGAAAATTCACAATTATTTGATGCAAATTTTGTAACAGGCGCCGTTGAACAAGTAACTTACGTGTTTCGTAAGCTTGGCGGCGATGTACTAGATCTAGAGATAACTGATAAGAATGTATATTCAGCCTATGAAGAATCGGTGCTAGAATATTCATATATTGTTAATGTTCATCAATCAAAGAATATTCTTCATAGTTCTTTAGGTGCAACCACGGGTACATTTGACTCAGATGGTCAAAGAACTGATTTATTAAGTGGAAGCAACGTTGAGATAAAATATCCAAAATTTAAGTTTGGTTATGCAAAAAAGTTGATGGACCAAGCTAGCGCTGAAGCTGGTTTAGGCACAACTACAACTGTTTATTCAGCTTCTATAGATATGGTTGAGGATCAGCAAGATTATGATCTGCAGAATTTAATTTCAAGCTCAGCGAATGACTCATCTTCTCCTTTTTATAATAAGGTAGGAAACAAAAAAGTTACTATTCGTCGTGTATATTACAAGACACCACATGCTATGTGGAGATTCTACGGCTACTATGGTGGAATGAACTCAGTTGGTAATATGTCAACTTATGGTATGTTCTCTGATGATTCAACATTTGAAGTAATTCCCCCATGGCACAACAAGCTTCAAGCCATGGCATATGAAGATGCCATATATACAAGAAATTCACACTATTCTTATGAAATTATTAATAATAACTTAAGAATATATCCAATCCCAACATCAGTATCTCCTGCTAAGATGTACATCAACTTTTCTATTAACGAAGAGCCTTGGGAAGAGGAGTCTGATAAAGAGTCTGGAGTTAGTGGTGTTAATAATATGAATACGCTTCCATTGGCAAATATACCATATAAAAACATTAACTCAATTGGTAAACAATGGATCAGACGTTTTGCTTTGGCTCTTGTAAAAGAGACTTTAGGCGAGATTCGTTCAAAATTTAATAATGTTCCAATTCCAGGCCAAACTGTAACTTTAAATGGTACAGCACTTATCACACAAGCGAGAGAAGAACAAAAAACTTTAAGAGAAGAGCTGCAGAAAGTGCTTGATGAGATGACTTATCAGAAGATAACAGAAATTCAAAGCGCTATGTCAGAAAACACAGCCAAGATGGCTAGAACTTACCCTTACTTTATTTATACAGGATAACACTAAATGTCAGATGAAACAAACAAATGGTCTCAGCCTGATAATCCACCACCTCCCATGTTTTTAGGTGAGAAAGAAAGGGATTTAGTTAAGCAAGTTAATGACGAAATTATTGAAAGAGTTGTTGGCCAGTCTGTTGCTTATTATCCAATAGATTTGGAACATACAAACTTTCACCCTCTTTACAATGAGGCCATCGTTAAGTCATTTTTGCCTCCTGTTAGGGTATATGCTTTGGTTGAGTTTCAGGGTGAATCGACCATGACTGATAAATATGGTATTGACAAGACAATTAAAATAAAAGTTCATTTTCATAAAAGAAGATTAACAGAGGACCAAGATCTTTTTGTGCGCGAGGGCGATTTTCTTGCTTACGGAAATAATTTTTATGAAATAGTCAAACTAGAAGAACCACAAGAGCTTTTTGGTCAAGTCGATAAAAGAATAGAAATTTCTGCTGAATGTATTAAATCTAGGGAGGGCTTATTCGATGCCTCATAAAGATGATTTTAATGAAGAACAGACAGCCAGAGACGTTAAAAGATATTCATCTACTTTGGAAGATGTTGATTTTGCGGTTTATAACTTTTTTGACGAAGTAATGGATCTTAAAACTTCAACAAATAAAGGCTTTAAGAAAGTCCCTATTGTCTGGGCTGGCTCTGAGCGCGCTCATAATATCAAGAATGATGAATTAAGCCGTGATTTGACTGGTCAATTAACTTTGCCGATTATTAGTGTTGAGAGAGTTAGTGTAAAAAAGAATAAAGAAAGCAGAGTGATACCTTATTCAATTGTTGATCCTGTTGGTGATATAAAAGGCGGATATTTGACAATTAATAAAGTTATTAAGCAGGACAAAACAAGCAACTTTGCCAATGCAGATGCTTTTCGACAGAAAAAACAAGAAAACTATCCTTTATATCGAGGCAAGAAAAATGAAAAAATTGTTTACGAGACAATAACGATACCAATTCCAGTATATGTTGAAGTGGGCTATAAGGCAGTTATTCGAACTGAGTATCAAGAGCAAATGAATGATTTGTTGACCCCAATAATAAGAAAAACAAATGCACACAAAAGGGTATATATTAAACATAGACATAATGCCTATGAAGCTTTTATACAAGAAGATTATTCAATGAGCAATAATATTTCTAGTTATGAAACAAATGAAAGAAAATATGAAACAGAGATTACTATGAATGTTTTTGGTTATTTGATAGGCGATGGCAAGAATCAAATTCAACCAAGAGTTGTTCGACGAGAGAACGCAGTACAGATAAGATTTGCTAAAGAAAAAATCATGGTGCAAGACGAAGATGGTGAATTTAGAATTTAAAGGACTTTGTAAGCATCGAATACTATTTATTAAGTAAAAGTTCACAAAAATTTGAACTGGTGTATAATTAGGAGCAGAAAACATGGCAGTCGATAAATTTAAGTTTGTATCTCCGGGCATTTTCATTGATGAGATTGATGAGTCAATCACAACACCTTTGCCCGAAAGAATGGGTCCGTTAATTATTGGACGTTTTGCAAAAGGCCCGTCTAACAGGCCAACAACAGTAGATTCTTTTAAAGATCTTGTTGCTCAATTTGGCGCTCCACATGATGGTAATCACCCTGGTGATTCATGGAGAAGCAATACCCCTACAGCTCCTACTTATGCTGCATATGCTGCTCAAGCTTGGCTAAAAAATAATAGCCCTTGCACAATTTACCGTGTTTTAGGTGAAAATGCCTCAAACGCAGCTACTGGTGATGGCCAAGCTGGATGGAAACTAACAAACGGATTTAGCAGCGGCTCTGAAATTCATGAAAATGGCGGCGCTTATGGTTTAATTGTTTTTCCATCCGCAGCTGCTGAGACCACTCCATGCACAGGTACTTTAGCTGCTGTCTGGTATGTCGACGAAGGCGCAGTTCTTCTTCAAGGAGCTGTCCGAGGTACTGGTTCGGCTCAAGTAACTCAAGCCGGTGCTTTAATTAAGTCTTCTAATGGAGAGTTTACAGCTGTTATCTCTGGCTCAGGTGGAGTACTAAAAACTGCAACTTTTGATTTTAATAAATCATCTAGAAAGTTTATTCGCAAAGTGTTCAATACAGACGCTACTTTATTAAACAGCACGCTCCACACTACCACTGAAAAATATTTCCTTGGTGAGACGTTCGAGTCGAACGTTATTAATGGTCAAAATAGTGAATTGGCCCTCGACGGCGCTGCTTATACTGGTACTGCTCTGCATGGCGCAATTGTTGCTCTCGACGGCACTGGAGAATCTGGAATTGTTTGGGCAGACCACAAAAAGCAAGCTACAGCAGCTCAGACTGGTTGGTTTATTTCACAAGGCATGGGCCCAACAGCTAATTTTGATCCTGCTAGTGACACTTATGTTGAGAAGCTATTTAAATTTCATGCCCTAGATAGTGGTGAGCATGCCAATAGAGACTACAAGATCTCGATTCAAGAGATCAAGCCTTCACAAAATGAATTCAATGATTTTGGTACCTTCACAGTATTAGTCCGAAGAGGCTCTGACACCGATCAAAATCCTGTCGTACTGGAAAGATACAGCAATGTTAATCTAAATCCAAAATCACTAAACTTCATTGAGAGAGTAATTGGTGATAGGCACCTAAATTATGACTCTGACAAAAAAGTTATCACAGAATTAGGTAATTACCCTAATAGATCTTCTATTATTAGAGTCGAAGTATCACCTCAAGTTCGTGATGGCAAAGCAAAGGCTGGCTGGCTTCCATTTGGAGTTAGAGGTCCATTGGTTCCAGCAACTTTAGAAATTAAAAATGGTACTGGTGCAATTGCAGATACCGGCTGGGTTGACGGCTCTGGTTCTTTGTCTGGCGATACTTTGAATCCGCTTCACCCTGCAGGCAACATACTATTTGTTGCTCCTGCCAATGGCGAAGAAGGCGGCGATGCCAATCATGACAGTTTCACTGGCTCGTTAGTATTCCCAAGAACTAGATTAAGATTGTCTTCTTCTGAGGGCGATATGGTTAAACCAACAAAAGCTTACTTTGGCTATCAATCTAATCTCATCAATACAAAGCGTTTTGATGAGACAAATGTAGACCTCCTTAGAGGCTCGCCGGCTGGCTTGAATCAATTTGCAAAAGGAACAAATAACCAATATTCTTGGGTATTTACATTAGACGACTTAAGGGCATCAGAGACTGATTCTGCTCATGTTTACCATAATCCAGGATCTAGAGCAGCTGCTGGCTCACTTACGGCACTTTCCGGTAGCACCTTTGTTTTAACTGGCTCTTCAGGCGGAAGGTCATTTGCATTTAATCGCTTCACTTCTCCATTATTTGGAGGTTTTGATGGCTTTGACATTAAAGAAAAAGATCCACTTAGAAATGGATTTCTTCAGGGCGGCGATGAAAGATCAAACTATGCTTATTACAGCCTTAAGAAAGCAATTGATGTAACTTCTGATCCAGAGTTTGTTGAATTTGATGTTGCTGTAATGCCAGGTATTACAAATAGCAGCTTAAATACACAATTAATTAGCTCTTGTGAGGAGAGAGGCGACGCCCTAGCTATTGTTGACTTGGCAGGAAACTATACTCCACCAGAACACTCAAACTCCGATGAAAAAGATCGTTTGGGCTCTGTCGATGAAGTTGTTAATTCAGCAAAAGATCTAGGCCTAAACACAAGCTATGGATGTACATTCTATCCTTATGTTCAGATTAGAGACACTCTAAGTGATTCTGTTCTTTACGTGCCTCCTTCAGTTGTGGCTTTAGGTACATTCTCTAGTTCACAAAGAAAATCAGCAGTTTGGTTTGCGCCGGCAGGCTTTACTCGCGGCGGATTAAGTGAAGGCTCAGCTGGACTTCCAGTTATCGGCGTTAGAGAGAGGTTAACATCTGATGACAGAGACAAGCTTTATGATGTTAATATTAATCCAATCGCTTCTTTCCCAGCGGAAGGTATTGTAATATTCGGTCAGAAGACTCTACAAGTAACACCTTCCGCCTTAGACAGAATTAATGTCAGAAGACTTCTAATTTTCGTCAAGAAAGAGATTTCCAGGATTGCAGCAACGACATTGTTTGAGCAAAACGTATCTGCCACTTGGGATAGATTCAAAGGTAGTGTTATTCCATTCTTGGAAGAGGTTCAGGCTGGCTTAGGTCTTACAGACTTTAGAGTTATCTTGGATGAGACAACAACAACACCTGATTTGGTTGATAGAAATATTTTATACGCTAAGATTTTCTTGAAACCAGCTCGCTCAATTGAGTTTATCGCTCTAGACTTTATCATTACTAAGAGCGGTGCTTCTTTTGATGATTAAAAAAAATATTAAAAACTAATTAAGTATACAGGAGACAAAATAGATGGCACAGTTTTTCAGCCCAGCAGAACAAGGTTTTCAACCGAAAAGAAAGTTTAGATTTTTGATTAATTTTAGTGGTCTAGGCTTGGAAACACAGTACATGGTCACACAGACCAAAAAGCCTTCTTTTGAGTTAACAGGTCCAACAGAGCATAGAGTTCTGAACCACACTTTCAAGTTTCCTGGTATTGTAAAGTGGAATGATATTGACGTCACTTTTATTGACGCTATTGATCCAAACATTGGCTCAAAATTTTACAATGTTTTAAGAAACATGGGCTATATTCAGCCAACTGATTTTAATAATTTAGCAGCTGGTATTTCTAAGACTCAAGCAAGAGCAGCTTTAGGCGAGATCGTCATTAAGCAGCTTGACGCCGGCGGTTTTGAAGTTACACCAGGTACAGGTGGTGAGTTACCTACTAACGTTGTTCCAGGTACTAGATATTATGAGGAGTGGTCACTTAAGAATGCTTTCTTGAAGAGTGTTGACTATGGTGATCTTTCTTATGATGACGAAGGTTTGGTAAATGTCACAGTTGGTATTACATATGACTATGCTGTTTACAACGCTTACGAGGGCGGCCTTGCCCTTTAAACAAGAGAGGTTTAAATGAGAAACAACCAGAAGCGCTTAGGTGCACAGCCTCAGGCTGCGGCTTCTAAAGCACCTTCCACTGGTTTAGTTTATGAAGTGCCAACAGAGTTTGTTGAGCTACCTTCTAGAGGTATGTTCTATCCACCTGATCATGCACTACATAACCAAAAAACTATTGAAATTAAGCTAATGACAACCAAAGAAGAAGATCTTCTAGCATCAACAGCCTTAATAAAGGAGGGTGTTGTTATTGATCGATTGATGGAGAGTATTGTCGTTGGCGATGTCGACGCTAATGAATTATTGGTTGGCGATAGAAATGCGATTATGATTGCAGCTAGAATTTCTGCATATGGAAATGAATATAAGGCTACTAGCCGATGTGGCGTTTGCTTCCACTCACAAGATCATTCATTTGACTTGAAAAAAATTAATTATCTAGATTCTTGTTTTGATCAAAAGAAGTTAAAAAAGATGGGAGTTACTTGGAATGCAGAGCAGCAGGTTTATGAGTATAAGCTTCCTAAATCTGGTATAAAAGTTGGCATACAAATACCTACTGGCAATGATGAGTTGCTTCAAAATCAAATTGAAGCTAATAGAATAATATCTGAGACAATGAAAAAATTAATTTATTCAGTTGATGGTCATTGTGAGGAAGACGTCGTTTCAGGATTTGTTGAGAATATGTTAGCATGGGACTCTAGAAGCCTAAGAGAGGTAATTCCCAATATTTTCCCAAATATTGAATTAAAACAACCAGTAGAGTGTAAAAAATGTGGAAGTGTAGAAGATAGGGAGGTTCCGCTTACTGCGGAGTTTTTTTGGCCTGGATGAAAAATATATGGAAAGAGTGTATGAGCACTTTTTTTATATGAAATATTATGGTGGCTGGAGTTTCATTGAGGCCTATAATCTTCCAGTTGGACTTCGAATGTGGTTTTTGCGAAAGCTTTCTGATCAGATTGAGAAAGAAAATGAAGCTTTAAGCGGTAATTAATTAAGCCTTGTGTGGAGCAAGGCTTTATTTTTTTGTGTAAAACTATTTATATAGGCTGGAGGTTTATTTATAATGCCGGAAAATGATGACAGTATTGTAGCGTCGACCATTGAAGCTTTAATTGGTCAAGGCTTGGATGCAGGGAAAATTAAAGAACATACCGAAGAGCTTAAAAAAGCAATTAATGCCACACAAGATTTTACCAGTGCACAAAAAATTGCTCTGGCAAATAGGCTGGAAATACTTAAATCTCTAGAGGATTCCACGCGCGAGGTGAAGTTGCTTGCCGCGGCTGAGAAAGAGGGAGCCGACGAAAAGCGTAAGCTTGCAGAAGCTATCAATGCTGCCAAAGAATCGCTTGAAAACTTTCGAAATTCTCAGAGCGCTCACATCATGAGCCTGAAAGAAGAGATTGGGTTTAATGAAATTAATTTATCTCAGCTTAAAAAGATAGAAAAAATATATGAGTCTGGACTAGGAAAAAAACTACGCGATGAGGCCGA
>Ga0098074_1000465_pt1 | contig 27579 bp, 19 predicted proteins | sample 32_taG_FD_75064 | JGI IMG/M metagenome (GOLD analysis project Ga0098074, IMG submission 75064) | Marine viral communities from the Gulf of Mexico - 32_GoM_OMZ_CsCl metaG | ecosystem: Environmental > Aquatic > Marine > Oceanic | place: Atlantic Ocean: Gulf of Mexico | collected 2015-07-12
ATTGCGGCTTCTAATACAGCTACAGGATTAGCACCAGGGACATATACAGTAACAATTACAGATAATATTGGTTGTGTTGCTACAAACACAATTAATGTTGGAGCTGGAGCGCCTTGTGCATGTTTAATCACGAATATGTTTGCTAGCATAGGTGCTTGTGAACCTGATAACACGTTTGATGTAACAGGTGATTTTACTTTTACAAACAGTCCTAGTACAGGAACAATTGTTGTTGAAGTGACGAATGGCTCAGGAACACAAACACAAATATTCAATCCACCTTTTGTAGATGGGCAAGTTTATAATTTTGACGTACAAGGAAATGACGCAGATGGTTCACCGGTAACTGTAACAGTTTACTTCTCAGATGACTTATCATGCACAGCTGATATTACAAGTACTTCACCAAATGAATGTGCATGTGATGCAGAAGTAGGAACGTTTACAGCTGGAATTACTGGAATTAGTACAAATAACTATGTATTATGTTTTGGTGATCAATTCAATGTGGCCTCTAATAATGATGGAACAGATCCTCAAGAAGCAACAAATCCTCCTGGCCCAACTTATGACCCAGGAATTGCATACTTGGCATACGAATGTCCACCAACAGTATTTCCTCAAGATGATATTAACACTGATCCTTGTTTAATTGGAATAGTTTCTTTTAATCAAGTGTTTAATTCAACCAATTCATTTGGACAACCTCCTTATGCTGGAACATACACAAATAATACAATTTATTATGTTCCAATTACAGTTTATAGTGTAGTAGATGGATATTATTCTTATACGAATACTTCTGAGAATTGCTATGACATGGGTGAAATATTCTCAGTACAATATTTGCCACAAATAACATTTACACAAGTTCAAGATTGTCAAGCTGGAACAGTTACGGCTACCATTAATGGTGGTCAACCATCAGTCGATGGAACTTCATTTTCTGTCGTTCCTGGAAGTTTAGTCCCTGCGACAGCTAGTTTTGGTAATACAACAGCTCCACTTGGAGGAACGATTACAATCAATGGCTTAGTAAATGGAGATAATTATTCATTCCAAGTACAAGACGCAAATGGTTGTCCTAGAACTATTTCTGGTACTTTCACTGGTGTAACAAGTTCAGCATTTACTTATCCTCAATCTGCTTATTGTAAAAATGCTGCGAATCCAGCTCCAATTATTTCAGGAGTAGGTGGAGGAAATTTCACAGCTGCTCCTGGTGGTTTGGTAATCAATCCATCATCGGGTGTGATCAACATGGCGGCTTCTACTGTTGGAACTTATACAGTTTCGTATACTTCTCCTGGCGCACCTTGTAATAGTACATCGACTTTTGATATCACAATTAATCCATTGCCTGTAGTAGTTGTTCCAAATGCTTCGATGTGTGTCGGAGGTTCAGCTGTATTGAATGCAAGTGGTGCTGATACTTATACTTGGTCTCCAGGGGCTAGTTTAAGTGCGACTACCGGAAGCTCTGTTACAGCAACTCCTGCAACAACAACAGTATATACCATTACAGGTACAATTACTGCAACTGGATGTGTCGGTTCGACAACTGCAACCGTAACTGTGAATCCGCTACCAACAATTGGTGGAACGTTGAACGCGTGTATTGGAAATACTAGTCAATTAACTGGTTCTGCTACTGCGAATGCATCAACTCCATGGGTTAGTTCAAATACAGCGGTTGCAACAGTGAGTTCAACAGGTTTAGTAACTGGTGTGAGTGCCGGAACAACAACAATTACATATACTAATACAAATGGTTGTCAGGTTACAGCTACGTTTACGGTGAATCCACTGCCAAACGTTGTGGCGGATGATGTTTCTGTTTGTGTAACGGGTACTGTGAACGTAACAGCTTCTGGTGCGAATACGTATACTTGGTCACCTGGTACAAATTTGAGTGCTACGACTGGATCATCAGTTGTGTTTACTCCAGGAACAACAACAAATTATACTGTGACTGGTACGGATGCAAATGGATGTACAAATACTGATCCTGTTACTGTAACTGTTTTATCCAATGCACCAATTGTCGCAAGTGCTGATGTAACAATCTGTAATGGTGACCAAACGAATATTTCTGCTGGTGGTGGTGTTTCATATACTTGGAATCAAGGATTGGGAGCGGGACAAAACTTTAACGTTTCGCCAACCACAACGACAACATATACTGTGACAGGTACAGACGCGAATGGATGTGTTGGAACAGATCAAGTAGTCGTGACAGTTAGTCCAGTTCCTACCGTAAATGCGGTAGCGAATCAAACAGTATGTGCCAACTCCAATACAACAGCAATTAATTTTTCAAGTGTGCCAGCTGGGGCTTCATTTACATGGACGAATTCGAACTCAACAATTGGTTTAGCTGCGAGTGGTTCTGGTAACATTGCTTCTTTTACAGGTTTGAATGCTGGTGCTTCTGCTGAGGTTGCAACGATTACAGTGACTCCGACATTAAACGGTTGTCCTGGTACGCCTTTGAATTTCACAATTACAGTGAATCCATTGCCAACTGTGAATGCTGTGCCGAATGTGGTAGTATGTGCAAATAGTGCAACAACTCAAATTGATTTTGCAAGTAATCTTCCAGGAACAACATATAGTTGGACAAATTCGAATCCAGCAATTGGTTTAGCTGCAAATGGAAATGGTAGCATTGCGAGTTTCACTGCAACGAATGGAGGTGCAGCACCTATTACAGCGACAATCACTGTTACACCTACAACAAATGGTTGTACAGGAGCTCCAACCAATTTTATGATTACTGTGAATCCATTGCCAACAGCAACGATCTCTGGTACTGCATCTGTTTGTGAAGGTGGAACAAGTCCAGTAATCACATTTACTGGTGCAAATGGAGTTGCTCCATATACTTTTACTTACAACATCAATGGCGCAGGTCAAACTACAATTACTTCTACGGGAAATACGGCAACAATCAACGTGCCATCAACTCCTGTTGGAACATATAATTATAACTTAGTTAGTGTAGTAGATGCTTCGTCGACCGCTTGTTCTCAAAATCAAGCAGGAACGGCGACAATTACAGTGAATCCAAATCCAAGTCCTGTTATAACAGGAGCGACAGAGTACTGTGCTGGAACAACTGCTACAATTAGTACAACCGTTCCATATTCAACATATAACTGGTCAACGGGAGCAGCAACTCCTTCGGTTCAAGTAACAGATGCTGATAATCCAATTACTGTAACTGTTACGAATGCTAATGGATGTTCTGCAACTTCAGCAGCATATACAGTGAACGAAAACACAGTGATTACTTACAATACACAAGTTGAAATTTGTCAAGGTGGTTCTGCAGTCATTCATGGAAACACAGAATCAACTGCAGGAGTGTATTCACAAACATTTGTATTGCCTACAGGTTGTGATAGTACTTCCAATGTTACCTTGATTGTTAATCCATTGCCGGCAATTAATGCAGGTACTGATATAACAGTTTGTGATGGTCAATCAGTGACTTTAAATGGTTCAGGTGCGCCAACTCTTGTTTGGTCGCCAATGCAAACAAATGGTGTGCCGTTCAATCAAGCTGTTGGAACAGTAACATACACAGTTACAGGAACAGATGCTAATGGTTGTCAAAATACAGATGATGTTGATGTTACAGTCAACCCACTTCCAACTGTCAATCCTATTGCAAATCAAACGATTTGTGCTAATACGAATACAGCAGCAGTGAACTTTACGAGTGCACCTCCTGGATCAACATTTAGTTGGACGAATACGAATACATCAATTGGTTTAGCAGCTAACGGAAATGGATCGATTGGTGCATTTTCAGGTCAAAATGCTGGTTCAACGCCTATCGTGGGAACAATTAATGTAACTCCAACATTGAATGGTTGTGCTGGAACTCCATCAAACTTTACAATTACTGTTAATCCGTTGCCTTCGGCTTCAATTTCAGGAACGGCTTCAGTTTGTTTGAATGGAACTTCACCAGTAGTAACATTTACAGGTTCGAATGGAGTAGCTCCTTATACCTTTAATTATACATTAAATGGTACGCCGAACTCAATTGTTTCAACTGGAAATACAGCAACAATCAATGCTCCAACAGGAACGGCAGGTATATTCAATTATTCACTTGTTAGTGTAAGTGACGCAAGTGCAACGGCTTGTTCAAACACTGCTGCTGGTACAGCAACTATAACTGTGCACGCATTACCAGTTGTGAATGCTGGAGTTGATCAGACAGCTTGTTTGAATGACAATGTTACTTTAACAGCTACCGGAGCGGTTTCATATGTGTGGTCGCCATTGGTTTCAAACGGTGTTCCATTTGTTCCGAGTATTGGAAGCCAAAATTATACGGTTACAGGTACAGATGGTAATGGCTGTGTGAATACAGATATTGTGAATGTTACTGTAAATCCTTTGCCTACAATTGTTGCAGGTCCAGACATTGTTATCTGTTTGGGTGATCAAGCTACTTTGACAGGTTCTGGTGGTGGAGCAGGAGCAGTGTATAGCTGGACAGCCCCTGTGGTTGATGGTACGCCATTCTCACCACTAGCAACAGCGACTTATACAGTTACTGGAACGGATGCCAATGGATGTCAAAATACTGATGATGTTGTTGTTACCGTTCAACCTTTACCAGCTATTAATGCTGGAAATGATCTGAATGGTTGTGAAAGTGATGATTTTATCTTGACCGGATCCGGTGGAGGAATTGGAGCAAATTATACATGGGATAACGGTGTTGTAAATGGACAATCATTTAACTCTCCGGTTGGAACAACAACATATACGGTTACAGGAACAGATATTTTCGGTTGTGAGAATACAGATCAAGTTGATATTATCGTAGAACAAGCACCAGCTGTAAGTTTTGATTGGGATCAGGCTGGAAATTGTGCTCCGGTTACAGTTACGTTTACAAATACATCAATTCCTGCAGGTGTGAATTGTGTTTGGACATTTGATGATGGTACTGTAGTAAATGGATGCGGACCAATTGTTCATACCTTTACTTCGGCTGGAACATATGGTGCTTCCTTACAAACAGAAACAGCCTTAAGTGGTTGTGTTGGTTCAGTGTACTATGCAGATATCATCGTAGTAGAAGCAAATCCAATTGCGAGCTTCACAGCTTCTCCGGATGAAACAACTACCTTGAACACTGAAGTTCACTTCACAAATACTTCTGTAGGTGCAACGAATTATTCATGGGATTTCGGAGATGCATCAGCATTGTCGAATGAAGTTCATCCTGTTCACGTGTATGATGAAGATGAGGTTGGATCTTATTATGTAACATTGATTGCAACAACTCCTGGAGGTTGTGCAGATACTGCGCATTTGTTGATAAGAGTGGATGAAGAACTGATCTATTATGTGCCAAATACATTTACTCCAGATAGAGATGAATTCAATGAAGTGTTCCAACCAGTATTTACTTCAGGTTTCGATCCGTACAATTTCTCCATGTGGATTTTCAACCGTTGGGGTGAAGTTGTGTTCGAAACACATGATGCATCGATTGGATGGGATGGAACGTATGGTGTTGATGGAAACGATTGCCAAGATGGAACATATACTTGGAAAATTGCTTTCAAAACAACGAGAAATGATGAGCGTAAAGTGATTCATGGTCACGTGAACCTCTTGAGATAAAAAGATAGAATTAAAAAAGGAGACTCATTTGGGTCTCCTTTTTTTATGTCTGATAATTTGTTTGCTAAAATTGTTGAATCATTTCTCGTGTTTCAACGGTAGGTAATCCTACCACATTGTTGTACGATCCTTCAATGCTTTTTACACCAATTAATCCTATCCAATCTTGAATTCCATAAGAACCTGCTTTGTCAAATGGCTGATGAGTATCAATGTAATGTTCAATTTCTTCTTGAGAAAGTGCGACAAATGTTACTGATGTTGTGACACTTTTAGAAATATGTTTCGATGGTGTTCCGACCCAAATGCCTGAAATGACTTGATGTGTTCTACCAGATAATTTGTTCAGCAATTCAATCGCATTTTCTCGCGAAGTAGGTTTTCCTATGACTTCATTGTCCAACACAACAATTGTATCTGCTGTTATCAATAATTCATCTTCCTTGAGTTCACTCAACAAGGCTTCTGCTTTTAGTTTTGCAATGTGTTCCGGAACGAGTGAATAGTGCAAGTCATCAGGAAAGGATTCATCGGTATCTTTGGTTCTAATTTCAAATGAATATCCTAGTTCGCCTAATAATTGTTTGCGACGTGGTGATTTTGACCCTAAAACTAATTTCATGAATGAAGAAATAAATAAATGATTCCTGAGAACATGGATACTTTCAGTCCTGTTTTAATGCCAATGATTTTCCATTTGAAAGAAGTAAATGAAAGGAGGAATAACAAACAGTTTAAAAGTGCGGCAATGGTGATCGGAAGTGAAAGTACCCAATTAAAATCTGTATAATAAAAAAGTGTCCCAGGTAAATAGGATATAGGGAACAATATCAATAGAATTCCAATGATTTTCAAGGTATTCTTTTCTCCAATCAACATTGGAAGAGTTTTGGCGTGAATCAACTGATCACCAGCCACATCTTCAATATCTTTCACCAATTCTCTCGATAAATTTTGTAAAAATGCCATCAACATAAAAATGAAAACTATCCAAAAAATAGAAATGTTAAATAACGCATCATTGCTATTGAACAAGATATGATTAATCAATTTTGCATCATTCACTTTTAACGTAAACAATACAGTTAAAAATATGACTAATACACTCAACGCTGAAATAACTAAATTGCCAATCACTGCGATTTTTTTCAGTTTTGCACTGTACCACCACAAGAATGAAATGGAGGTAAAATGAATGAAAATGTACCAAAATGTACTATGTTTCCAGCACAAATACATGGCAATAAGAAATGCGATAACATTGAAAACCCAATGAGACACAATTGCCCATCTTCGTTTAATCGACTTGGAGATAATCAATCGATCGGGTTTGTTAATTCGATCTGCCTTTACATCAAAATAATCATTGATGATGTTTCCTCCTGCGGCTATCAACAAAGTTGAAAAAACCAATAAGCCAAAATCATACTCATTGTCGAACAGTTCTGGTGAAAAGGAATAAATGTAATACCGAACACCATACATTGTGATGGCAATGATAGCCAAGTTTACTGGACGAATGAGGCGAAGGAAGTTCACTATTTAATGATTTTATATTCTGTTCGTCTGTTTTCTTGATGCGCTGCTTCTTTCTCTTTTTCAGAATTCATGGCTTCAATTGCAGCATCTGAAATGATTGGTTGTGATTCACCATATCCTTTTGCCTGTAATCGAGATGCATCAATTCCTTTTGAAATCAAATATTCTACAACTGATTTTGCACGATTGTCAGAAAGCAACAAATTGTCTTTTGCATCGCCACGTGTATCAGTATGTCCAGCAATTTCAATTTTCAATTGTTTGTTCAAATTCAAGAAATCAACCAATTTATTCAACTCGATGAATGATTCTGGTCGCAAACTAGCCTTGTTTAAATCGAAAAATACATTCTTCAAAGTCACACCAATAGCATCGCTTGTAATCGGAACCATTGGCACATCCATGTGAATGGCCTCCAATCCATCTGGATTTGTCATGTTGAAGTTTTGAGAGAAGAAAGTGTATCCCGGATACGTTACATTCAATGCGTATTCTTTGTTCAATGGTAGTGAAACCATGAATTCACCTGTCAAACGATCTGCTTCTGAAACAATGACTTCTTTCCCCGTTTTAATGTCGATCAATTGAAACTTACCTGGAAGCGGATTGCGGGAAATGGCATCAAAAACAACTCCTTCAAAATACAAAGTTTTAGTTGGACGCAATTCCACAGGCAAAGTAAACATGTAAATATCTAAATCACCATAACCTCCTTCACGATCAGAAGCAAAAAAGGCAATGTCGCCCTCTGGACTGACCATCAATGAGTTTTCATCTGCACGGGAGTTGATTGGGTAACCTAAATTTTGTGCTTTGCTCCAATTTCCGTTTTCATCCATTCTTGAGACAAATAAATCGGAACCACCAATTCCTACATGTCCGCGTGAAGCAAAATACAATGTTTTACCATCTGGGTGAATCAAAACGGATTCCTCTTGCAAAGGAGTGTTGATTGTAGATGGAAGTCGAACAGGAGAGCCCCAAGTTCCATCATCTTGTAGTGTTGACACGAAAATATCTGAATCAGGTTGTTCTCCACGTTTACTCACTCTTCTCACAAAATACAATGACTTTCCATCCGCTGAAATCGACGGTTGAGATTCCCATAAAAAACTATTCACTAATCCAGGAAGATTGACTGGGTCTGTCCAGCGACTTCCTAATTTTTTCGTGTAGAACAAGTCGCAACTTCCTTTTCCATATCTTCCTTCACCATAATCTTTTCCTGTAACATCGGGACATGCAACAAAGATCAATGATCGTCCGTCAGGTGCAATCGTTGGAGCTCCTTCATTATTTACAGTGTTCACATTTTTAGGCATAGGAATCGCTGTTTGCCATTTCCCATTTTCCAATTGTGAAACGTAAAAATCTTCTTGTTGTTGATTCATTGGTGCTCGTTCATCGTGAATACGACGGGTAAAAAGGATTGTTTTTCCATCAACAGTAATAGTTGGAAAATACTCAGGGTCTTTCGTGTTAATTCCTGGTCCTACATTGATTGGTTTGAAGACACTTGGATTTTTAATGGCATGATCCGCAAATTCGCAACTTGCATAAATGATATTTGCTTGGGCCACTAGTTCTGGATTCGCGTTTTTATTGCGCACATAAATGTCAATGTTTTTCATTGCACTAGCGTAATCTCCAACCGTATATTGAGCATTGGCTAGAAAGAAGTAAGTACTTCCAGTTGCCGCATGATTTGGATTAATAGCCAATGCCTTCTCGTAATTCTTAATGGCATTTTCATAATCGTAAATGTACTCGTAGAATTCACCAGCTAATAAATAAGCCTCCCAAAAATTGGGTTCTTTTTCAATTGCTTTGTCCAATAGTGCGATTCCAGCCCGGTAATTTGGTTGGTGCGTTTGTGGATCCACAGATGCTCCTGGTGCTCTGCGTGCTTCTTCAAACAATTTAACAGCTTTACTGTTGCTCACAGAATATTGAGCGGTACTACAACTTGCCATTAAAAGCAATGCGAAAAGAAAAAGTGTATTTTTCATAATTATGGAATATTCATGTATTTATGCGTTTGCAAAGAAACTCTCCAATTAGGATGTTCTTTTACATACTCAATGATTAAAGGCAAAAACCGTTCCTGTTTTGACCATTCTGGTTGGAGAAATAATTCGCAGTTGGAAGAGACTTTTGCTGCGTGACTTTCAGCCCATTCAAAATCAGAAGGATGACTAATAACTACTTTTAGTTCATTTGCACGATTGTATGATTCATCACATGGTGCTTTGAATTTCTTTGGAGAAAAGCAATACCAATCAATTGCACCTTGGACAGGATAACAACCAGAAGTTTCGATCGCTACTTCGATATTGGCAGCTTTCAATGCATTAACAATTCCGTTCAAATCATACAAAGCAGGTTCACCTCCTGTGATCACACAAAAATCGGTTCCAGAAGCTTTTACTTCTTGCATGATATCAACCAAGGATAATACTGGGTGAATATCGGCATCCCAACTTTCTTTTACGTCACACCAAACACAACCAACATCGCAGCCAGCTAAACGAATAAAATAAGCAGCTTTGCCAGAGTACCTTCCTTCACCTTGAATGGTGTAGAAATGCTCCATGATTGGTAATTCAATTTCTGTATTAACTTCTTTGATGTGCATTGTTAAATCTTCTCTAATTCATCTATTTGGTCGACATGCAATACGACTATTCCATCATCTGAAATATCGTAATTCTTTGCAAATTTCACATTTTCTAGCCATTGATCACCACCAAATGAGTGTTTTGTCAAAATTGTTTGACTAAAGGTCTCATCAAATGATTCTACAAGGATTACCACTTCAGCATTTCGACTTTTTAATTCTGCTAAAGATAAATCATATAATGGTGAATCGTCTTTAATTTTGTGCACAACTGTCCAAGTCAACGGGAAAAATGTGATAAAGTCAGTTTCCAAGTTTAGTTTGTAATACAATTTATCGAATCGGTTACTTTGTTTTGCCGAATCTAAAATAAACATTGCTTCTACTTTTGAATTGAGTAACATCGTATTCCGTTCATTCACCATTTTGAACATGAGTGCTTTTCCTTCTTCAAAAGGAGTAATTAAGATGTTATTCGAGAAGCGTATTTTGGAAGATGGTTTTGAAAAGCGGCCGTACAGTAAACCAGTTGCAATAGCAAATGCTAAAAGTCCAATGAATGCCTCAAAAGATGCTATGAGGTTAGAGACAATTCCTGTTGGAGCAATGCCACCATATCCAACAGTGGTAAAAGTTTGAACGGAAAAAAAGAAAGCATGAAAAAATGGGTGAATAGCGGAGTCAATTCCGTTCAATTGCTCAATGCCGACACTTAAATAGCAACAGGCAAAAAGCACATTGATTAAGATGTATCCTGCAAGTAATAGACTCAAAAAAGCAAGCCAATGAATGTCGATGAGAAACTTGTAAAAATCTTTAACGCCGTGGATTCCACCTTTTCGAATGATGTTGTACGAACCATCTTGATTGATGAGTCGCTTCACTTGTTTCGAATACTTGGAGCCTAAACCAGGATCATTTTGTTGCGCCATACCACGAAGATATGGAAGTTCAATTAGTTGGCGTCAATGAATTTCCACTTTTTTCTCAATCGTTTGTGTTCGGATAAAAAAGCTTGTAGATTTTCAGTGGAGTTTTCAGAATGTTGAATAATGGATCTAAATGTGACCCTTATTTTTTCAAGGATTTCCGAATCCATTAAAATTTCAGAAGTATGCGTGTCAAAGCTATGGTTGACGTATACACCAATGATTTTATTTTTATCCGTAATTTCTTCCTCCGTTGGAAATTCTTTCTTAGAAAGTTCATCCAGAAACGGTAAAAGGCGCGCACTCAAGTTGATGAAATGGCGCAAAATAAAGAGAGCCTCATTGACTTGCTCTATTTTTTTTGATTTCATAATAACTTCATGTGTTTTCATACCATATAAACGATTCAAATCATTTTTTGGTTGGAGATAGGTCTTTGAATGAATATTTTTTCAGTTTTGATGAACATCGCATAGTATTTCTTGAGCAAAGTGTCTTATCTTTGTCATTGAATTTAACAATACTAACTATATGAAAAAAATATTACTTGTAGGATTGTGTCTTAGTATGGTAACTGCCACGTTTTCACAAACGCAAATTGGAAACTCTGATTTCGAGGCTTGGGAAAATGTTTCAGGTTCTGATCAAGAACCGGTGAATTGGAATAGTTTTTTAACTGCATCTGGAAGTTTAACTTGGGCTGCAGCGAACCAAATTCAGTCATCTACAGATGTTCGTCCAGGATCAACTGGAACGAAAAGCTGTAGAATCAACGCGCGTAGTGCACTTGGTATTGTTGCAAATGGAAATGTGAATTTAGGTCAAGTAAACATGGGGTCAGCCTCACCAACAAATGCATCCAATTACAATATTTCTCGCACTGCACAAGCTAACTTCTCAGAAGCAATGCCTCACCGTCCGGATTCTTTGATTTTTTGGGCAAAAAGTCAATGTTCTGGAAATGCACGTGTGAAAGCTACGATTCATGATGCATATGATTACCGTGATCCAGAAGACGCGGCATCAACTTCACACGTTGTTGCAACAGCAATTTTAAATTTCCCAGCTGCAGGTGGTGTTTGGAAGAGATATTCTGTTCCATTTAACTACACTGGACCAGCAACAGCGCAAGCATACATATTAATGACATTCACAACAAATCAAACTCCAGGAGGTGGATCTGCAAGTGATGTATTGTTCATTGATGACGTGTCATTGTATTACAATCAAGCGCCAACAATCAATCCTGATTCATATGTAACTGATGAAAATATTGCGATCAACTGTACTGTTTTATCCAATGATACTGATCCTGAAAATGGAATTGTAGCATCTTCGGTATCAATCACTTCACAGCCTTCAAATGGTATGGTGAGTGTGAATGCAACGACAGGAGTGATTACATATACTCCAAATACAAATTATTTCGGAACGGATTCATTTATTTATTCTGCATGCGACAATGGAAATCCGGCCTTGTGTGATACTGCTATTGTTAATATTACCATTAATGCTGTGAATCAAGCGCCTGATGCTGTCGCAGATTATTACTTTACACCGGTTGATGTTCCTGTAAATTGTACTGTTTTGAATAATGATACAGATGCTGAAAATGCCATTGACGAAACGACAGTGACTATTACTGTTCAACCAACAAATGGAAGTGTTTTGGTGAATTCAATAACGGGAGTAATTACATATACACCAAATTCTGGGTACATCGGATTGGATAATTTTCAATACAAAGTATGTGACGAAGGTGTTCCTTCTCCAGTGTTGTGTGACTCCGTTGGTGTAACAATCAATGTTTTCGATCCAGGAACGAACCAACAAATGATTGCTAATGATGATGCTATTTCAGGTCAACACGACACACAAATTGCATGTAATGTATTAGCGAATGATGTTGATCCTGAAGGATTAATCGATATGACATCAGTTGCCATTGTTACTCAACCAACGAATGGAGCGGTAGTAGTAGATGGTGTGACTGGAATGATTACTTACACGCCAAATCCTGGTTATGTAGGAGCGGATTCATATTCTTATAGTGTTTGTGACCAAGGTTCACCAGCAACATGTGATACCGCAGTTGTGTCAATGACCGTGACGAATTTGGATGCGGGAATTGAAGACGTTGCGCAACAAGCAATCCAGTTCAAATTAGCTGGAAATGCAATTCTTTTCTCATCGAATGGACAATTGAATGGAGAGTACAAAGTATTTGATTTAGTTGGACAATTGGTACAACGTGGAAAAATTGCAAGCTACGTTCCTTTTGATCAAAAATCTGGTGTGTACTTAATTACAATTGAATCTTCTGCTGGCAGAGTTACGAAGAGAGTATACAAAAATTAAAAGAATTTATATATTTGAATTAGCTACTTCATTATTGAAGTAGCTTTTTTTTAATTGCTTATGAAACAACATTTACTATTCGCTTGCCTTTTATTAGTATCAACAAGTGTTTTCGGTCAAACAGCAAAGATTGTAGGGAAAGTCACTGATAATAAAAAAGACCCCATTTTTGGAGCTTCTGTCATCTATAAAAAAGACATCACCATCGGAGCAAATACGGATGAAAACGGAAACTATTTGTTAGAAGTTCCTGTTGGAGCGTGCATGTTGATATGTAGGTATTCTGGAATGATTACAGATACATTTTTTGTGGATGTAAAAGAGAATGAAACCATTACTCATGATGTAGTTTTAACTTCTTTTGTTCAAACGATTGACGGAGTAGAGGTGAAAGTAGGGAAGTTTGATCGTCCATTGGAAGAACAAACTGTTTCATTGGAAATCATTCGTCCAGAATTAATTGAAAATAAAAACACACGAAGTATCGAAACGGCATTGGATCAAACTCCAGGATTAAACATTTTGGATGGTGAGCCACAAATTCGTGGAGGAAGCGGATTTACTTTTGGTGTAGGATCAAAAGTAGCTGTAATTGTAGATGATATGCCAATGTTGTCTGGTGATGCAGGTCGACCTGAATGGGGATTTATTCCAGTAGAAAACATTCATCAAATTGAGGTAACGAAAGGAGCCGCTTCTGTTTTGTCTGGAAGTTCAGCCTTGTCTGGCTCCATTCACATTCGCACAGCTTATCCAAAGGCGAAGCCTATGACGAAGGTGAACGTTTACAGCGGTTTGTATTCTGAACCAAATGTAGAAGGAGCAACTTGGTGGAATAATACTCCGTTGATCGCTGGAGCTAATTTCTTGCATACGCGACAAGTAAAAAATTTGGATGTAGTAGTTGGTGGAAATTTCAATTATGATCATGGATACATCGGACCTCCAAGAACGGATTCTTTGGTGTTTGAAGATACTTTGTCCAACTTCAACGAAGCTCAAATGTCTTCGAAGCGTGCACGCTTGAATTTTAATTTACGCTACAGAAGTAAGAAATACAAAGGATTGAGTTATGGAATTAACGGGAATTTCATGATGGCTCAAAGTAATTTGACGTTTGCTTGGTTGAATGATACTTCTGGATTGTATCAAGCATATCCTGGAGCAGTTTTCTTACAGGATCAATTTTTATTCAACGTTGACCCTTATTTGAATTTCTTTACGGCAACACAAGGGAAACACTCATTCAGAATGCGTTTGTTGCATGCAGATAATAAATTGACTTCTAATCAGTCGAATCGAGCTTCAACGTATTACGGAGATTACATGTTCCAGAAAACGATTACACGATTAAAAGGTGTTGATTTTGTTGGAGGTATTACTGGAATTTATACTGCATCTCACGCCAATATTTATGCAGGGTCTGGTAGTCCAAATAACAATTTATTGAATGTTTCAGCTTATACTCAAATTGAGAAAAAGGTGTTGGATGCGTTGAATCTATCAGTTGGTGGTCGATTGGAATATTTCAGTTTGAATGATACTGTAACGGCGATTAAACCAATTTTTAGAGCGGGTGCGAGTATCAAGGTTGCGCAAGAAACGTACATCCGTACATCTTATGGTCAAGGGTTTCGTTTCCCAACAATTACTGAACGATTTATTAAGACTGGTGTTGGAAATTTTGGTGTTTTCCCGAATCCTGATTTAAAACCAGAAAGTAGTTGGAATGCAGAAGTTGGAATCAAACAAGGGTTGAAGTTTGGTAAGCTTTACGGATATTTGGATATAGCAGGTTTTTGGCAAGAATATGAAAATACCATTGAATACTTGTTTGGTTTTTGGGGAGATCCTTCTGCTGGAATTAGTAATATATTCGGATTTAAATTTTTAAATACTGGAAAATCACGTGTATTGGGTATTGATGTTTCGTTTTCTGGAAAAGCGAAAATTGGAAAAGTAGTGGACATTACTTTCATGACTGGATACAATTACATCCTTCCTCAAACTTTGAATCCTGATTACATTTATGCAACGGATGAATTGGGAAGAGAGTTAAGTTATAACTCAACATCTAAAGATTCGTCAGAGCGCATTTTAAAATACCGCTTTTTACACAATGTGAAAGGAGACATTGAATTCGTATTCGTAAAGAAATTTGCAATTGGATTTAGTGCGAAGTTCTTCAGTAAAATGACTAACATGGATGGTGTTATTGAGGAGTTTGAAAATGCAACTGTTGGACCGTTTGTTCAAAACATTCGATACATTGACTATTATGAAAGTCACCGTTTTGGAAATTGGATTTTCGATGCTCGAATCTCTTACAATATCAATGAGAAGCACAAAATTGCAATCATTGGTTCAAACATTTTGAACAGAGCTTATTCCTTGCGTCCGCTTAAAATTGAACCGCCAAGAACAATTATGTTACAATATACATTTAAGTTAGATCGTAACAGTTAAAGAACTTGAACGCGCTTTACAATTTCTCCTTCTGAAGTTTTAATGTGCAAAAACAAAATGCTACAAGCGTACTTTTTCGTTGAAAGAGTGCGCTTTTTTGTTGCTTCAAATTGATCTAATAATTGTCCGTGTACAGAATAGATTGTCAATTCATGATTTTCTTTTGTTTCAATTGTCACAAGGTCGCTTGTTGGATTTGGAAAAAGTGCTACTTCAATGTTCGCGTTTTTGATGCCAAGTGGCGCTTCGTTGATCACACCAACAGCATCCAAATCAAATCCTCCCGAAGGAAATTCGGTTGGATACAAATCATTGATGATTGTTCCCTCTGAGTCAAATGAACCATATTGTGGGTTGATTGTTCCTACAACATCTATCAATTTCACATGAGTAATAGACATCAGATCAATTCCGATTGAATCACTGAGATCATCTAAATCAAATGGTGTTCCATATCCAGCTCTGTATTTTCCAGCTAAATTATGAACGTAGCGACAATCAGAATAGTCGAATGGTCCAATTTGAGTGTTGGTTGGTGTTTCTGAAATCGCCGGAAAACGTACAAAATGTACGCCATCAGAGCTCACTTCTACAAATGCCAATTCTAAAAAATCATCGGCAAATCCATTTTCGAAAACAGCAAAATCCGGTCCCGATTCATTGAAGATTGGACGATCAAAAGTCAAGACAATCACTCCAGAATCACCCAGTGAAACAACGTTACTAGCATTTCCTTCAGCTACTCCAAGAGCATCAGTTGCTTGACCAAAAGATGCCAATCCTTGTCCAGGATCTACGATGTTTAAATAGCCTCGCTGCAAATTAGCACCTGTTGCCCACGAGACAATAATTGAGCTATCCTTGTGAATGGCCGTTGATCCTGCTTGTCCTGCTGCTGGAGCAAATGATTGTCCAAAAGAAAAACCGCATACAAGGAATGTGCTTAAGGTGAAAAGTTGATTAATCATAAATAAGTGCTTTTGAAGGATTTAATCCAACGTGAATTGATTTAAGGTAGGAACCAGAGGATGAATAGCATCGAATGTATCCAGAATTGGTATAGTTCATTGCATCGAAGCAATAGATTTGGTTGCGATTGGAGTCAAATTGAATGTTGTACAGTGTTGTGATACCTGAAACATCAATGAAGTTTGGATTCTCTACAATTCCGAGTGTCGGATCAAATAATTGAATGCTTGATACCGACAAGTTGATGCAATGCAACAAAAGTTTGTTGTTCATTTTACGTGCGCTGGAAACATTGAAAGGATAAGTAGTTTCAACTGTGTTCGTCAATGGATTGATTTTCACCATGCGAGATGGAATTGTTCCATAATTTCCTCTTGCAATGGCATACACATTCCCTAAATAATCTACTTCCAATCCACCAGGATTATTTCCAACAGTAATCTTAAGTAATTCCGTGTTCGAAATTGGGTCAATGACAGAAACCGTTGAATCAACATTTGGATAGTTGAGTCCACCTGAATTTGTCACGTACAAATGATTATTTGCCACGACAATGTCTTCAGGATTAGCGCCAACTTGAATGCGTTGTTGAACTGTTAAACTAACAGTGTCAATGACATCAACATAACCGTCGAAACATGAAACGTATGCTTTTCCATTATAAAATGCGATGGAACGAGGTTGTTTTGGGGTTCCGGAAGCCGACATCGCAATTTGTGCTTCTGAATTTCCTGTTGTTGCATTCAGCACCTCAATTGTACTTGATACATTTACAACAACATAAATTTTATTTCCGTATCGTTGAATGTCATTTCCTGTATCACCCAACAAGCGATTGGCTTTTTGTTCGAAGATGGAATTGTTGACTTCATTTGTTGAAAAATTGACCCAAGACAAGCTCGAATTGTTCTGTTGGAATAATCCCTCGTTGAGGACCAATAAACCGTTTGAAAACGATTCAACAGGAGTAGGATCTTCTTCCTTTTTGTCCTTTTTACAGGCAACAAATAGGAGAGAAGTGATAACGAATAGGAATTTAATCGAACGCATAATTGAAAGAGATTAAATAGTTTCTACCAGGCATAACGTAATTTCGAACGAATGCGTAATGTTGATCGGTGATGTTTTTAATTGTAAGTTGGAGGCGGATTTTGTTGAGTTTATCCAATTTAAACTTGCTAAAAAGCGCTAAGTCGAAAGTGGTAAATCCATCTATTAGGTTTGAAGGGATGTTTTCGTTTAATGAATAACGATTGGAACTTGTAAAGGATGAAAAGCGACATCCAATTCCTTTGTATTCCAATGACCAGTCAATGTTTGAAACATGTTCCGGAACATACGCAATTTGGTTTTTATAAGAAGGACTTTTTCTGTCTGATACATCCAATGATTGTTGATATGTATAGTTAGCATTGATGTTTGTAGACCAATTTTTAAAGAATTTCCAACTAAAAGAAAGAATTCCATCGGCTCCAAGGATTTGGTTTTTGCCAATGTTCTGAATGGACCAAACGAACAAGTTTTTCGTTGGAATGGCAAGAATCATGTTGTCGACCAAGTGATAATATCCGCCAGCTTGAATGCCAAAATAGAATTTCGGTTTGTCAACAAAACTGATGGAATTTCCTATGGCAAATTGATTCGCATCTTCAGGTTTCAAGGCTTTGTTTCCAATGTTATTGTAGTACAACTCATTGAAATTAGGCATTCTAAATGAATTGCGATAATATACATAGACATTGTACTTTTTACCGATGTCTTTTTTGATTTCCATATAAGGATTAAGCCTGAAAACAGCATTCGCTGACTCACCAACATGATTGGATTCTTCTACGTATTGACTTCCAAGTTGTGCAATGAATTGCCATGTTTGTAAGGTGTAATTTGCTTTAAGGAAAGAGTAATTTTGCCAGCGTTTTGGCTTTGCTGTTAACGATTCTCGGGAATACAAGTCACTGTATTGTTCCTCTGTACCGAAATTCAAGGTAATTTTCTTTCCAATGGCATGTGAAAAATTCACTCCAAGATGCTGACTTGAAGTATTGTATGTCGATTTTAGTTCACCGGCAGAGTTCAAATAATTGGGATCTAAGTAATACAAGCTATCTTTCGAGCGATTGATGTACAACCGATATGTCAAATGTTTGATTTTTCCAGAATAATCGAATTTTAATTGAGTATTTGTAGTTGCTAAGCGCTGTGTTGCAAAGTCATTGTAGAGTACAACAGCGCCAGGTAAACCTTGGTCCGCCTGCATGTACTGAAAATAAAAATTGATGTGATGGTTTCTTGCAACCGTATAATGAATGTTAGCGCCAGCATTTAAATCTGTATAGTCATTGTTTCTTCGCGTACCAGTGTAAACCGTCGAATAATTTTGCAAAGAATAGCGATAGGCTCCATCAGCATGTCGGTATTTCATGAAGATGCTACCATGCAATTTTTGTGAGCCAGTTTTAATCAATAGATGCTGATCGATTTGACCAAATGATCCAAATTTGGAGCTCAATTTTTGCACCAAGGGGATTTTTGGAGCAACAGATTGATAGGATTGAACGACTATTGCGTTGGAATACAATTGCGATGAAACGGGAATCATTAATTCCGATGCTCCGCCGCGTTGAACAATGACAGATTCAATATTGTCCAATTGAATTTGAGCTAAGTTCACTTGTCCAGTTTGCGTATTACTTTGACTAAATCCATCCATGACAAAGTTGGTGTGTTGACTGCCTAGACCACGAATGGAAACTGTTTTCAATCCTCCTAATCCACCAAATGATTTCACATTGGCACCCGGAATTTTCTTCAAGAGTTCACCTAGATCATCGGGTTGAAGTGCATCTATGTCTGCACGTGTTAAATAGGTATGCATGGAATCAATTCGATAGGCCTGAAGTTTTTTATAACTTACAGTTACTTCTTCCACCTGTTGCTCTTGTTTTTGCGCATAAACACAAGAACAAGAGCAGAGGAAGATGAATGCTATTCGAATGAATTGATTCAAAAGTGCTTAAAGCTTTACAATTTTTTGTGTGCTTGAACCTGTTGCAGTTGTAATAGTTGCAAAATAGATTCCGCTTGGTAATTCAGAAATGTCGATTGCATTCACTTCTGTAGAAACAGATGGAACCACGATGCTTCCAGCGTTGTTAACAATTGCAACGGTTCCTTTTTCTGAAGTCTTAATACGAACCAATCCAGTTGTTGGATTTGGAGCAATTGACCAATCAATGTTGTTTTCAGCAATTCCAGCAGAAGTTGATTGAGACACAAAATTGTCTAACGCAAAATATGCTGGAGTATTCATTCCGTAAGTTGGATGATTATCTGATGAAGTCAATTCAAATTGAAGCTTGTGAGCTGTCATTGATGATGCCGATAAATCAATTGTTGACCAAGTATCTAAAATGTAGTCATCATTGTCATCTGCAAATCTGAAATCAGCTAAGTAAAATTCAACCGTATCACCAGATGCGTTGTTCGTTGCATCCAACGGAATAATCTTCAACAAGAAAAAGTCTTCACCGTTTGTTCCATCTTCAGTGACACCATCAGCAGCATAAATACTACCAAATTGTTTACCGAATGAATCTCCATCACGCATGCTCAATGCTGCATACGTTGTGTTGGTAACATCGATGCTTGTAATTGTTCTTTCATTCGCAAATTCAATGATACCAGAGCCATAAAACACTCCAAAGTTGCTCGAATTTGAACCACTTCCTGCAAAAGAAGCATATTGATTGGTATACCCAGCAGTTGTTACATCGGTAACATTAGATACTGCATAACCTTGTGCCCAGTAACCACTGTAAGTGTTTGGTAAGATTAAATCACCGAAAACTATTTGACCAGCCAAATCATCACCGTTGTAATACGATTCTGAAGCCAAATCAAAAGATTCAAATGTTAATGAGTCGCCAGCGTCTTGTGCTGAAACGAATTGTGTAGCAATTAAAGCTACTGCGAAAATGTAAATTTTCTTCATACGTAAAAATTTAATAAATTAATAAACGTCGAAGAATCAGTTAATTGGGATACAATGCGATAGCGAATGCTAACGATTTAAGTCCGACCTTAATTCTGAAGTCTTCTTAATACAACTTGTAACAAGTATTCTGACTTACACCAACTTGATTTCGCCTTCCCATTCGATGTTATTGAACAGTGACATTTTGAAATCAATCTTACAGTGCTTACAGCTGCAGATACAGTTCCGGATTTTCACCGGATTCCTTATTTACAAATCAGTGCAAAGTTAAGCCAATTTTTTTAATGACTTACAAATCCCATGTTGAATTGAGTACATTCTCATTTTTTGGAATTGGAATAAGGTCAATAAGTTCTGCCAATTGATAATCTTTGTCTGAAATAGAGTTCGATTCATGATTGTACAACTCCAATGTGAGGTGTGAGCACTTCGTTACTTTAAAATCGGGATGATGATCGTGTTGATCAGCAATCCGTGCGACTTTTGTGACATAATTTGCTAATTCTAATTGTGTTTTGAAACGAATTTCATTGATTAGTTTATTGTTCGATACCTTCCAGCTCATGATTTTTGAATTGAATAGTTAATAATTTGATTGCGTTAAAAAGTTGATCCAAACTTTCGATAATGAAGTAATCGGTTTGAATCACATCTGTGTCATATGGTTTGTGTATGATTTCATCCAAGTTAAATTCAAATTGGTTTTTTGCATCCGTCATGCAAATATTCGATTCCCCAAATGAAGACAAGATTCCAGCCCCGTAAATGCGAGTTCCATTGTCTTGTTGAATTAATCCAAACTCTATGGTAAACCAGTACAATCGTTGCAAGTAAATTTGAATGTCTTCTCTGTGTTTAAAACTTGCTCCAAGCACACCAAATTGATGAATGAAATCCGAATATACGGGATTGGATAATAGTGGAATGTGTCCAAAAATATCGTGAAACATGTCTGGCTCTTCCAAGTAATCCAATTGAGCTCTTGTTCTCAGCCAAGTTGAACTACAGAATTTTTTTTGAGCCAATAATTCGAAAAATTCGTCCACAGGAATAAGTCCAGGAACACAGTGAATTTGCCAACCTGTTCGTGGTGCAAACCATTCGTTTAAATCTTCAAACTTCGGAATGCGTTCACCATGCAAAACCGATTTCATATCGTTCAATGCCGCCAAATATTCACGTGAAGCAAGCTGTTGAAGGTTGTCAAATTGTCGATCAAAAAGCGTCTTCCAGACAGCGTGATCTTCTTGCGTGTAATTACTAAAAATTTGTTTCATATACGGTTTTGATAAAAAAAATGCCCCGACAATGATTGTCGGGGCATAAAATATTTATTCAGCGTGCAATCATTCCTCTCCTTTATAGGATAGAATAATAATAATGCATTGCTGTTGTTCTTAATTTCATGAAGCGAAGATACAATAAATCAGTTGACTACAAAAAACGCACTTTTTTTGTTAATAGTGTGTGTCGACGTAAAATAGAAAGCTTGAGATAGCAGCACATCCAAGCTCTAACTCCCGTTTATTCACGTTTTCGAACACATCACTAGGTGCATGATGAAAGTCAAAATAGCGTTGTGAGTCTGGGACAAATCCGAATAAAACGATGGAAGAATACTGTTTTTTCAAGGGTCCGATATCAACACCACCATATCCTTTTTCAAATGTGTGCAAGTCATAGGCACGGTATTTTTCTGATAAGCTTTGCAAAAACGCTAAGTCAGATTCACCACCATCAACGCTAAAACCGCGTGGTGCAAATCCACCGCGATCACTTTCAATCGCAACAATGTGTTCTTCACCTTTTTCTTTTACCCAAGTTGCATATGTTTCTCCACCTTGATTACCATTTTCCTCATTCATAAAGAAAACCACGCGCAAAGTATTTTTTGGTTTATAATTCAACGTTTTTAAAATACGTAATGCTTCTAGTGAGTGAATCACACCAGCGCCGTCGTCGTGTGCTCCTTCACCTGTGTCCCATGAATCCAAGTGTCCACCAACCGTAATAATTTGGTTCGGGAATTTACTTCCTGTAATTTCACCAATTACATTGAAAGATGGAGTAGGAGGCAATGATTTGCAATCCATTTCCAATACAAAGGTTACTTTTTCTTTGCCTGCAATTTTTGCTAGAATTTCAGCATCTTTGGTGGATAATGCCGCTGCCGGTATTTTGGCAACAGAATCATTGTAATGCATACTTCCCGTGTGTGGATGTTCGTCAATTGGTAATCCGAGAGATCGAATTAATACAGCTGTTGCGCCCAAACGAGATGCTTCAATTGCACCATTTCCGCGAATGGGATAACATTGACCATAGGCTTTGAAAGTGATGATTTCTTGTTCATTCATCTTTTGATTGATGAATACAATTTTTCCTTTTACTGAAGCAGAAGATGCTTTTTTCAAGTCATCAAGATGATTGAAAACTACTATTTCACCGTCGATTGTTCCATTAGTACCAATACTTCCACCCAAAGCTAGTAGGTTGACTTTGATTAATTCTCCAGCTTTTGTTCGAATCCAACCAGCTTCTTTCGTTCCTCGTTCCCAATGTGGTACCATTATCGGTTGCAAATAAACCTTGTCGAATCCACATGCTTCCATTCTTTTTTTCGACCATTCTACTGCCATTGCGGCTTCTGCAGACCCTGAAAGTCGAGCTCCAATATCTTTGCACAATGATCGCAAATTTTCATACGACTGACCATTGGAAAGCGCTTCATTGTAAATTGCACGTACAAAAGCAGAATCGGATTGTTGAGCTAAACTAATAAGTGGAAGGAATAAGATGAGAAGAACTCTAAACATGATGTTACATTTTTTACTAAAGTAAAAAGAATTGGGAAATGAGGAGAAGCAGACATGCGAAATTCTGTTTTATCCTCCCCCTTAATCCCCCTCCAAAGGGGGAAACCTAATAGTGTCTCATCTGAGTTATTGGACTAGAATGGTCAACTTATTAATCAATATCTTTTGGAAGAATTTTTCGTCTCCCCCTTTGGAGGGGGATTAAGGGGGAGGATTGAATTTAAAAGATTAAACAGAAGTTATTATTACTTTTAAGCATGGAAAAAATCTTTGACGCCGATTTTTGGAATGAACGGTATGAATCTCAGAATACTGGATGGGATATTGGTACCATATCAACACCGCTGAAGGACTATTTTGATCAATTAGAAGATCGGTCAATGAGTATTCTCATTCCAGGAGCAGGAAATGCGTATGAAGCAGAATATTTGGTTGGCTTAGGATTTGAGAATGTTTCTATCGTAGATTTCGCACCGAATCCTTTAAGCGATTTTAAACAGAGAAATCCATCCTTTCCAGATGAACGTTTGTTATTAAAAGATTTCTTTGAGTTAGAAGGAGAATACGATTTGATCATTGAACAAACGTTTTTTTGCGCCTTGGATCCTTCTTTGCGGACAAAATATGCAAAAAAGATGAGTGAATTATTGTCGCAAAATGGAAAACTGGTAGGAGTGTTATTCAATCGTCATTTTGATGGAGGCCCACCATTTGGAGGTAATAAGGAGGAGTATTTGACTTATTTTGAAGATGAGTTTATTGTTCGAAAGATGGAAGATTGTTACAATTCAATTCTACCCCGTCAAGGATCAGAACTATTTATACAATTGCAAAAAAAATGAAATTAATATACATAGGAATCATTGTACTTTTTTCGGCTTGTACAATGAACAAGTTGTTTTTGAGTCCTACAAAATTAGATCGCAATGCCACAGTTGCACATATTTACGATTACGACAATGATCGTCCATTGGAATTGTGTTTAGGAGCACATTTTCAGCCAACAATTTATGATTCGTTGAATAATTTAGTTGATCCAGATTTTAACATTGAAAGCGTTGAGTTTGTCAATCAAAAAGGCGATTCTTTGAACGGTTGGTTTATGTCGCCAAAAGAGAATGGCAATGGCGTGACTTTGTTCTATCTGCATGGAAATGCGGGCTCAATTTACTATCAATTTGGTTTGATGGTACCGTTTGTGAAACAAGGCTATACTGTTTTTATGTTCGATTATAGTGGATTTGGATATTCTCAAGGCAAAGCTAAAATTAAACGTGTCTATACCGATGCGCAAGATGCTTTTGCATACCTCAAAACAAGAAAGGAATATTTGAACGACAAACTCATTGTTTACGGACAATCATTGGGTGCACATTTAACCGCAGCGATCAGTCATTCAATTGAAAAGGATGTAGATGCATTTGTGATGGAAGGAGGATTTGCCAATCACGACGAGGTTGCTGCGCAAACATCTGGTTTAGGATGGTTTGCTAAAATGATGGTACGTGAGCGCTATTCTGGTTTAGATACAATTCCATTGGTTTCAAAACCAAAATTGTTCATTCACAGTACAGAAGATACTCGTGTTAATTACATCAATAGCGAAATGTTGTTTGAAGCAGCAAAAGAACCTAAATCATTTTATTCCATTGATGGCCGCCATATTTTTGGACCATTATTGTATGGCGATAGCATCGATCAACGCATGTTGAATATGCTGAAGTGATTGATACTCAATTACAATAATGCCTCAATAATCTGATCCATTGAGTATCCTTCTGCTTCTGCACGGTAATTTCGAACCAAACGGTGACGTAAAATCGGTTTTGCGACAGCTTTTACATCTTCTATGTCTGGCGAATATTTTCCGTGTAAGGCAGCATGACATTTTGCTCCAACTATTAAATTTTGAGATGCACGCGGTCCAGCTCCCCAAGTGATAAAGTCTTTGGTGATTTGCGGCGCAAACTCTGAATTAAAACGCGTTTTACCCACTAACTTCACTGCATATTCCATTACATTATCCGCTACTGGAATGCGACGGATTAAGTTTTGATAATGGATGATTTGTTCTCCAGTTAAAACTTGTTTTAAGTTAGATTCAACATCAGAAGTTGTGGCTCTTACAATGGCTAATTCTTCATTGTAAGTTGGGTAATCAACCCAAATATTGAACATGAAACGGTCCAATTGCGCTTCAGGCAAAGGATAAGTACCTTCTTGTTCAATTGGATTTTGTGTCGCTAAAACGAAGAAAGGTGATGGCAATTTATAGTTCTCTCCAGCTGCTGTAACAGAACGTTCTTGCATCGCTTCCAACAGTGCCGATTGCGTTTTTGGTGGTGTTCTATTGATCTCATCCGCCAAAATGATATTGCTAAACAAAGGTCCTTTGATGAATTTAAAGTTGCGCGTTTCATCCAAAATCTCCGAACCAATAATGTCCGATGGCATTAAATCGGGTGTAAATTGAATACGGTTAAATGATAAACCTAATGTATCAGAAATGGTGTTCACTAATAAGGTTTTTGCCAAACCTGGAACTCCTACCAACAAACAATGTCCGCGTGAGAAAATGGAAATCAATACTTGATCCACAACATCATCTTGTCCAATGATAATTTTGTGAATTTCGTTTTTTAATTCTTTGTAATGACCTACTAATTCATCAATGGCAACTTTATCTGACATAGCAATACTCGTTAAATTTTAGGTACCCATTCATTGTTAAATTCACAGTTTTTAAAGTCTTCTGCGATTTTAATATAGGCATTTTTAATTTTTTCTTTGGTCCAAGCTTCTATCACTTCTTGGCGTTTACTGTTTTCTGCTGCTTTGGAAATCAGCGAATAGTCATCCGTTAAGTTTGCCTTATGTGGTGATGTTCTATTCATTAATCGAACAATACGCACACCTTCTTTTCGCTCAAAAGGATTGTAGTACAAACTTGGTTGTGAAAAATCACCAACTTCCATTTTATCCGTCAAGATAAACATTTGTTGGTCAACTTGTGATAAATCTTCCATATCCCAAGTTTGTTCTCCTGTAATCGGATTGGTAATAATTCCACTGTTTTCTCGTGTTGATTCCTCATTCGAATACTTCAAAACCGCTTCATTCCAAGTTAACTTACCCGTTTTTAGATCATTGTAGCAAGAATCCATTCGGTAAGCAGTTGCTTCCAATTCAGCTTCATTGTATTCTGGAATAATTAAAATGTGGGCGCACTTGTAAGAGTCTCCTCTTCGGTTGATTAATTTTACAATGTGATAACCATATTCGCTTTCAAATACATTTGATACTTCACCTTCTTTTAAACTAAACACTGTAGCTTCAAATGGTGCCACCATCATTCCTCTTCGAGCTTCAATTTCACCACCTTTCGAGGCACTTCCTGGATCCATCGAGTTGATGCGCGCCATTGTACTGAAACTTTTACCGGATTCAATTTGAGTACGGATGCCTTGTAATTTATCAAACGCACGTTTCTTGTCCGCTGCGTCGATTTTTGGGTAAATGACAATTTGCTGAAAGCTCAATTGTGAGTTAATGAAAGGAATACTGTCTGCTGGTAATGAGTTGTAGAAATCTCTAGCATCCTTTGGAGTGACGCTTATTTCTTGTGTGATTTGTCGCTCCATTTCTTGAGACAACAAGCGATCGCGAATCACATCACGGAATTCGTTTTTAATTTGAGAAATGGTTTTTCCGTAAAACTCTTCCATTTTTGCTCTTCCACCAATTTGGTCTTCAATGACACGAATACGTTGTTCCATTTCAGCATCAACTTGATCATCAGTCACAACAATGCTGTCTAAAATTGCTTGATTCAATAACAATTCTTGGTACATCAATTGCTCCAAAATTTGACATTCCAATGCTTTGTCTGGCTTCATTCCAGCTTGAATTGCTTGTAGTTTTTGAGCTTCAATATCTGAAATCAAAATAATATTGTCTCCAACTTGTGCAGCAATTCCATCAATGGTTTTACCTGTCAACTGACTAAAACCAAGGAAACTTGTTAGGGTAAATAGGCTACAAATGAATGTTAATCTCATGTTTATCTTTTACATTTTTAATAAATGAATTCTCTGTTTTGTCCTTCATTTCATTTAATCGTTGACTGATCAAAATTTGTTTGATGTTTTCCTTCATGAAATCAATAGGAGGAAGGGCATCTTTCAATTTATAATCAATGATATTCAAGTAATACGAATAATCATCATCCGAAAAGTG
>Ga0098074_1000469_pt1 | contig 27394 bp, 37 predicted proteins | sample 32_taG_FD_75064 | JGI IMG/M metagenome (GOLD analysis project Ga0098074, IMG submission 75064) | Marine viral communities from the Gulf of Mexico - 32_GoM_OMZ_CsCl metaG | ecosystem: Environmental > Aquatic > Marine > Oceanic | place: Atlantic Ocean: Gulf of Mexico | collected 2015-07-12
GTTTTGCCAGCCGTCCTCTGCGTCTGTTATTTGCGGCCTAATTTGCCGCCACTACCTTGTGACATTCTTTTGACAATGCGCCAGGCTTCCAGCGCACCACGCTCGTACAAATCCCAGGGCATCGTTGCAGCCTCTGGGGTTAGTGGGTCAATCGGTTTTCTATCATCGTGCCAATGCTGCAAAGCTTCCCCACAAAATTCACAGGGCGGTTCTGGCAATAGCACGTTAGTTAATTTTACAATAGCTCGCTCCAAGCGCGGGTCCATTCGACACTGAGAATTAAACGGATAACCGGAGCGATAGCTAACTTTTACACTTTCTGGGGGAATGCTGTAAGTCGGAGCGGCATCAATATTATTTGTCCCATTCCAGGTTGATGGACGTGGTACAAAAAAACCACGTTGCAGGTCGATTGGATAAGCGCATCCCGTTTGTGTCTTATGCTGGCAAATACCGACACAATCACAAACACCATCCCACATCAATGTCACCGGTGATTGCTGATTGATTGTACGGCAATAGACATCAACGTGAGTGACTAAGTTCGCTGTTTGCCATTCCCATCTCCATTTATTTGGCTCATCGCTGCCGGAACAATCAAGGCTAGTCAAATCCCATAATTCAGGCCGAACAAATAGCGAGCTTTCCGCCCTAATACTCATTGTGGTATCATCGATGTCAACTTTAATTGGTCTAATTTCCCAGGCCGGATGTGCTGCATCCTTAGCCCCGTCTGCTACCCGGAAAAATATAGCAACGTCGCATTCTTCACTACAGGCCGGCAAATCGGCATAGAGTGCGTTGCCGATCTCGGCAGTTTCTTCCCGGCCTAATGGATCGTTGTCTAAGTCCATATATTCAACCGTTGCATCAGCCTGAACTAGCGTCAAGGTTTCAGTTCCGTAACATTCAACGTAACTGTAATCTGTCTCGATTTCGGCTTGTTCCCAATCCCATCGAACACCGGTACGCCCGAATAGATGTCGCTCATCAACCGTGAAATGTGGTGCCGGCCAGAATCCAAGCTCTTTAGCTATCATCTGTTCGGCTGTCTGCATATTCCAGGCCAGCATATCACGGCTATCTTGGTCCCAATCATCATCACATAATAATGGGGCTTTTGTACCGCTTAGTTGATTGAAATGCGTAAGCGGAATTTGCATTAATTTCGCCCATACATCAAGTGGCAATTGGGTAATATAATCAGATCGTGCCACGGGCCGCAGCCTTTTGGTCTAGTCGTTCGATTTGGGTTACTTCCGGCGAAGTACCTTTGAAAATAGCTTCTACTATTTCAGGTTCAGCTTTTTTCTCTTCGCCGTTTGGTTTTGGAGCAGCCACACTGATAGCAAAATCACGGCCTCGCCCACTGCGCTTGAATAGACGTAAATCTTGAATATGAACTTCTAATTTTGTGCCCGGTCCGTCAATGCGATAAACTGTGCCGGTAAAATTACCTTTGACCCCAAAAGCAGCCAATCGATTGCCGTTATATTGAATCCAGACTTTTTGATCTGGACTTACACCATCCAGCGGATTGACTGCCGGAGTAGTTTTTATTTGTCCTAATTGAGCCGGTGCACCCCGACCACCACCACAACATCCCATAGGATATCTCCCGTTATAAACGTCATTATGTGCCGCTTTAATTGCGTCCCTCATTATCTGCTCTTGCTGGTTGACGTTACGCAATTGATAGCTACGGCTTGATTCGTGCCGACGCCAGATCAAAGTCGGCTCGCCTATATGATGTCCACAAAAGCCAGCCTTGCCGCAAGCAATCCAATATTCAACATCTTCTAAACCAAACTTGAATTCTCGTTTCCAGCCACCAGCCGCTTGATGTGCCTCAATAGAATGTAAACAAGTTACCGGCATAATACCGCTCAAATTAAGCGATAACTCGAATGTATATTGCGGCAGATTGACAACCTTTGTTATGCGCCATTGATCCTCTGACAATTCAAGGCGTTGTAAATCACCATAGATTATTTGTTTTTTGTCTTTTGCCCAGGCGTCATACATCAAAGTCAATGTATCGGGAGTAGCCAATTTATCATCAGCATCTAGCGCTAGAATAGCTTTATATTCTGCTAGAGCTACTCCGGTGTTACGAGCAACAGCTGGCCCCTTCTGTTCTGTTGTTTTGAAGTAGCGGATACGCTCATCTTGAGGCAATTCTGGGAATTGAGATGACATATCATCAATTATAATCAATTCCCATTCCTTGAGAGTTTGTTGCCTGACCGAATCAATGGCCTCTAAAAGCCAGTCAGCTTTAGTAAATGTGTCTATAAAAGCAGCCATAATTATACTAATCATTATTCAAGTACCATTCCACAGTTTTTTGTAAACCGTCTTTTAATGAAGTTTCCGCCTGCCAGTCGAGCGCCATTTTTGCTTCTCTAATATTCAAACAGCGTCGGGGTTGACCATCCGGTTTAGAAGTATCATATGTAGTTTTGCCTCTATAACCGGTTGCCTCTTTGATAAAATGAATCAATGTACTGATCGTGACTTCTTCCCCGCTACCTAAGTTTAATGGCTCGGGCCGATCATAATTATCCATTGCTAATATTAGTGCTTTGGCTACATCTTCAACATAAAGAAAATCACGGCTTGCCTTGCCGGTTCCCCATACAGTAATTTCTGGCTCATTTCGTTCTTTGGCAATGAGACATTTTTTAATCAAGGCCGGAATAACGTGACTTGAACTATCATCAAAATTATCACCCGGTCCATATAGATTAGTCGGAATCAAGTAGTTGAACCGTTGCCCATATTCCGCCTGATAAGCCTGTAGCATCACCAATGATGCTCGCTTGGCAATGCCGTAAGGAGCGTTTGTCTCTTCAGGAAATCCATCAAATAAGCTATGCTCACTAAATGGTAACGGAGCAAATTTTGGATATGAACAAGTTGTTCCTACAAAGATAATTTTGCTAACTTTACACCGCATTGCTTGATGAATAACATTTAATGACATCATCATATTATCGTAGAAAAAACGACCTGGATGTAATCGGTTAGCCCCAATGCCTCCTACGGTTGCTGCTAGATGAAATAATACGTCGGCTTGTCCAGCATCTTTGAACAACCGCTTGACATCTACTCGATGACGCAAGTCATAAGCTGATGAACCAGGAGCGAATATCTCCCGTTTGCCTAACTTGCCTAACTGCGTGATAAGATGACGGCCTAGAAAGCCGCTGCCACCGGTAACGATTACCATCGCCAATCTTCCTTAATCTCCGTTTCAATCTGTAACATTCCCATCAATTGTTTGACCCGCATATCAAACGAGTGTTGTCCTAAAGCTAGTTGCTCGCCAGCCTTCGCAATTTGTTGGCGTTCTTGTTCGTGTTGTAAATAATATCGAATTTTACGCTCAAGCTCGTTGAAATCGTGCCAGATAATACAGGTCTGTCCGTCAATCAATCCAAGCTTATCCATATCTCTAAAATATTGATGTGCCAAAGCCGATCCGCCGGCAGCTAGAGCTTGAAAAACTCGATTAGAAACAAAGCCGGTTTCAGGCCATTGACTATCACCCAGACTGATCTTTGCGCCCCGGTAAACTTTGCAAGCTGATTTGAAATCATATAGATTTTGGCCTTTGTTCCAGTCATCAGGCCAACCTTGCCCATATAGACCAAAAGAAAAGCCAGATAACGATCTAACTTTTTTGACGAATTGCCGGCGAGCTTTGCTGTAACCGCTGCCCAGAAATACTACATCATCAAATGTATTAGCTTCGTGGCCTATTCCATCCGGCTCATATCCAATCTGCCAATAATCGCTATTGACACCAAGCGCCGGATATTTGTCTAATACTTCTCGATTAATAACCAATTGTAAATCAAAGGCTTTTGCTAATTCGATACCATCAGGCGTTAATAAGTTTTCAGGCCAAAAATCACCATTCCAATTGACGAATTTTGTATCTGGAAATCGTTCCCTGATTGCTCTAATGTCAGCCCCGCTGATTTGTTCGCCGTTATGGATTTGACTTAAAAACAATGTTGGTTGCAATCGCTCCATTATCTTAATCAATTCGGATAACATCGCTTTCTTATCATCATAACCGACATAATCAAATTCGCTGACAATGCCGATCCGAGCAAGAGCTTCCCGCAGTCCTCGCTTTTGTTCTCGTTGTACCGGCCACCCTCGTTCATAAATCGGCAGATAAACAATTCTTTTCTTGGTTTCAATCGGATTATTAATTGTTGTGGATTCCTTAATAATTGGGCCAACTAAACCGGTTGATTTGTTGCGCCATTTTTTGCCCCAGGCCCAACTATCAGGGTGATGTCCTCTAACCGCTCTTGGATCTTTGCCGCCAGTGATATTATTGATCTTACGTAAAGCGTCTTGAATTTCATTATCGTGAATCTTTGCCCTTGGAACCGGTGAAACCTTAAACCCAATATCATATATTCTGGCTGACAATTCATTATCTCCACCATATGTGTGCAGATATGTTCCCCACCAGCCAACCCAATCACCTAACCATTTTGGGACAATGCATACTTGACCATATGGTTTATGAACTTGCTGGTCGTTTTCAATGCAAGGCATTTCCTCAACGTGCCAATCTCGGCCATTTCGGTCCTGATAAAAACAACCGATTCCGCAATCATTATGTTGTTGCATATAAAGATAGGCTCTCCAGATACTATCTTCCACGAAGGTAATATCGTCATTTGCCAAAATAACATATTCACCGGCAGCAGCAAAAGCGCCATCATTAAAGGCTTTGACCGCTCCCAATAATTTACCGTGTTCAATAAGATTGACATCGCTCTGTTGCTTACACCATTCTATCGTTCCATCATTGGAACCACCATCAACCAGAATAATTTCATATTGCAGGCCGGTAAAACTCTTAAGTGGATCACGAATTGATTGAACCATTCGCTTGAGTGAATCTATACGGTTGTAAGTACCAGACACGATTGAGATGTCCATAAAAACAAAAACGGCGCAAGTAATATATGGACTTAAGTCCCTTATACTTGCGCCGCTAGTCCTCTGCCGTTGGCGATATTGCTATTTAGTTGATTTTATTATATCACACTTTTAGTGATTATACTCGTTTTTATCTCTGTTCAACCAAGTTAATGAGCCGGCTTTGATTGTTCTGCCCGCTTCAATAGTCATATTTTCAATAATATTTGCGCCCATTCCAATCATCACTTCATCACCAATATTGCAGTTTCCGGCAATATTAGCTCCTGGTCCCATTGTTACTGCTTCTCCAAGTTTGGTATGATGTCCAATGGTGCAGCTTCGATTGATAAGACTATGTTTGCCGATAACGGCTGCGGTTCCAATAGCTACCAGGCGATTAATAACCGCTCCCGGCGATATCGTAGCACTCCTGGCAATTGAAGCAGACGGATGAATAATAGTAGCAAACCAAAAGCCCATTCTATCAACTGTATTGACAAATTCGATAATCGGTTGATAGATTCCTCGTATTACTCTAGTCCTTTTTGACCATTGTTCAAGCTCTTCAAGGCGCAAAACCGGCAAGCCATTTAATTCTTCTAATGGATCTGGAACATTGACCGCATAAGCAATTACTCTATATTGTCCCTGCTCTTCGGCCAATTCCGTTACCTCTTGGGCCATTGTTCCGGCGCCGAGAATGATTAAATCTTCCATTCTGCCCTGACCTGTTCGGTTATAGCAACTTTTCGCCCAAACAATTTGGCTGCTCTAACCAATCTCTCAACCAGACTGACATTTGTCGCTGGTATTTGTTTATCGCTATCAATCCACAACCAATCTTCCAGGCCAACTCTAACGTGACCGCCTAAAGCAATAGCCCAACAATTGACCTCGAACTGAAAGCGACCTATGCCTGTTGCTGCCCAAATTGCATCAGCCGGCAGATTGTCGATTAACGTAAGCAGATTACCTTGCTTTGCGCTTAATGTTCCGAGTGAACCTAGTAGGAAATTGAAGTAATATGGTGGTCGTAACAAGTCTTTGTCAATCAGATAATGAGCATAATCGAGCATACCCAAATCGAAAATTTCAAGTTCTGGAATGATACCATTTTGTTTCATTCGTAGGGCTAATCGCTTGATTATTCTCGGTTCATTGACCGATGCGCCAGTTGGAAAATTTAGACTGCCCAATGTTAAACTAGCCATATCGATATCACAGTTTAACACCTGCATTCGCTTTTCTAACTCTGACCAATTCCTACCAGAAGTAGAACCGCAAATGATTGCATTCGGCACTAACGCTCTAGCTTTGTCGATAATCTCTTCGTAGATGTCTCGTTTCCAGGTCGGTTGCCCGTTTTTATCTCTGGCGTGGATATGAAAAATAGTAGCCCCGGCATTATAACAATCTCTAATATTAGTTGCTATTTCATCCGGCGTCACTGGCAATGCAACATTTTGTTCTTTAGTTGTAACCATCCCTGTTAGGGCAACATTAATTATTAGAGAATTCATTGACTGCTTTCGCTACTGTCTTTATGTCATCTAAAGTCAGATGTGGCGCTATCGGCAAACTCAAGACTGTTTCGGCCATCCTATCGGCTTCCGGCAGGTCGTAATTATAGCCAAGTATCCGATGTGGGGGAACCGGATAATGTATCATTGTTTCAATGTTCTGCTTTGCTAGATGTGCTTTTAACTCGTTTCGTCTATCTGACTGGATAACGAATTGATGCCATATTGATTCATTCCATAGTGAGTATGGTAAAATTATTCCTTCTAAATTCTCAAGATAATATTGAGCGAACTCTTGCCGCTGCTTATTCCAATCGTCAAGATATTTTAATTTCACTCGCAAAAAAGCCGCTTGCAATGGGTCAAGACGTGAGCTAAATTTGTGTCTTAATCCCTGTAATCTGTTGGCTAATATTTCATCGTTGGTCGTAATAGCGCCGCCATCGCCGTAGCAGCCCAAATTCTTAGTCGGATAGAATGACCAGCAACAAATACCGTGACGCAGTTTTAGCCCGTGAGCTTGGGCGCAATCTTGAATAGTATAGTCGGTTGCCCAATCTAGTGATACGATCCCATAAAGATGGGTAATAATCTGATAACGACCTTCGTTTATAGTTGGCTGCGCCCCAATCGCCTCTACTGCTGCCCACGTTGCCGGGGCAGTCCATTTCGGTACCTTAATAAGATTAGCCTCTTTTGCTTTCAAGGCTAATCTAATTGCATCTAATCCGCTTCCGCAACTGATGCAATAATCAGCCTCATTATAATCAGCCCATTCTCGTTCAAAAGCCTCAATTTCTACTCCGTTGATATATATGCCAGATGACAATACCCGCTCGTAAGCCTCATCTAATTCTGATTGCAACTTATTATTCGGTTTCAAATTCTGAAATTTCATAATGTTCGCTACACAGTACCAATGCAACTGCATCTGTTGAAAAATGGTGTAAGGTGATAAACGTACCAGCCGGAATATATAGTCCTTGTGCTGGATTATCTAGTAAATATTTGTTGACCTTAAATGAACCGGCTATCGCAAAGATAGCTTGTTTACAAACCTTGTGCTGATGACCCGCTCTAGTATAACCTTCTGGAACGTTATAAATCCAGAATATCCGCTTAACATCAAAAGGTATATCTCTGTCCCAGACAATTAATAGACCCCGCTCATCCTTAAAGGTCGGTAAGGTTATATCCATCCGGCAAATATCTTAAGACGATCTCTCTGTCCTCTTCTATTAAATTGGCTACACTTACCCGCTTTCTAGTTCCGTGATATAAGCCGTGAGTACGATTGAGCAATGCCGGGCGAGTACCGACCGTATAGATATATCGCCTTTCTTCCATCCGGCGAGTACCTAATTTTTCACATTCCCAAAGCGTCCAGGCCGGTTCGATGAACTTATCAAGCAAGTTTGTATTCCAGAGTGATGGACAAAACGTCATACCACCGTCTAAGCCATTATGTATATCCCACGGCGGAATATAAAGAAGTTCTAAGCCATTAAAGTTCTCTATTACTTTGGCCCCATTCCAAACTGCTTTATTAGTTATATTCCCCCGGATGATATTATGTTGCATCATATAGGCAGCAAGCTCTTTAATACTATCCAGATTGACCGGTTCGTTTAACCAATGGTCTAATAAAAACAAGGCGATAATCTCATTTTTGAATTTGCGACAAATTGACCGTAAGCCAGCCCCAAACCAATGTTCCCAGGGCCATATCCCTTCAGTATAGATTGGCACTTGCTCAAAGCTGATATTATCAGGCAATTCTGCCGGCGCCGTATCTCCGATATACAAGACCGACTCACCACAATATTTCTCAAATAGTCGGGCGAATATCGGTAAACACCAGTTAAATTCCTGCGTGCCGATTAAGACTATTTCCATATTACCCCGAAACCGCCTTCAGTTCGGCCAGGATGTAGCATATCAAGACGCAATTTTTTACCCGGCAATTCCCGCCAGGCTTGCTCCATTCCATCTCGGTGAAGGTCATCAAGACAGACAATAGCCTCATCTGCTAAATATTGCTGCCAGGTATTGAATTCTGCCATCGTTTGCTCATAAGTATGAACGGTGTCAATAAACAAAATATCAATCGGCCCATAAGTTTTATAGACAGGCCACGCTTGCTCGCTGCTATCGCCTAACCACAAAGTAAAATTTGGGCAATGTTCTTTGATGAAATCGGTGTTATCTTTGTGATCTTCTACTAAATCTATACCGACAACAATACCAGGATGATAACCTAAAGCAAGATGTAATGAGCCGCCACCACCACAGACACCCAATTCTACTGATAAATGCGGCTGCATATTCTTGGCTGCAACCTGTAAGAAACGATAATAGAGCGATGGTGGAAATCGCTCATCGGGATAGGGTGACATTTGCAGAGCTTCAGCAACCCAAACTTTTAGAGTTAATTCATTCATTTTGAAAAAATGTCGCTTCCCATTTCCAGGTATTTTGAGGCCCATTACCAAAAAATGTGATGCGGTTCCACTTCTCGAATATGTTACCGATCTGAGCTAGATAATAGTCCCGTTCGGTATTGTCAATAACGATGAATCCACCAGGCTTGACTTTGTTCCTGGCGTGATACAGACAACTCGCCCGAGCTCGCCCATCGATCAGAATTAGATCAAACTCATTAAACTCATCAATAGCTGAGGCATAAGCCTTAAAGTTGACGTTGCCCATTGGCCTGGCTCTATAATGTTGTGGGTTAGATGGATCGTCGCCTATTTCACCATCTTCCGGTAACACTATTCGCAATTCTATATTATCTCGTAAACCTATTAACCATTGCTGATTGTGTTCAATAGATATTACACTTTTAACTCGCTGGGCTAACCAGCCGGTACTTTTACCTGCACCCCATTCAAAAGCAGTCATCTCCGGTTTAAGCCATTGGTCAAGATAATCAATAGCCAGATAGGGCAGCCAAGGAAGACTATTCATATAACACTACACCCCACCCACAAGACGGATGCATTTCATCATCCTGTATCTTGTCATATGGCAAGCTATCAAAAAAGCGTTTCACATCATCATCCATAGCGTGCAAGTCATCAAAGATGACAATGGCCGGTTTAGTTAGATAGCCTTGAAATTGATTGAATTCATTTTCGACTTGAGCGTAACTGTGTTCTGTGTCAAGGTGTAGTAGTCCGATTTGTTTATCTTTCAGATAAGAATGAACCGGCAAGGATGACTCCTCGAAAAAGGTAATGTTTGGATATTGAGATAAATCCAGATCGGGCGAGCGATTCAGGTCGAAACCGATAACATCCTTGCCGGTCAATGCCAGAGCCAATAATCCACGGCCCTTTTCACAACCAAGTTCAACTAGGCAGTCATCAACCGTCATTGCTGCCAGATACATAAATAGATAATATGGCTCGTAATAATCACCGCAAAACTCAAGCAGCTTTTTTGGTGGTCGTCCGCTTTTGGCGCGGTTAATCAATCGTTGTAGTAATTTGTTGGTCATAGTAATATCACGCCTTGCGTATTGCCTTTATGTAACGCATCTTGATAGAGTCGCTTTTCACCCGGCAATTGCTCAAAATATTGAACCATTCCTAATCCCGGTGGATCATAATCAGGATTATAAAAGGCCGAAGTGATGTCATCACAAATCCAGATAGCATTATCATCTAATAATGGGCTATATAATTCCCATTCTCTGATACTGTCTACATATTTGTGTGAACTGTCTTGATAGACGATGCCGATCTTTCCTACTCGCTCGATAAAATCAACTACTTCATCTTTTGTCGATTCAAGAGTGCTGTCTTCATTCAAAAAAACGCAGTTGGGATAATTATTCAGCATTGCCAATCTTTTAGTCCGAATAATATCTATGCCGATTACTAGCTCCGGCGAAGCTTCAGCCATATGTATCATCGCTGTTCCCCATTGTATCCCTAGCTCAAGACAGACTGCCGGTTGCCGAGCTTTAGTCAGATAGTACAGAAAACGGTGATAATTGCGTCTCTCTTCGCCGGGTAGCTTAAGACTTTCCAGTCTTTGATCAACTAGTGGTTGCTGACTTTTTCTTACTAGTTCCTCGACTTTTTGGAAGTTCATATTTTATAAATCCCATCGGAACGCCCCGGTGAACCTCATTATTCAATAATTTTTGACCCGGTAGTGCTTCAAACGTTTTGGTCATATCAACAAAATGATGGGCATCATAAATATCATCACAGATAACCAAAGCCGGATTTGAAAGAAGCGGACTATAATAATCCCAATCCCGCTTAAAATAATGTCCCTCGTGCCAGCTATCAATGAAAAGTATGTCAATCTTTTGCTCGCCCAAAAGTTGCTTGACATCTTCCAAAACCGACTTAGCCCCTTTATGGTATTCTTCCTCATAACCCGGCGCAGTCCAGCCTTGCAGATATTTGACCCCGTAGCGATGAACTACTTCCATCATTCGATCCTGGTTAATATCGTCGCCAGGATCTTTGTGATGGTCAATGGTAATGACTGTTGCCTCTGGGTTTGGGGCTGCAAAATGAGCCGCCGCCGTTCCTTGCCAACCGCCAAGTTCGACTACAACTTTCGGCTTCAACGCCTCGGCAGTCAAGAAAAACAGCTTGTAATAAGGTTGGGTATGACCGACCCAGTGAACTTGTTCATTATAACGACTGTCAAGCCAATCATCACCGGTTGGCTCTTCTTTCAAGGCTTCTTTGATTAAGCCTTCGATACGTTTCAATGTAAATCTCATTTGTGCATTCCTTCCAGCCAGGATTGAACCCCGGCAATAGCAAATATGTAGATTATGGTATACCAGTGTATACCACCTAAAATTATCGCCAATGGAATAGCCACCCAGATACCAACACAAAATGGGCAATTGATGCCGTCAGCGGCAGATTGCCAGATAAGACGTTTGCCCTGCTCCTGTTCAGCTTTGGCCCGATTGTCAACCAACCGGCGCAATCGTCCGAAGATGGAGAGCGGCCCGTCATCATTGGCAATTAGCTGGGCCAATCGATAACAGGCAAAAGAGAAGATAACAAACCATAGGAAATCAATCATTTAGTTCTCTTTTCTTTTCTGGCTGCTTCCCAAATAAGACAACCAGGATATTCCCGCCATCTACTTGTTGCTGTCATATCGCCTTCTTCTCTGATGCAATCCGGTAATGGACATTGCTCACATAAATATTGCCATCGGTCTTTTCCTGGTTGCTTTTCGCCTACTCGATATAAACAAATTCGTTTCCGTTCGGACGATTCTAGCCCTTCGGTTAAAATTCGACTAGCTGATATGAAAGCAACTTTATCAGACCGCATTTTCTCTGTTCACTTCGCTAAAACAACATTTTGCGAAGTAAAAATTATAATCCAACTAACCCTCTCGTATCATCTCGTTTCAATGCATCCAATAATTCAGGACGCAAGAAATATTGTGTCTTGCCAACGTGAAAGCGCATTATCTGCGGCAAATTATAAGGCGTATCGGTCCGTGTCCAATCACTGTCACTGTTTGCCTTCACTACCCATTGAGAAGCCGGAAGGCTAGACTGTCGATGTGTCTGTCGGTGAAAGTATGGTATTATCGGCTCTTCTCCCCAAAATGGAGCGTGTTTTGCTCGCCGTTCGATAATATTATCTCTGAAACCTCCAAGCAAGGAAACGTCCATAATCATCTCATTGACATATGGCTTAATACCGTCCTGACCCATAGCGCCCCATTGAATGAAATATTCACCACCATAATTCGAGCAGGGTGTAGCATCCCAAACACGAGTTGTGTTCATCCCGTCCTTATTAGCTTCAGGATATTCGCCGTCCTTGTCTGAAAAATAGAACTGTCCATTGTTCCGATTGCCAACCCTATGCACGAGGTGCGGAAACCATTTAACATACTGGAAATTGTTAGCATATTGGATACGCCAGAATGACAGGTCAAAATTGCCCTCGTCAAACTGTTGACTCATCAACTTTAATAAGTCGTGATGCCATATTTCATCGGCCTGGTAGTACAATACGTTATCATAAGCGCATCGGGCTATCAAGTCATTTGCCAGAGTAGCAAAAGCCATTGCATTGATTGATGGGAATTCGCCGGTGATAAGTTCAACCTTTGGATTAGCCTCCGCTATCTCTTGCAGATATGCTAACGTTCCATCTGTTGACCCCAAATCCATTACTATGAACTCGTCTACGAACGGCAATAGACTGGCCATACTCTCAAAGATACAGAAAGCGCCGGTAAACGTATCTTTGATGAAAACACAAGCCGATAGTGGATAGGTCATTTCTTCAATGCCTGTAGCCCTTCATCTATCCCCCGTAATATAATCCCTGCCTCGTGAATTTTAGTCAGGTCATAAGTCGTATCTTCCGGTCTAGGTGCAATTCCCTTCAATTCACTTGAGGCAATTGGAGTAATAAAATCATCTCCATTATAACCCCATAATCCGGCTATCTTCATCCCGAATTCATAGAGTGTCACCCTATCATCACTAGCAACGTGAAATACCTCATTATCATACCCCGTCAATTTCCAGATAGCATAGGCACAATCGATAGCATTGGTTGGTTGCCAATATGTATCATTGACCAGCTTCAATTGCCGGTTGCCACTAATGGCCTTGTGAATGGTATAGAACCAATTAGGCCGGCCATTAAAATGAGGCCAGCCGTACAATAGAAATGGCCGGATAATGAGCCAGTGATGAAGTTCTCTGACCCGCAATTCAGCCTCACGTTTTATTGAGCCATACCGGTTGATTGGTTCCAAAGATGACTTCTCATTATATGGCGGATTTCTACCATCAAAGACGGCATTGGTTGAGATATAAACAAATTTGGCCTTATGATCCCTGGCTGCGTAGGCTACATTCTTCGTTCCTTCTACATTGACTTCTCTGGCTGCAACAAAGTTCTGTTCGGCATAATCGACACTGCCATTCGCCGCCGTATGAATGACAATATCCGGCTTAACCAGGCTAAAGATATAACTGACCTGGCTTGGATTGCATACATCCATTTGATAGTCAGCCCCAATGCAATTTGTATACCAAGTTGATTTGACATCAACTTGAGCCGGTGCAGTTTCTATTAGATATTTTCCGAGCAAGCCGGAACCGCCAGTGATAAGGACTTTCATAATTCCATCAACTCCAATTGTTCGGGTTGCGGCACGAATAGCGGTGGTTGCGTCAAAAGCACTCGTTCTCGGGCAGCGTCGGCGGTAGCCGGGTCGATCTCGAAGCCCAGATAATTGCGGCTTAACATCTTGCAAACGGCAGGAACCGTACCGCCGCCAGTAAACGGGTCAAAGACAATAGCATTGGAATGGGAAAAACATCCTAGCCAATAAGAAATCGCTTTTATCGGTTTCTGCCATTTTGTAGAAAACATCATTGTATTGCCGAAGGGATGAATTATCACGAATTAGAACCATCCTAACTTTTTATAGTCGGTATCATACATATCGTTTTCATCTAATCTGTTGTGATGAAAATAACGGTGTTCGGGTCCTAACACATACCGATATTTATTCACCTGCTGACACCAAAGCTCCATTCTTCCCTCTAACATCCCCCAATATTCAGGAATTGGGCCACCGGGAATATGCACGTTGCCATCCCAACCCGGCTGATTGAAATCGGCTTGTCTAAATTCTTTCGTGCGAGCCATAAACATCTGTTGGCTCATTCGTTGCGTTGCCCGTTCCGGCTCGCCGTCATTCGGGCTAACGATGAAAGCAAACGGGTTGATCTCAAATAAACCGATAGCTTCAGTAATCCAACTCTTGACCGTATCCGACACTATCCAGCAATCCGCATCGGCAAAAACGATGTAGTCTGATTGACTGGCTTCAATAGCAGCAAGATGATTGACAACGTGATATTTCCAAAAATGCGCCTGGTCAGTATTGCTCCTATACTGTCCACCGAGGTTAATTTTCCATCGAATTAAGACTTCATCCAAATCATCAATGACTACCGTTTTTGTGTCTATATCAAACGGCGCATAATCAGCCGGATTGCATAACTGATGTACTACGATAACCTGATTAAATACATAGCTATTGCTCTCGACCTGTTCGCGCAATTGACCGGGAGCGTGAAGGCGATGGGCATCACCTTTATGACAAAACGTAGCGAAATCTACAATCGGCATTATTCAGCCTGCTTTATTTTAGCTGCTTGTATCGGTACTATATAATTGTCTGATGCTTCCCGTTGCCGTCGAACTTGCTGCTTTTCCCGGTCATCAAGCCAGCCGGCAAAAGCTTTTAATGCTACCATCTTACCGGCTAAAATTCTATTTCGATCTTTCATCTCATTGAGAAATTCGTCAAGCAAGTCTTGATATTTTCTCATTAGATATTGACCTCATATTTCGTCTTACCGACCAAGATAATATAATTGACCAGAAAAAACCACCGATAATTTTAGCAATAATCTGACCGGGTATAACCCATAATGGTAAATTTGCAATCAACACAAAAGCTACTGTGTCAACAGTGGATGATACAATATTTGAACCATTCATTTTTAATAATCGGCTTTTATCACCTAGCAAATGATAAATAATTGCATCGCTCGATCCGGCCAAAGCAAACGCCACGAATGAAGCTAAAGCTATTTTACCGGCATCTGCATTGAGCCACCAAGATAACAAGCTGCCGGCAGCAATTAGAATTAACATTCGAGGCCATAATTGTTTACCTTGCCATTTTTCGTGCAAGGCATCTCGGCTAGTCAAATCAAGTGAGATTAGAATGAAAGCGTTCCAGATTGCTGCTTGTGGTCCAAAATAAACGATAGATAGATTAGCGGCTACTATTGCCGACAAATACAGTCCGATTAAGAGATAAGTCAAAATATCCACCATCTTTTCTTTCGCATTCTTTGCATATCAGATAACCAAGCCTGACATCATTTGGTGACAATATTCGACCACATTCACAAAACCTTGCAGATAATTGTTGCTTTCTAGCCCAACGCACCGCTCGTCCAATGCTGGCTAATTGTTGAGATGGATTTCTCCCTAATGTCATACCATCCCAACTATTAGCCATCCAAAAGTGCTTAATAATTGTTGAGCCACTATTGACTCGGCCAATATGTAACCATTTGTTTAATTGTTTAGCTTTAATTATTAAAGCTCCGCCTTCTTTGCCCCGCTTATGTTCATCACTGCCACCAATAAACAAGGCGTCAATTTCTGACCACGGTATCATTTCCGGCGTCATTCCATCCTGAGAAACAAGCGCCACCGGATAATTATAATCTCTAATAGTTTGGGCATATCTCTTAAATTCTTTCAAGGTAGCATCGGCATCATATGGAATATCAGGAACGGCAGAAAAAACAAATTTGTAACGTTGATTTACTGGATAATAGTCTAGCATTGCTAACCATTTCTCTCTTGTCCAAACCCCAGAGAATCGCCCGTTATCCATTCCGCAAATATCGAATAGTGTAATATCGTGATTACTGCCAATTGTTTCTAAAACACCAAAACAATTAGCATATTTACTGTTATGAACCGTTGGACTACTGGTTGGAGCCAGATAGCTCGACTCAATCATCCTAGCACCTCATATTTCGTCTTGCCAACTAACGGCTGCAATATCTCAGGAATTGCAAACGGTGTTGTCTGCCAGGTCCAATGCGGCTCTCTCAGAAAGCTCTCTACGTCAAAATCCGTTGGTTCTTGCAGGAAATGCAGCGGGACTCTTCGGTAGACGGCTTCTGAATGGCCCCATAGTTTGGCTTGCTGGTCATATCTCTGCTTGTAATTGTCTCGAAAACAATTTGTTATATCCCAGAGATAACCCCAGATCTGATCGATGACTTTTGCGTCGTTATGCCTCGTGGTAGTATGGCCGTTCTTAGTCACACTGCCTTTTGGGAAAACACGATGTACTAATTCAGGATACCAGCGGCAACGCTGAAAATTCTGTTCAAGTTGCAACCGCCAGACTGCCAGATCATAATCGCCCATATCGATTGCTATACCAATCTCTCGAATAAGATGGTGGTCATAAACTTCATCAGCCTCGAAATGTACAATAATATCACCGCTACATTCGATATTCAAGGCGTGGGCAACTTTCAGCGTTTCCCCGGCATCGTTACCCCATTGCCCCTCTATAATCCGCACCCCGAGCCTCTCAAGCAGTCTACGTGTCCCGTCATCAGACTGGCAGTCAACGATGACAATATCATCAACGTAATCTCGAACGGATTCGATAGCCTGAATGATAGGATATCCCCCGGCAAGTGCATTATGGATAAATGAAAAGCCAGATACTTTAACTGTCATTTTAAACTATTTTTGGCAAAGATGTTTTTGCCCAATTAATTTTTCAAATTCATCTTCTGGAAGAGTGAGTATATCTACAAATTTGTCTAATCTAATTAGAGCAATTTGATAGCACCGTAGACAAAATATTTTTCTGCCAAGGCGGCGCGGGCGAAATTCTTCAATTATCTCACTACACATATCACATTTCATCGCCATACCCCTACGCTTTGCTCCACCGCTTCCCTTACTACTTTTCCAAATTGGAAATCATAACACATTCGCTGTCTGGCAATCAGCCCTACATCCCGCCATTGTTGGTAATCGTCTTTAAGTGCCGCCTTAATCTTACCCGGCAAACCGTCAAAATCAGCATAGGCCATATAATCTTCAGACCAGGGAAAACTATCGTAAATCTCTTCACTGATAATCGGTAAACCATAAGCGGCGAATAAAGCAAACCGCAAAGGCTCTTGAAATGGATGGACATCTTGATGGACATTGACAGCGAACTTACTGCGCTTAAGAATTTCGTCCCGATCTGGCGGCCAAGCGTTTGGCCCTATATTTTTGAAATGTTTGTAAATGTGAGTGCGTCTTGGAACCTCATAAGACATATGACAGAAATCATATTGTTTATCGCTGCCCGGTTCGCCCAGCCCTTCATCACTACCTAAAGGAACAAAACGGAGTGATGTCTCTTCTGCCAAGCGCCGGTCACTGACCCAAACCTCATCTAATTGACGCTTATAAATCATTTCTCGATTAGATTGTCCATATTTGCCGATTGCACCAGCAGACCCGCTTGGCCGTTCTAGGTTCCATAAAATAAGATGAGCATTGCGAATCTTATCTTGCTGGTTGTCAATGTGCGGCCTCCATTCTCCGTTCATTGGGCAGACGATAAAAACGCCGGGAGTAGTGATATCGACTTCATCAGTGTAAATAGTCGGAAAATCGCTTAATTCAACCAGATGAAAGAAGTCATTGTAACTGTCATATTGATGTCGAGTCTTTACAAATGTGATGTCTGTCACTCAATCCGCTCCATAAAATAAAATGGATGTTGTTTCATCAGCGTCGGTAATTGTTCTTTGTCGAACCGCTGCGGCATCCACCAATTGTTGTCATTCGTCGGATGGCAATCCCCAACCGGAGGCCAGGCGTTCCATTTATCCCACCAATCTGACCGTAACTCGGCCTTATGACCGTGTATCGCCCATTTATAGGCCATAATCTTGTCGGTTGTAGCATAACCGAAATGATAGATAGCGCCTATCTCTTGAGGAATATAACCGACACTCTTGTCATTATGACGCAAGTCAATAATCCGAACCGGCCAGTTATTGTCTTTGCAGACATAACTAAATGACCGCCAGAAGTGCGTAAAATTGATAAGCCAATTGCGAGCGCTGTTTACTTGCCAGACATAATCAAGCGCTGCCAGTAATGTTATTTTCGGCCAGACTTCATCACAGTCGAGAACTAATATCAAGTCGGCTCCGTGTTGCTGGCAGATGTCAACCGCCATATCCCGCTGCGGTCCTTCTTGCCGGATGTGAAATGTATCATACCAATTGATTTTATGATCGGGGTTGTATACAAAAGCCGCTGATTGTAACTCCGAGCGACTTTCCGGGGCTTCAAGATCGGTTATGCTGCCGTGGCTTGGTGTAGGGGTATAGATAATGTGCATCTGATCTACGTGATTGTAGACGCTGCGAATAGCGAAGGGGAGATAATCAAGACCGTAATGCAAGACAGTATAGGAATGTACTTTCATAAAGCCTCTGCCTTATCCATAAATAAAATAATAAGCCACCGATGCGATGGCTGCTAACATTACTAAAAAAGCGAAACCCTCAAGTGACAATAGACCACCGATGACATCTCTGGCCAACATCCAAACTATACTACCGATAGCAACGATGCCAAGCAATGCTGTTAGAACGATCAAACCGACGACTGGTGCTGAGGTATATTTGAAAGTTTCGAGGATTTGGTCAATCATTCGCCTCTTTTTCTGTGCTTCTCTGGCACACCTAAAATGGTGGTACGTCTTGCTTTGTTACCTGTAGCCATTTTTCAAAAGCAATTCCGAAATCTTCACTTTCCAAAATTGTAGTATGTTTACGTGTACCACGTACCACAACAAACTTTTCCAATGAACCATCATAAAACAGACTATGATTTGAAGAGCGAAGTTCAATCGTATCCGGGTTAAATTTCAACATTGAAGAAATCCCAGTCCTAATATCTATTGGTATCATTCGACTTCTTTCTGCGCCTCTGCGTTGGCTCTTTCCCTGGTCTTTTCCCGTATCATCAACTCAAGCTCTTTACTCATCGTCAAGCCGTCCTCAACAGATAGTTTTTTGAGCATTGCCAGGGCTTCGGTTGTCAATCTGTAGCTTGTTACTTTTGTCTTTGCCATAAGGGTATTGTACTACACTTTGTAGGCCGGTGTCAAGACTAGCAGGGGACAATTTCTCGCCCCCTGCTGATTACTTGCTAGAAATTAATGCAACCACTAGCAATCTACGCAATCTCCATAAAGTGTAGGAACTGGCGTGGTTGATCTGCCGCCGTCCTTTTCATAGACCCTGCCGCTACCGGTAACATCCGGGAACGGTTCTTGCAAGACATCACAGCAGGCGTTTTGGATGCGCCCACTCAACCACGGCGCTAGTGCTACCAGGCGTGGTTTAGTGTAGACCTGTACGTCAAAGCAACCCCGGCTATTATCACGAACCAAAGCGAACCGGCCATTGTCGGTAATAGCAATATCATCACTGCCGAACATCGATACCATTTCGTTTCGAGTACGGCCATAGGTGCGGTTGAAGTCCTGATATTCACCATACAGGATCGCTTCGCCGTTAATCTCAGTCGTCACAAAGTAGATGTCAGAGCAAGTTCCATTAGCTTGCCCGGTCGTTTCAGGTATCATATTGTCGATGACTACCGGATAGAATCGGCCATCAACCATCAGCGATTGAGAGGCCAGCATTGCCTCATATCGATCTTGGGCCATATCTGCACTGGTCACGAGTTCGCTATTGGTATTGGAAACGCTGCACAAGTCAGCCCCGGCGCACGAATAGACACGCGCTACACAGTCCCACATATTCTGAGACATTACGATATACATTGTAGCGCTATCCCAATCGAAGCCGGCGGTTGTTGCCCGATACTTCAACTGACTTACAATCCGGTGGAACCAATGACGAACCGCATACGTGCCATCAGCGGTAAACGAATTGTAGTTCATATTCATCAAGAAACTGTCAATCGAGTCGCAGTCAAGTTGGGTATAGGCATCGTATTTGCCGGTATTGACGATAAGCTGCATCCCGATAAATTCCTGATATGAACCGGAGTTATTACAGGGATTGCCTTGCCAAATCAAATCAGCGTGCTTGAGCCGCAACAGATAACCGACACTCCGTGCTTGCAGAGCAAAGGCATCGCTAATCTGTTCACCGTTGGCAATCAAAACATTGCCAGCCGGATCTGTCACATTGCCGAACAGCGTTTTAACTGGCACATTGGAATTAGCTTTAAGACCCAACTTATCAAACTGCAATTCCTGAGTTTGCCGGCAGAACCGACCAAAACAGTAGAACTGAGCGCAAGCAGCCAGGGCCACGCTTACACAGTCACCACAGGCCGCTGATTGTTCCGATCCGGTTTCACTGATCTCTTTCCAGGCGTCAACGAATTCCTTTTCAGTGTCAGTACCTACATAGGTTAAGACCTTTTCAAATCCAATCGGTCCTACCATCGCATTGATAAGCGTATTCGGCCCGTCACATCGTCCGAATAAACCGCCACTAGCATAGAGATAGGCATCAGAGGACGGTGTACCGCTGGCCTTCTGCCCGGATAGATACGGACCTAATGCTTTTGCGAGAGCTTGTAATACTTCATCAGCCATTTTATAAACTCCTTATCTTGTTCAAGTGGGTGCTACTTGGCTTGGGTAAAAAATTGCCCGGCCAAGCTACCACCTTCGTTTTTGGTTTCTTTTGGCTTTTGCTCTCTAAGCGCGTCGTCCTCTGACACCTTCGTTTCCGTTGCTTCACTGGCCCGCTTCAATTGCAATACATAGCGGGGCATTTCGTCTTGTTCTTTGAATTTCTCGCCTTTCTCAATCTGATTTAGACGTTGACCTAATTCATTAACCTGCCCGGCAACTGTCTCAACAGTTTTGACCATTTCGGATAAATCTAGTTGTTTGACTAATTCCGTTACAATTTCCCCGACATCGATAGATTGAGGTTCTTCGGTTTTTTCGGCCTTTTCAGTCGGTTCCGGTTTGGTCTTTACTTCGCTATCATCGCTCTTATGGGCGATGCCGGACTCTTCCAGTTTCTTACTTTCGGTTTCGGCATCAGTGATAATCTGAGCTGCCAAACCTTTGCCGAAGATTTCTTCGGCTGCTTGTTTCTGTTCGTCAGTAAGAGCCATCGTTAAGCCTCCTTTAGTAAAAATGTTGGCCGCTACAGATTTAGCCAACACGCTCGATCTAGTAATCCATAACCAATCATAAACTTTGTCATCTCTATCCTCTGGGAGATAACGATATTCGGGTGACATTCCCCAACCTTCCGGGGCTAATTCCGGGTGACTATTGGGATAGTCGGTGAAGAACTTTAAGGCTGCTTGACCTCGTTCATCGTCAAGAAACGGGCCGCTCTCAACCAGAATACGACCGATAACGGCTTGCCACTCCTTTTTGGCAAAATCAGTATTCGGGATATGCCAGACATTAAAAGTACCCCGTTCATTGTTTTCTTCGGCTGCTGCTACATATTGCTCCAATGCTTTTGTAGCGAAAATCTCCTGCTCTCGATCCTCAAATGCATTAGTTGACCAGGCCGTGAAATATGGCTGTCCATTGACTTGTTTAATTGAAAATCCGGTTGTACCTTCCAAAATCTTGTCCTCTTCGTAGTCAGCCCAAATTAACATTTCCTTGATGGTTTCATAGGCTGCTTGTAATTTTTCACGCCAGTTCTTTTTGATGCGACGCCCGGCCTTGTCATCATCTTCACTGGTTATATCTTCTTCAATAATTGTCTTTTCCGTTTTAGGCTGTTCTATTTCTGGCATTTCATCCTTAATCTCGACCGAGATATTATTTTCTGTCTTTTCAGCCTTTTCGCTTTCGGCTTCGGCTTCTGAGATATTCAAAGCGATCAATTGGGCTTCGGCTTCTTCTCTTGTCTCGTGACATCCCATTACCTCCCTATCAGTTTCTTTGACTACAGCATAACCGCTGCAATCCCCAATATCTTGTTCTATCGTATAAGGCATATTATCACCTTCTTCGTCAATTTGCTTTTTGTCATCATCCGGCTGCTCTCTAGCTGCCTTTGGAGGAGTGCGCTCAATAATCAGATGTGGCTGGCGGACTAGAGCCAGCCGATAGAGCGGCAATCGACCATTAATACTCTTAGTATCGACTGCCGCTTCAAATGCTTGTAATGCTCTGGTATAATCGATAGTCGTTGCCAATTCCAGAATATCATAATCTAAAATTAAGCCGTCATCAGCTAAGATAATAGTTTTAGGTAATTTTTCAGCTTGCTTGACTAGAGTTGATTCATCCTTATTCAAATCTGCCGGCTGACTGATAAATTCGGCTTGTCCATCTTTAATTGTGACTGGGATTGAACCGCTGAACGGCTCAATATTTTCAATACGGTGAACATAAAGACTGTCAATATCAGGCCATAGCATTTTACGCTCTTCGGTTCGTAAGCAATGGTCATCTTTGAGCCGATCGAATTCAGTAATATTGACTGCGGCAGGTTGGGCTAATTTTATCTTACCGTAAGCCTCGCCATTACAAACTAATAATAATTGCTCATCAATCGGCAAAATCTGATTATTAGCAATTGCCTTCTGTTTGCCTCGCCAGATAAGAAATCCGTGTGGATGTTCGACTTCGATGTAGTTCATAATTCCTCTTTATGGCTCTTCGTTTGAGTCATTGCGTCGGATTGATTTCTAATACTCCCACGGCCACCGCCGAAAAAGTAACCTCCGCTGCCGCATTGGCTGCCGGAGCTGCAACGTGCGCCGTATTGACCTCTGCCCCGGCATAAATAACGGTCAATGGGTCAGCCGAAGATGACCCCGGACCACTGGTACTATCGATAGCTACATCGATAGCGGACGTGTTGACTACCTTTACATTTTTTGCGGTTTCAATATCGGTTATTGTTCCGGTTGCCATATTTTCTATCCTTTTATGCTAACGATTGAACAATATTAAACCAAGCTTTTATTGTTATATTAGCCCAATATTGCTGATTATTTGGCCCAAAATGAACATCAAGAAAAAAACCATCAGATGTACCATTAAATGCTTGTCCTATGTTGCCCTTTCTCAATCTATATGATAGATCAGCGCCGACATCTGCGGCAGGCAATTCAAGAGAAGCAATCCTGGAAACATCGACTTTCTTTGTGGTTGTATCTACATCTAATAGATATTCGTATATATAAACCCAAGCAGATGCGTTAAGTGAATATAACGAAGCATCTAATGTGGTAGCTGTAACGCTTTCGGTATCATTTACTTGTTCAAATGCTACATTCCAAACATCAAAATCTGAAATATCTAAATCGGTGGTCGAAAATGTTACATCGCCCTTGTACCAGCTAGATGTAATATAAGCTCCAATAAAAGCGTGTCTGATATTGCCGTCCGCATCCGTATCGCTATTGTCTGTCGTCAAGGCGTCAATAGTTATATCTTCATTAGCTGCTGTTTCTACTCCGGTGTTACGATTAACCTGAGTGCCGGCAACATTTAACGTTCCGCTAATATCGGCTCCGGCATTAATCACAATCATTAATTTGCCTAAACCATTCGTAAAAGTTGGAGAATCGCCAGTAGCAACGGTGTCACCTGTGACAATCTGATTAAACATACCGTGTATTTGTTCATCAAGCTGTCGTGTGTTTTTCTCTATGTAACTTGTGAAATTAACTGGTACTGTAACGACCGTTGGAAGTGACCCTCCGCCGCCAATTGAATGTATCCACGGTATAAATGTAGACATAAATTTACCTATTCCGAATTATGATAAAACATAAAAATACCAAAATTTGAAGAACCGGAACTATGTTCATATTTAATGATTACATCACCTTTGCCCGGTAGAATATTCCCTGCTGGACTATCAAGTGTAGTTACTGTGTTTACGCCTGCTACATTTGTTTCATTTGTATTTGTAATGCCATGCTGCAAAACAGAACCAATTAAATCGAGTTTAACCTGACTTGGTACTCCTCGTAATTGCTGTATCAAAACATCTTTGCTTACACCGGATAAAAATGGCACTCCGAAAAAATATTCTATATCAGCATCTGTTCCGTCAATCCGAGAGATAACTCCAAATTTGATAGTACCTGCACTATTAGCAGCCAAATCAAGCCCATAATAAGTAGAGGTAATATCAATCCGATCACCATTTTGACCTTGTAATTTATGAGGGAAAGCACCATTATTTTTGCTTACTAAAATAATATAAGTTGTCGAGCTAAATGCAGCAGAATATTGTACCCAAACATCATTTTCTCTTTCTGTGACTGTTGTCCACAGCTCTCCATCTTCGGTCATACTGGCTATCTGCGAACCATGTTTCCAGGTCATTATCTCACCCATTGAGCTTGATAAGTTGCCCCTGCTGTTTCCGGCGCTAAACTGATGCCAGTATTCGGTACTGGTATTAATGCATCAGAGCCGCTTGCCAATTGAAAGCCAACCGTAGCTGTTGCCTCATTAGTATCGATGCGGTATCTTAAATTCTGGGTCAATGCTTGTAACTTGATATGTGTCGCATTAGCCGGTTTCGCTAAAAATTGGCTAGGGCTACTGATAGTGCCGCTTAAATGATTGCCCACCGTCAATAAATCCGCTGGATAAGTTGCCTTTGCCGTTTGTCTTTCTTGAGAATTAGGCGTCCCTACTGCCATTATGCTACCCCCATCATCATTTTCTTACCCCGAAATCGAGGTAACGGGCCTTTGCTGACTGGCTTGTCTGTTTGCTGTAAAGTGCATTGACAACGCCAGCCGCCACATTCAAGATCATCATTAGGTGGATGTTGAGGCTGAATGCCACTGGCTTGCCATTGGGAAGCACGTTTAACTTTTCCGTGAAGCGCCAGACAGGTATTACAGTGAACAGTGTCACCATAAATCCATTCGAGTTTGGCATCTTTGCAAATTAATATTTTAGCCTGATTTTTAACATCATTATACCGGTTGACCCACATCTCCAACCGAACAAATAGCGGTGTCAGCTTGCCTTTATTGACCTTGCTATTCGCTATAATCGCCTCGGCAAATCCGGCTACAAATGCCGTTTCAGCCTCAAGAATGTCACCCAATGCAATTTGCTCATCAATAGTCAATTCGTCGGGTTTAATGCCGCACTCTTTAGCCCCGGCATTGAAAGCCTCGGTAAGATACCGGCTGATAGCCAGTCGCATATTCTCATCGAATTGAGCCGTGTCAATGCCACCGGTCCATAGACCACGAACGGCAGAACGTAGAACGGCCCGGTAATTGCTAATCGCCATCCGCTACCGCTCCCAACCGATAATTAACCAACGTCTCAACGTCAATCAATCCCCGTCGGTAATTCTCTTCAACCAGTTCTAATATGTTTGCCGGTGGCTGTCGCATCTTGCCTCGCCGCTGTCGTTGTCCTTTTCGGTCAATACAGATAATCGGACCGTGATATCTCTTGGCTTCCCTTTCGATATCAGTCAACTCGATTTCATCAGTGATGTCCATTTCGAGGAAGTCTGTCATAAAGTAGTCGGTATTATCAGCCAACATCTGCCGGATCTCTAGCCTCGTTGCCGGTGGCATATTGACGGCATCGCCCTGATACATTCTCATTATCGTTTCGACAACCTTGTCGTTGATCTCAGCTCTGAGTTGGTCCTCTTCGTCATCCTGAAAGTCGAATGAGAATTGAGTGTTGGCCGGCAATACCATCCAATTAATAACCCGTTCAATCATCGAGGTGACTTCACCGACTAGCTTTCCTTTTGCTTTTTGGTGCTGTACGGCTGTCTCGGTTCCAGTCCCTAATGGACCGGCGCTGATCGGCCAAAATTCCCTTGGATCGACGCCAAAAGCAAGAGCTAGAATATTGATGTAGATATTGGTCGATTGCAGTTCATCGAAGCTATCAGGCAGATTGGCGAAGTTGAGGAAATCGGCTGTAACCGGTTGCGTCGGGTCATAGCCTAATAGAGTGATGATATTCGACCATAGTTCCTGACCGAGCTTGCGCCGGCCTCGTTCGTGCATCGCCGTAACATCATCCCATTTTTGCTGAGTTATATTATTGAGTAGCAATAGCCCAGCCTGGGGTAAGTCGCTTAATTTCTCGTTTTTATATTGAGCTAATTTGAGAAGAACTTGACTGGAGGCAATGACCCGGCTAACACCACAAAAGCCAACGCTGTTCATTGATTCATTGGGAGATGGCATATCAACCATATGCGCTACACGAGTAGCGTGGATTCTATGAGCCTGATCGGTTTTGGCTGAATGGAAAATGACCGGATAGACAATATCACCGGTCAGTTGGCAATATTGGGCGTCAAGATGAGCAATACCCAGGGGAAGCCCGGTCATCGGTCCATCTGGGTTTCCTTCACCGATCAACTCAATAAAAGCGCCCTTATCCTGGGTGAGATAATCAGTTAGAACCTTGCCTAACATCTCCGCCCATCCTGCCCCGAAATCGGCAGTAGATAGAACTTCCTGCCGGTCTTTGACCCTGGTTTGTGGCCCTTCTAACATCCAGTTCATCGCCTTAAATTTCTTGAGCAATGACGATATAGCCCCTTGTAAGATGTCGTTACCTTCTAACATCCAAAATGAGCGTAAATCTTGGTCACGTTCTTCTGACCACCAGGGAGCAATGATACCGTCATCAAAGCTGCTAAAACGCCAGATCAACCCGGCACCGGCAGATGTTTCATCCTCTTTGGCTCTGGCTTGGAAGGAAAGCTCTTTTATTTTGTCGTTGTCGTTTGCCATAAAAAACAGCTCACTCTATACAGAGTGAGCCGGAGCGAACTCTACACCAAGACAACGGGCCGAAGCGGATTGTCAGGTTATTTGATTGAGTTATTCTGTCTTGCAATCCTTGTCGGTTATTTTGTCCAGGTCGTCAATGTAACACAGGAGTATTCTAGCACATCGTTTAATAACGTGTTTAAGAAAATATTTTAGCCATTCGGGTGGTGGTGGTGGTTTGTTATTCATTTCATTATATCACGTTTATAGAGGTGTGTCTATATATTATTTGATTGCCTTGCCTCACCACGCCTTGCCTCACCACGCCTTGCCTCACCACGCCTTGCCTTGCCACGCCTTGCCTGCCTCGCCGCGCCGGGCCCCGCCGAGCCGCGCCTCGCCCCGCCCTGCCAAGTCCCGCCTGCCTTGCCCCGCCGTGCCGTGCCCCGCCACGCCGAGCCGCGCCTCGCCCCGCCAAGCCTGCCGTACTAAGCCGTAACCTCTTCCAGCAATTCAACCGCTATAGGTTCGGCTTCGGCTTCGGCCTCATCGTCCATCTCAAGTTTA
>Ga0098074_1000474_pt1 | contig 27113 bp, 57 predicted proteins | sample 32_taG_FD_75064 | JGI IMG/M metagenome (GOLD analysis project Ga0098074, IMG submission 75064) | Marine viral communities from the Gulf of Mexico - 32_GoM_OMZ_CsCl metaG | ecosystem: Environmental > Aquatic > Marine > Oceanic | place: Atlantic Ocean: Gulf of Mexico | collected 2015-07-12
AAAGTTATTGATGAAAATGGTGCAATCCTTAATGGTTACATCATTGAAGCTTACAGATTTAATCTTGGAACTGGTGACTTCACTTTGATTACAACTCAATATTCAGATTCAAATGGTGAAGCAATCTTTTACTTGGACACTACAACTTATGAGTATAGGTTTATTGTAAAAAACCCTTCTGGTGAGATTGTCCACACAGAACCTAAACAGAAGCTTTATAGCACATCTTACACTTTAAAGGTTGTATTGGGTTCAACCCCAGAAGTCATCGTAGACCAACTCTCTTCGCTTCCTATCACTATCACAAGTGATAGATTAACCAAAGTGTTCAATGTTACTTGGGGGGATATAAGTGGAACTACAACAGATATTAACCTTAGTGTTTATAGGGGTAATGCAACAGACCCAGACCAATGGGTTGGTAGTGTATCTTCAACAACATTGGTTGATAGTAGTATGACTTATACAATCACAGATGACACAGACAATCAGAGTATAACATATGTTGGTAAAGTTTATGTTACTTCAAGCAAGGATGGAAACCAATACTATATAACTTCTGCAACAATGGACTTTAACAAAGCTTGGGAAGTGTTTGGAACAGAAGCAATCGTTATGGCTTTCTTATTCATTGCAACTTTAACCTTTATAGGTGCAGTATTCTCACCAATCTTAGGAATCTTATTAACTATCATTGGTATGTTATTCACTTGGTGGATGGGCTTTTATGTTGTAGCTTTTAGTGGTTTGGTTTCAATCATCATAATGTTAGTAATAATAATGGCGAGGTTTAACAGATGAAAATTCAAGATGGAATCCTAGCAGTATTGTTTATTAGTATCATTATAATAGGTGCAACCACATATATGGGTGCATTACAATCTGACAACTCTGCAACTGCCGACTTTTCAGAGTTAAACAATACAAAAGTTAAAATCCAAGAACAACAAGAAATTAGTAGTAGAACTTATGATAGGTTCAGAAACATCACATTAAAAGAGGATATTAAAGATAATGTTTTCTTCCAAGCTTATGAATTGACACAAGTTGGATGGGAATCAATCCGACAATTCTTGAATAGTTTTAGCACTTTGTTCGCAATCTTTGAGGATGTATCCAATATCCTAAACCTACCAGATTGGTTCGTAGGAACAATAGTAGTAATGGTGATGGTGGGTGTAGTCGCAATGTTAATATATTTAGCCTTCAAGTGGAAGGTAGAGGATAGATAAAAATGTCACAACCATACCCAAACCCAACCAATGTTAGTGGAATGAAAGATATTTTAGTTTATGCTAATGATGTCACCCTTGGCTTTTATGGTATGGGTGTTGTCCTAGTCATCTCTGTAGTGTTGTTTGCATTGGCTAAGAATAAGGGCTATCCAACAAGTTTGTGTAGCCTTTTTTCTTCAAGTCTAGCTTTCACTTTATCAAGTTTCTTATGGTTAATCCAAGTCGTAACTGGTAGAACAATGGTTATCTTATTAGCTTTAATCATTGCTTGTGGTGTTTGGACTTTGTTTGATAGTAACAACTGATGGGTAGAAACACCTTTCAAGGTTGATAGTAAGTGTTTATATATAATCTTTTCAATTCTATATAGAATATGATACAATTATATAATTTCACTTCTATTATTAATCCAATTTATTCTATCAAATCTATGTCTGAAATTGATGTGGGGGGGTGTGAAGTAAAATGGAAGGACTTAAACTAATCCCATACATAGCACTTGTATTAGCTATCTCTGGTATTGTTCTGGGTGCAGCAGCAATCACATTAAGTAAGTTTGCAGAAACTACAACCGATGCAGATGCTCTGAATGCTATCAACAATGCAACAGAAGGTATCACAACAGTTGCAGAGCAACAACCTACAGTAGCTATCATCGCAGTTATGGTAATTATCATCTCAATAATTGCTGGTGTGTTTGTATATATGAGATATTTCAGTTAAAATCCTATCCCATTTAATCTAAAATGGAAGGATTAAAACTGATACCATATATAGCATTACTCTTAACCATTGCTGGTGTAATTCTGGGTGCAGCAGTTATCGTAAATAGTAAATTCAGAGACACTATGGACTTTGATGGGTGTTTTAACTCAACATATATCAAATTAGATAGTGGTGTTTGTAATTCATCCACTGGGGCTATTGGTTCTAGTGGTAAAAATGGCTTAAATCTATCAGATGAAGGCTATGCTATTTATGAAGCACAAGAAGGACTTGGCACAGTTGCAGAGCAACAACCTACAGTAGCTATCATTGCAATAATGGTTATTATTATTTCAATAATTGCTGGTGTGTTTGTGTATATGCGATATTTGGCTTAAGATTTTGCTAAGGAAAGCTACACGAGGTGGGCGAAATCCCACCACTCTTTTTTATTTCTTTTAATTTGAAATAGACACAAGAAAAATGGTAACAAAAAGAAAAAAAACATTCAAAGTTTTTGAAGTAACAACTAAAGGATATGGTAAAGGCTATGTTTTTGCTGGTAGTGAAAAGATGGCAGTAAAAAAAGCTAAAGCTTCTTTTGGTGAAGAAATCATCCCTAGTATGACCTCTTATTATGATAAGGGTTCAAGAAGGGCAATGAAGAAAAAGTATAGAATCTAAAAACAACTAGAAGGATTACTCCTTCTTAGCTGGTTGTTTTAAGACTTTAGCTTGTTGTAGTTCAAGAACTAACTGGTTAATAATGTTTTCTAGTTGTTCAATTCTTAGTTCTAAGTCTCTAATTGTTTCATATCTAATTTCCATTTTAGTTTACCTCTCTATTTGAATATAAACCCTACCAATGCAATCACATCATTGATAAAGTTGAATAGTATCAGAAAGAAAGTAAACATAACATTGTATTGTAGTATCTGAAACTCAGTCTTTCCTTCTTTAACTCGCTTTCTAAAAGTATAGTATATCGCAAACCCTATTGCTGGTAGGATTATGAATTGTAGCATATAATTTATCATCCTTAATCCCATCGTTGCCTTGAAAACTGGGTTGGCTTCAAACACTTCTGTCACAGATTCAATCGCTTCCCCAGAATAATCGGCAGTTGAATGGAAAAGGAATAAAACTGATACTCGCATTGCTATAAACATTACAAGTGCTGCAATCATAATCCAATCCAATTCTTTAGTTGAGTTCATATTAAAGCCACACAATTTCTTGACAATTCATTGTAAGCCATAACTATTGTGTTGTAATCGTTTTGAACCTTGATTGAGTATAAACTTAGCACAATCATCACTACACATATTATGATTAACAACCACAACTCAATTTTACTTTTATTTTGTTTAATCTTTGGCATTAAGTCACCAATTTTTAACTCTTCATTTTCATCCATTTTTTATACCTCTTATTCTTAAAATTACCCCACCCTATTTTGACTAAATAGGGCATCGGCTTATGTGCAATTATGTGTAGTAGAATACATCACACTAAATTCCACAATATGTTTCAATATTTGTTGTTTATTTTTGTCTTTTTCATCCATTAACAAAAATAGTGCTAACTGATACAACCCTTCTTTGTCAAAATTTCTTAGGTAGTGTTCACAATCTGCTAACTTAAACGATTTAGTTTTGTTTTTCATTTTTACCCTCAAATATATTTTGGATTAATAACCCAACTAAATAGCCTAGATTCATTATTGCTATTATTAATCCCATCACTTGTAATATTTCATTCATTTAGTATCCCCTCTTGTTTAGATATATTGCATACCCTATTGCTATGACTACTGCAACTATGCTTCCGTATTTGATTATTGCTGGTATCATTTTGATTATGCCCTTTTTTTAGTATAAGTTTTCCGTTTATTTATTATTTCTAATAACATCTTCGTGACTATCAATATAATACAATCTTTTTCTAAATTATCAATCCTCATATAATAATCATAATTACTAGCATATAAACTTATTTTTTCATCTAAAGTAAATGTCTTATCAAATTTTAAACACAATAATGTTTCCATCTTATTTTTCTCCTTTTTGATTATGAACCCCCTAGGAAAGGTCAAAACCTAGGGGGAGAGGTGATATATGTCCTTTAGTTGAGATAACTGATAGGGGCTTCTAAAACCCTATCTAAGGACTATTAAACAAACACATTTAATCCGTATGTTTCATAAACATAAGTTGCTATAACCAACATACCAATTAATGCACCCAAAAACATACTACATATTGTGTATATTTGTAACCATTCTTTTCTTTTCATTACCCAATCATCTTTTCCCATTTTATCTACACTCCTCGCAACAACCCACCAATTCTAGTTGTTCCATCGTTATTTCTTTTCCACACTCACAATATATATATTCTGTCATTTATTCCACATCCTCTACTTCCTTTATAAAGGAAACATCTTTTTTTGTAATTTTGGTCATTTTTGCAGCAGTTTCTACTTCTTTCCCCCCTATGAATTTCTGAGTGGGAATAACCTGCAAAATGTCAAAATTGTCAAAAACCAAACCATCAACATAATATCCACTTTTCCAATCATCACCAAACTTCTTTGCCGTCCTATCAACCCAAAAACCCTCACTTTCTAAAGCAGATTTAAACTCTTTTCTGCTTACCTTTCGTTTCTTACTCATTTTTAGGAAGTGGGTGTATTTAACATACAACTCATTATAAGAAATCCAACCATATTCATCTTTTTTACAACATTTATCAATGAAGTATGGTAATGGGTTACTAGCCATCATATAACGAGTTCTACGTTCTTCTATTGTTCCTTGGTTGGTTATCAACCCCCTAGCTAAAAGTTCCTTGAGAAGCCTAAAAACCTTTCTGGCAAGGTTTCTATACTCTTGGTCTGGAATGTCTAAGTAAACCTCTCTCCCAGCATCATTGAACTCATTAGGAAAGTCAATAATCATCCACCTACGCATATTACCATCACTTTCATCCTCAGTTGTAGGTAAACTATTACTGGCAATGATAATCTTAGCATAGTTATAAGCATCAAATGGGTCTTTACCTTTCATTTCAAACCCAATCTTGTCTCCCCCAGTCAATTTCTTGATAAGTGAAGTGCTATTTAACATTCCAAAATTAGTCTCACCCATAAGGCATACTAACTTCTTGTATAACTTGACAACTTCAAACCTAGATTTGTTATTACCTGCGATTAAGTCTAATTCTGTGCTGCAAGAGTTAGCTGCACCAATAAACTTCTCTAAAACTTTGATAAATTGGGATTTCCCATTCCTACCATTACCATATAAACAGAATAAGGTTTGGATTGGGTATTCTGGATAACAACAATATGCTAGTATCTCATATAAACTCTTAACATACTTTTCTCCAACCCATTCTTTGAATAATCTATCCATTACTGGTGTGTCTTCTGTGTCACCAATCTCCCAAGGGATTGGATTAGTAAAGAAGAAGTTAGGTTCTACATCATATATATTCCCAGAGTTTAAACTATAAGCTTTATCTTTAAATTGTATCCATTTGCTTGGTGCATCTTTTGGTATTCGTTTCCTACCAAGCCTTTTGAAAGCTTCCAAGTAGTTAGCTTTAAGTTTACTATTGATAGTTTGACCTCTGAACCCAAGGATTCCATCCAACATATTCATCACATCAATACTATCAACGATTTCATACTTATTCTCTGTCCAAAACCAAAAGATTCCAGCTTTATCATAAAAGAAAGGTTGCCTTTCATAGAATATCTCAACATTGTTAAGATAATTGTCAATCATTAATGCACCAGCAGATATTTCTCTTACTTTTGTCTCTCTGTTACCATTCGCTAACTTCAAGAATCCTTCATAAGATATATCTAACAAATCTAAGATGCTTTTTAGAACTTTAACCTTTTCTGTCTTAACATCTGATACTTTAGTATATTGTTCAAGATAGACTTGTTTAACTTCATCAACAACATCTTGTCTATTGTTTAGAATTTTTACTAATGTGTTATAGTATAGTTCGTTTGTTGCTTCATCTATACATTGACCCATATTTAATTTTTTTTTCTCAACCATTCTTCACCTTTTTTTTTAATATCATCCCATCTCTTTTCTATTGAATCATACTCTTTCCTCAACCTTGCTTGTTGCATTATGCTTGTCCACATTTTGATTATGAATTACCAAGTCTTGCGTTGTTGTATGAAATATGCAATGGTCAATGAGGTGAATCAATGACACACTCAACAATTCACACTTGGTAATTGATTATAAAGTGAAGGAAAGGGGAAGAAAACTATAACTCAAAAGGGGTGGCTATGGATTTTAATGCACCCTTTCCTTCGTTGTCGCTAGACTATTCTACTTGTTCTGTTGGTGTCTCTATGTATGGGATTACATTATACTCTGTGTTCATCCCTTCACCTTGCTTTAATACAGAAACATTCTGTAATGTAGGCATTTTCTGTAATAGTGCTTTGATGCTTCCTATCACTTTGTATGGAATCCTATACTCTTTACCCTCAACTTCAATATATTTGTAGTTGAACTTTGTTCCATCTTTCTTTGTGCCTTCCCCATCTTTCATCTCAATGTTAATTGAGAAAAAATCTAAGTCTGCCACATTTCCAGTATGCTTTGGCTCGTATGCCATTGCTTCTTCTTTTAGTGTTGCCATTTTATGCTTTACCTCACTTGTTTTTTTCTTATGTAGACTTTTACTATGTCTCCTATCTCTAATCCAGAGTATTTCATCTGTCTAGTAGTAATATAAATACCTTGACTATTACCGATACGTTTAATATCTGAATCAAAGATTTCGATTTCTTGAAACTCGTTTTTTTCTGTCATAATGATTATGTACTACTTTGTATTATTTAAATATTGTGTTAATTAGTGCTATATAATAGTGTTAAATAGTGTTAGATAGGGTCAATTTGTATCATTCCCATCTTAAGTTGATATTGTTGCCTATATGCTTTAGAATCGTAACACTCTGGGCATACCTTACTACTTCTGAAAGGTGTTTTGTATAGACCATCACATCTATGACACCTTCTCATAAACTTCTTTTTCTTCCTATCTTGTTTCTTCTTTGCTTCTGGCAAAGTTAAGTATAGTTTTCCTCTTAAATAAAATTCCATTTTACACCTCTAAAAATTTACCTAATATTGTTTGGTTTTGTTTAATATCTATACAATTATATCTCTTGTTTTTCCCTTTTGGATATTCACAAATTTTATATTTTAATAATTCTAATAATTGTTTTTTTATCTTTTTACTTCCTCTAAAGAATATATATCTATGTTTTCTTGTTCTTTGAACCAACTCAAATCTATCATCCTTAATCCTTTCCTCAAGAGAGTATAACCTACACACATTCTGACTATGAAGGTCTTTTCCTTTCATTTTCCATTCTTTCCTATCAAATGTTAATCCACAATAGATAAAGTTTGTTGCTTGGTAGATATAACCATTATGATTCATCCCTTTATCTGCAAAACTAATAATGATATTATATTCTTCTGGTAACTTTTTCATTGCATTACCCACCAAGAAACTTGCAGTATTCTTTGGAACATTCTCATTTATTACTAACCTATTCAACTCTAAAACATTTTTTTCATATTCAACCCCACATATTCCTCTAGCAATAAATGGTGTAGAAGGGTATCCAAAACATACAACACCTTGTAATTCTCCTTCTATGAACACACCATAGGCATATTGAACACTTGGACTTCTTCTAGCATAATGTTTTTTTAATAACCAATCTAAATACATATCCCTATTAATTGGTCTAACTATCCTCTTCATCTTATCCCCCTTGATACCAATTATTCATTTTTTTCTGGATTATATTTACCATACTTCTTTCTCATCTTCTCTTTTAGTCTTTGTTCTTCTGCTAGGTCTTTGTCATATTGTAACATTAAACTATGAATAACCTCATTAACCACCTTATATAAAAAACATTCAACATCATATTTCTCAAAATATTGAATAAGGCTATTTTCAATCAATTCTGTCATCTTTTTTTCTTTTTCATTCCTAAAATATTCGTTAAGTCCTACTTTTGCAGATTCCTTTATTGCTGGTTTAATCAAATTTTCACGAAGAATAAGTTTACTTACCTTATCTACAATCCTATCCTCAACAACCTCTTTATCTAATTCTATTTTTATTACTTCCATTTTCTCACCTTTTGTTGCACATAATACTGATTATGTGCCATTTCTTTTTTTGTCATCCTCTACACATCCTTTTTTCTTATTGCACATTTGATGGTATTTGCAGATTATTCCTATCACTATCCCACAAATCCCCATAACAAATACTACAAACCAAACTGGCATTGAACTCATTTATCTTCTTCCTCTCCACTTTTGTTTATTTGATTAATCTTAATACACCTAACCAAAACATAGGATGCAATATACCATATTCGTAATATGAACCAGTATTTGACTTAACTTTATATTTCCATAATACTATTCTATCCATCTTCTCCCTCTCCACTTTTGTTTAGATTTCTACTCCACCATTCCAGTTTATTGGAGTATTGTATTTAATGACCATATCTTCAATTAATTCCGATAATCTCTCTATCTGTAAATCAGTCATCTTCTCCCTCTTCAAAAACAAATTCAAGTGTTTCTGGATTTATGTATGGTAGTTTCTTATAGTTCATCTTCTCCCTCTCCACCTTTGTTTATTGTATCTTGATAAATATCTTCAACAATCTTATTATACTTCTCTCTTATGTGATAAGGTAGATTTTTAAACTCAGATTTTAATTTATTTCTCATTGTGGCAATACCTAAAATTAAATTTAATCGTTCTATTTCTTTTCTTTCTCTAATGTCCATCTTCTCCCTCGCCACCTTTGTTTCTTTTTAATCTTATAATCTCTTTTGCCATCTTCAAGATTGTCCAATCTTTATCCTTGATTATATTATTTAATTGAGAAATTTCTTCCCTTAGTTGTTTGTTTGTTTTCATCTTCTCCCTCTCCACCTTGCTCTTCAAAAAACTTTGGTTCATTCATATTTTTATGTGGTGGACATACCAACCCCCCACTTCTTGGATAATGCATCCCCTTTCTACATTGGCAATTCTTACATATTTTATCAAAATCTGCTTTATCTCTCATCTTCTCCCTCTCCACATTTGTTTAATTCATAATGTTTTATAATCTCCATTATATCTTTATATTCTTGATAATTCTTAGTTGTGTGTGTTATTTCATATTCCATTTTCTCCCTCTCCACATTGTTTAAACAATTCTCTTAATAATTCTTTTGGAATAGTCCATAAAGTATCATTATTTGTATCTCTATAAACTAAAGATAAACTATTTTCTTTTACTAACTCATATCTCTCTTGTTTATTATCTTCACAATCATAACAATAATCTGCCCAACTTCTTGGAATATTCATAACTTTTCCACATCTTTTGCATTTACATTTATTCATTTTCCCTCTCCACCTTTTCTTATTTTCCTTACTTCTTCTAAAATCTCTACTAAAAGCTCTGGAATGTTTTTGTATCTTACTTTTATTGTTTCTTCTTTTGTTAATCTAGGCATCTTCTCCCTCTCCACATTTGTTTAGATAATCTTGTTTGATTAAATCAATTAATTTATCAATATCAATATATTCTGTTTCAACTAATTTTTTATAAGATTTAATCTTGTTAATTATCTCTTTAGCCTGTTCCTCTAGGGCTTTCTTGTGTTCATCTAATGAAACCCACTTATCGTCATCTGTAGTTTTATCTTCTAACCAATCCATCCAAACCATTTCTGTTGTTTTAATCTTCATCTTCTTCCTCACCACCTTTGTTTAAATACTTTCTTTCTATTTCATTAATTAATCTAAACTTATCATCAACATTTCTAATTGGAACTAATTTTAGAATTATCTCTTTAGCCATTTCCTCTAGGGCTTTCTTATGTTCCTCAATTGGAATACATTTATCTTCTCTCATCTTCTCCCTCTCCACCTTTGTTATTCTGTTGCGTTTCAACCTAATTTATCAAACTTCCTCACTGCGATGTGGTCGCCATTTCTTGTAAATACATAAAAAGTATTATCTATATTCTCCTTATGATTCATACAAATAGTACACGTTTCCCCATCATTTAGTTTTATTATCATCTTCTCCCTCTCCAAGATAATTGGGGTTTTTCATATAACATTCAAAACAACAACCATATAGTGTTGCTTCTTCTTTCTTACACCTTCTGCATTTCATCTTCTCCCTCTCCACCTTTGTTTAGATATTTCTTAAGTAAATTCTCATAACATACCATAGATTGTTCACTTACTTTAATGTGTTTAATCCCTTCTTTAGCTAAGACTAATAAATAATCAATATCTTTAGCCTGTTCCTCTAGGGCTATGTCTAATGCTTTCTCAATTTCATAAGTTATATGTTGGTAACAACCTAAATATTCAATTGCTTTTTCTTTTGGTGTCATTCTTCTCCCTCTCCACATTTCTTCAAATACCTTTTATAATTAAAATCAAACAAATCCCAGACAATGTTAATCCCGAATAACAAAAAAGCAAAAGAAATTCCACAAAATATGCCTATGTTATCTAAAACTATTGAAATCATCTTCTCCCTCTCCATATTTGTTTAAGTATTTGTTTCTAAACTCCTCTCTCATCAGAATACCTCTCTCGCTTTTTCTATTGCCTTCTTTGGGTTTACGTGTAGATAGATTCCAGTTGTGTCTAATCTACTATGCCCAGCTAACATCTGAATCTCGTGCAAAGGTCTACCTTGTCCAGCTAAATGGCTACAGAAGGCGTGTCTAAGGGTGTGAAACGATATTTTCTTGTTTAGGGTGTCCTTACCTAGGCTAGTGATAAAGTGTTGCAGAGACCTTCTTTTAAGGTTTAAAGGCAACATCTCGGTTGCAGTCTTATTCAATCGTTTAGGTTTAGGCACAACCCTATCCTTTCCACCTTTACCAGAGATAATCTTGATACTAACATCATCAACCCTATCCTTGGTTAAAGCTGGAACTTTCTCACCATACCCAACAACCTCACTAATTCGCATCCCAGCTTCAAACCCTAAAAGCATAGCAATCCTATACTTTTTGATTTGATGCTTTGCTCTTTTAGTCTTTTTCTTCTTTTCAAGTTTTGAAGCTGCATCAAACAACACTTCAAACTCTTCTTGTGTGATAATATCTGGTAACTTTCTCATTTTGTTTTCACCTTAACTCCATCATAGCAAGTGTATGATATAACTTGTTTGTAAACTTCTCTTCCCATAGTGGAATTCTTTTCAAAATATCCTCTAGTGTCCACAGAATCAACCATCCCTTCACCACACTCTTCTTCTGCGATTTTGATAACTTCTTGTCGTTGTGAAACACAAGACGATATTAACCCCCCAATCATAAACACCGAAACAAGGATAACGATTGTGTAGAACACACCATCCTCAAAAGTTTTTTTCTTTTTCATTCTTCATAATCCCTTAACTTTTTCATAAAATCTATCTTTTTCTTCTTCTGTAAATCCTTGGTCATTATAGTTATCCAACATATCGTGTATTGCTTCTTGTAACCAAAGGATTTCTTTTTCAGTTAGCCAAATGCTTCTTCCTTTCATTCTCTCACCTCAAGCATAAACCCTATAAAGGTGTTAATAGGGTTGGTTCTAAAGAACCTATATGCTTCGGATAAGTAAAATCTGTATAGTATCATTCTTCATCACCTTTCTTTATCCTTTTTTTGCTAGAGATTTTAAAGGAAGTAAATTTCCTATCCCAACAACCATCTTCAAGATAGATATTTCCTTTATCATCCATATCTACAGAAATTAATCTGTATTTATTCACTTGAACTTGTCCTAACATTTTGTTCATTCTTAGCACCCCCTAATACCTCTCCCTAAGCTCTGCTATGTTCTGTTCGTCTGAGGTGTCTATTGATACCCATTCACCATTAAAATCGCTTAGATAGGCTAAGAATTGGTTGTAAGTAGGGTCTGTTTTCCTACCATCACGATAAAACTTTATCTGCCTTGCTCTTTCATCTCTAGTGTTCCAATCAATATCATTTTCATTATACTTAACCCTATCCTTCTCTTTGGTTTCAAGGTCATTCTCTCTAGGTCTTAAATACTTCTCCCCAACCCAAGCCTTAGATTCAACCCAATCCCCTCTATGCTCTGGGATTCTTTTAATCCAATATCCAACTAAGTTTTTACCTTTGAAAGCAAAGTATTTATTCACATCCCAATTCTTTGCTTGGAACACAATGATGCCATTGTCTAACTTCTTCTTAAATTTGGTTTCTTCTTCTATGATTGAAAGTAAGCTTATCCAAGCATTAAAACTCTCAAGGGTCATCTCTTTAGTGTTCTTTAGTGTTTGGTATGAAACGAAATCCATCTTTTCTCTTTCATACTTGTTACACTCCTTCCTTGTGTCATCTTCTTTAACCCCTAATTCTTCAAGTTCCTCAAGGAAAGGTTTTCTAATGCTCTCAAGCTTCTTCTTAAGTTCCTTTGTTGCTATTTCTAAATCTTCCCTTACATTATATTGTTCTTCCTTAATAAAGGTCTCAGTATCCTTTAGGTTCTTAATTTTTGTATCGTATGCTTCCTTTGTTTCAAATGTATATTCTGTTTTCATTGGTCATCACCCCCAACAACTACTTGTTCAACTTCATCATCTGTTGTGTGATTGTAAACAATTCTTCCTACATACTTATCATTCTTATAGATTGAAGTGATATTGAATGAATCCATTACACCCTCAACACATTTAGTTATTGCCTTATACCTTACACCCTCTGTTGTTGTTACTTCTGCTTTCTGACCTTCTACTCCAAGCAGAACCATCTTGATTGCTTGTTGGTATGCACTTGAGGTAAATAATTCCCCTTCCTTGTGTTCCATTTGACCTTTGTTTGTTTTCATTTTTGTTTTCACCTTTCCACTCGTTTACGAGTATTATGCAATAAGTGAACGGCTTTGTATATATAAAGCTTTGTGTTTATTGCACATAATAAGGATTATATGCAATAACTAGTATATAAAGATAGAGTTAAATAGTGTTAAGAAATAGGGTCAAATAGTGATAGATAGATTGCTATTTATAAATCATACAATCATTATATTAACTAAAAATTAAACATTCATCTTTAAGGATTTAAGGGTTCTATATTTTTTATTATCTCTTTGGATTCTGTCAATCCTTTTTCCTAATCCACCTTTCTTGTAGAAAGCCCTTGCTTTCTTCTTATCTTCTGGTGGTCTTTTTTTAGAAAAGGCAGAATGTATATAGTAGTCTCCAAATCGGTCTTTACCATAATGAACTCTTATTCCTTTTTTTTCAAAACTTGCCATTTTATCTTTATTATGAAACTCAACCTATTTAATTCTTTTGTTTAATTCCCAAAGTTTACAGAAAATTACAAATACTAATAAGTATAAGATATAAATTAATATCCCTTGTCTTGTATCTAGTGGTATCATTTCTTCTTCCTCTTAAATGGGTTCATCCTCTGAATGTTCCTATGTGGGAAACCCCACACACCTAGAACCCAACCTATGAATAGGCATAGGATTCTTATCTGGAGTTCTCTGGTCATAACCCATCAAGATACATTCTGACCTTAACTTCTTCCTCTGGTGGTAAGGGTTTAACCTCGTGGTAGCATACCCTATCTGGATAGTTAAGGATGCTTTTATCTTCTTTGATTGCAAACCTATTCCATTTCATATAGTGACTGATAATTGTCATAGGGTGTTTAAGTTGAAACCTAAACAACTTGTTCTTCATCCTATAATTAATCTTATTAAGTCGCATCTGTTCTGCTTCGCTACTAAGGTCTTGCACACCTTCTTTCTCTGGGTCTTGGTAGAACTCATTATGTTTGAGTTCGTGCCTTAGAACCCAGTAAAAGAGTTCTCTGTTGAAGTCATACATATTCCTATTCATCTCAATGATGTGATGCTTCTGTCCATCCTTTCTGTATATGTAAAATTTTCCAAGACCATAATCGGTAAAGATTAACCGAGGTTTATAGCCTAACAAATTTTCCACACTTTGTACATTTGTAGATTCCATTTTTATAAAACATTTTTCTGCTTGGACAAAATGGGCATTGGGTCTTTGATACTTGCACTCTCCCTTTCTTCCCTCTACTCATTATGTTCGTTCTTGTATGGTTTTCTGCTTTCCTTTTCTGGACAACATCATCCATCTTATAGAACCACTCTTTGAGTTTATCCCATAGCTTCATTTTTATTTATCAACATTTTCAATCCATTGTTTTAGGACTGCTGCAATTTCTTTGTTGGAAATTTCTTTAATTCTTTTTTCTGAAATTAACTCTTCCTTGTCATTGATATAAAACCTAATAAGTTCTATACTATTCTTTGGTGGTTCTTTTTCCAATCGTAATATTATTTCTTCTCTTCCCATTTTATCCTCATAACTTCTGTGCCATAATGATTGTTATAATGAATGTGAAAGCACAGACACTAAGTGTTGCAACCCAAGCCATCAATGGATGCTTTAACAATCCAGTTCCAAAACTCTTACCAGCTTGTGTATGCTCTTCTGCTAACCACTCTAAATCTTCTTGTGGGTTAGGTAATAGATATACACTACCTACAACATTCAATGCACCTTTATGTTCTATGCCTTTAAGTTTAGATTTAACTTGGTCTAACAACTTTAACTTCTCAACTGGGTCTTTCTGTTTCTCAACCTTTTTGATTTCATCTTCAAGTTTAATCCCTTGGGAAGAATACCACTTGGTAAGTTCTTCTTGTGTTGGTATCCTTAAAGTATGATGCAACCCATTGTTGTCTTTTAAAAGGAAGATGTGTTCCTTCTTATTTTTCAAGAAATGGTCTCTCTGTTGAATCCTCGGCAAGAACCTTTTAAGTTTATTTATAAAGGTCTGCTTAATCTTAGACTTGTTTTTCTTCTCGGTTGCACTAAACTCTTTTAACTGATTCGTCACCATATTAAGTTCAACTATCTTCTTCTTCTTAGCATTAACTATAAACACTAGAACCATTGCAACCATTCCCAAAGCTATTACTAGGAACAATAAAAACCAACCAGCATAAACTACCCATTGCATTATTACTTCATACCCAGCAAAGCCACTTAACATTCCACCATTTGCCATCTTATATAACCCCCAAGGTAAATAGTATCGCATACAATAGTATGCCACTAAAATATACTGCAAATATCCATCCACCTATCATTCCTATCTTATTAGGTGTGCTTAAATCCTTAAACTTCGTTTTCTTTTCCATTTCTTAATACCTCAATCGCTTTTTTGATGTCCTCTGGTTCTTCTGTGGTGATTTCTGTCACCTCACTATTAAATACAACATTATTGCCCTTCTTTAGCTTCATATCCTCGTTTTTGAGGGTATTTACCCACTCACGAGTTAAGCCAAGTGCCTTTGCTATCATTCCATCTGTTAATTCAGGGCAATTCTTCTTCATCATAAGTATAAGTTCTTTTTTCTCGTTTTTCCTTACTTGTTGGGGTCTATAAGATTCAAGTATTGCATTTTTCTTTTTCAGATAACTTGTCTTACCACTTGGATACCATATATCATCACTAACTGGATTCCCTTGCATAGTAAATGCTGGTGAGGGTTTAGAAGAAGTCTTTTTACCCCTCTTTCTGTCCTCTAACCACTTAATTAGCCTTCCTGCGTAGTTATCTCCAGTAAGCTTTGGGTAAAAGGCTACATTCCCCTTAATTGTCTTTGTTTTATCTCCTTCTCGCTTTCTTGATTCCCATACATAGCCTACGAAGTTAGCTTCCTCTAAAACATTCTTATCTATCGTAGTTAGCTTTGGAACACAGATTAAAACAAACAGATTCTTTTGTCTTATCTGGTCTATCAATGCACCAAGTAGTCTACCTTCCTTAGTCATTACTGCCCTACGATTAAAGAGGGCAATACCTTCATCTCCGACGATTGCTTGTTGTTTTGAGTTTAAAATAGCATTAACAAACTCGTCTTTGTCAAATGCTACTGCTGGAATCCTACCCTCAAAGGTTGAATCTACTGCTAAAGCTAACCTTTGTGCTAATAATGACTTGCCACACCCCGGTGTGCCAAACAAGAATCCATAGACCATAGAATCATCCTCAAGTATCTTTCTTTTGATTCTTTGGCACATTATGTATGTTTCTTTAGTCAAAAAGAACCTTTCCTTTCCTTTTTTACACTTAATCATTACCATTATAATCCCTCTAAGTCTAATTTCTTCTTCCTTTTTAGGAATGGCATATTTTTATTGATTATTGCATCAACTTTAGCTTCAATCTCAAACAACCTTTTCTTTAAGTAGCCTAGTATCTTAGACCTATTAACATTATCTCTCTGTGGTGTGGTTGAGAACTTATAATATAGTTTATCAAGTTCCATCTTATAATCTAATAATTGTTTTTGCCCTTTATCGTCAAGGATTCCCATACTCATACTCATTTTAGATTCAAGCACATCCTTCCACTTCAAGGTGTCACCATTCATCTGGGAATTTCTTGCTTGGAACGATAAAGTAAAGAACATAATAGCAAATAGTCTCTGTTCGTTCCATTCTGATTCCATCATTGTTCTTCTGCCAACCTCGTTATTATATCTTTGATAGCTTCTGCCTTAGAATTAATGTCTTGCTCTGCCATATACTTTCTAATGTATTTGTTTTGTTCATTGTTTAAATCAAATTGTATCTGTGCCATTTTATATCAAATTATATCAAATTATATCAATTTAATATATCCTATCTTTAAATATTTTTCGTTTCTTTATAGAAATCAAAAAGTTTATATAGATTAGATTTAATTATATAAATATCTCCGTAAAATGAAACTCTTTTGTTCCCCTCACAACGATGCTCTAAGGATTTGTGCTATTTCTTCAACCCCTTTCTCATACATAAATCCTTTGAGGGGAATAAGAGATTATAAGAGGTGCATCTAATGGTATATATAGGTGCAAGGGATGAACAAGCAAGAAACATTGAACAAGCTAAACAAATAGCAGAAAGAGTAAGGGAAAGAATTACACCAACACTTGATAAGTATAACAGAACAAGATATGAAGGATGGGAACAAGAAGCTAAAAGGTTAGGTGCAACACAAGAACAAATTACATACTTAGCTGGGAACATTAAGTATGGATTTAAACCACAACAATTAGCAAGGGGAACAAGAGGAACACCAAGAACTGCAAGTGGGCAAAGGATTACATCAGACACTTCTCAATATGTAGTTGATGTTGAAACTGGAACTAAAAGGTTTGTTACACCAGATAGTAGGCAAGTTTCTGCAACAGAAAGACAAATTAGTCCTACATCTTATAAGTATAGAAGAGGGATAACCAGAGAAGATTTTGATAGAATTAGAGAAGTGGACAGAACACAAAGAGAAGCACAACTATCGGCTAGAATCGGTGGAACTACACAAGAAAAAGTTATGAATGTTCAACTACAAAGGGCATTGTCAAAAGCTAGAACACCACAAGAAGCACAAGCATTAAGACAACAAGCATTAGTTTCAAAACTTGGACAAAAAAGGTATGAGGAAACAATGGGAAAGGTTTTAGAACAACAAAGACCAACCAGAAGGCAAGAGTTTGCTACAAGTTTACAACAAAGAATCCAAGAGAAAGGTGGACTTCAAGACCAACAAATTATATTAAGTGAGAGTGGAACAGATATTGTTGCATCTAGTGGAGTTAAAGTTATAGCACCAGAAGGTGCAAAATTTGATAGATTAGGAACTGGAACACCATACAATGAATTAGGATTTATTGAAAAGTTAGATTATGATGTTAAAAAGCAAGGGTTAATAGGTAAATTTTTTGGTGTTAAACCCCCTACTATGTCTTATGCTTCAAGAGACCCAATAGAACTTACAACTGGGTTTGGTGGTGATTCAACATTTGGAAAAAGAGTTGATATTACCACACCAATCTTAACATTACCAAGAAGGTTAAGAAGAAAACTTAAACCTTTTACATCTCAAATAGCTTATAAGTATAAAAGTGCAGAAGGAAGAGAAGAAGGGGTTAGGATTGAACCTTTAACATTAGGAAGAGTATATGAAGAAGTGGTTAAAGGTAAAGAATTTCAAGAAAGGAAATTTAAATATTATGGTGAAGAAGAAAGGATTAAACAAGCAGAGAAAAAGATTAAACAATCTGCAATCCTTGGGAGTATTGGTGTGGCTACTACTCTTGCACCAACCCCATTAGTGTTAAAGGGTGCTAAAACATTAGTTTATTCTGGGTTATACCCTAAAGCAAGGCAAGGTGTTGAAACATATTTCCAAGATTTAACAAGGGAAGCAATCCAAAGTCAAAAGTATGCAAAACTGATTAAAGAAGGTAAAGTATCACCATCAGAAGTTATTACACAACAACAAAGGGATGCGAGAATCCCATTAACAACTAAAGATAAACAAAGAGTTATGGGTGGTGGAGTTTTAGGGAGAACTACTTTAGAGTTCTCAAGTTGGATTGCATTACCAGAGAGACCATTGATTGAATTGATGACTAGGGATGTGAAAGAGTTAAAATCTAAACCTATTGAGACTGCTGCCTTGGTTGGAACTGGTGCATTATGGTCTGTTGCACCACAATTATTAAGGGCTGGTGCATATAAGGTTGCAGACCCATTAAAAGTGTATAAAATAAGTCAAAAGGTTAAGGCATTACCTAAAACAACAGAAGGATTAATGCTTAGAGGATTGTGGGGTGGTGCTAAATTAACTGGTGCTACCACAAGGGTTGCATTTAAAGGTGCAGAGTTTGGTGCAAGGTATGGATTACCATTATGGTTATATGGTTCTACTGCTATTGATGTGGCAAGGCAACCAACAAGACAAGCTAAACTACAAAGATTAGACGAGTTTAATAGACAAATGATGTTATTATCTTATGGTGCTAAAGGTGGTGCTTTTATTGCTGGAACAACTGGATTAACTGGGTTTAATATCAGACAAGCACAAAGGAAACAAGCATTTAACCTTGATAAATTTATTAGAAATCAACAATTAACCCCAGAACAATTTGCTAAAAAAACTATGGAAAAGAAATTGTTTAAATTTAAACCTACCCCAGACGAAGTTAAAGTTGCATCACAACAACTTAAAGCAATGCGTAAATTTGGGATATTATCTTCAAAGACTACTACTAGAATCTCTAGGAGAGTTATGGATATGAGACTTGATGAATATTTGAGTGCGATTAAACAAAGTAAGACCACACCAAGAAGTGTTCTTAGAAGCTTTATAGATAGTAAGTCTCCAACAAAGACCAGATTTAAACCACCAACGATAAAAGAAACTAAGTATAAGATAACTGAACTTGGTAGAAGAGATTATTATAAGTCAATGGAAGTCTTTGATGCTTACTTTAAAGCTGCTAAACTTGGTGGTGTTAAAGCTAGGCTTAAACCATTAGACCCATTAAGTGTTATTAGACAAGCAGAAGCATTGCCTAAAGGTAAGATTAAGACCATTAAAGTTGGTGGAAAGACTAAGAATGTTTATGATATATCTTTCAAACTTACTGGTGATGTAAGTGGTAAAGCATTTTATAGAAGATTAAGGCTTGATGCTAAGACTACAACTAAGGCAAAGAAACAAGATATTAGTTCTTTTGTTAAAGGTTTACAAGGCAAATATAAAGATTATACAATATCTTTAGCTGGTGGTAGGAAAGTTGGAACTACCACAAGAAAAGGATACACTTACTCTAAAACTAAAAGGGGTGCATCAGATATTATTTATGAACAGATAAGAGACCAAGGTTTAGTGTTGGGTGGTTCTGGTGCATTGATGTCTTATATGCCAAAAAGCCTACAAAATGTTTACAAGTTTAAAGCACCAGCAGATATTGATGTGTTTTTACCATATAAAATGGGTTCATTATCAAAATTAGAACTTAGAAGGGTGGGTGGTAAGCTTACTAAAGCCTTACAAAGGGGTGGATACAACCCAGAAGTTGATGCTTCTTCATCTTCATACAAACTATTCTTTAAAGAAGGGAAAGGTTTAGAGTTACACACTAGAGAAATGATGATGGCAATGCCTACTGGTGGTGTTGTAACCACTAGAACATTTAAAGATATATTCAGAGACCCTTTTATGAGGGGGTATTCATCAACTTCAACTGGTGTCAAAGTTTTAGACTTGAATGTTCAAACTAGAAACCTTTTAATGGGTGCATTTTATAATGTTAGAATGGCAAAAGATTATCCTAGGTTTAGAAAGAGTATGAAAGCACAACTAGATTATGCTTCAAACCCTTGGGCTAAACGAGGTGGATATAAAGCATCATCAAAGAAGTTTGCAGACTATCTTGAATTACAAAATAAATATTTAAACTTTGATGTTAGACAAATGAAAATTGCTTTAACTTCTAGGGGTGAACTAAATACTTGGGGGGATATTAAAGTAGACTTTCAAAAGACACCAACAGATGTAATCAGAGGGCTAAGAGGTAAGAAGCCTACAAGGTATGTTCCAAAACCTAAAACAACAATGGATTATCTTGCATCATTTGAAGTGTTTAGTCTTGATAGTGGTGGTAAGGCTTTTGATAGGTTAAGTGCTAGATATACTACACTAGACCAGATGGGGAAAGGATATAGATTAGCAAGAAAACCATACAAAGGAACTACATTTTATACCCCAGATGTGGGATATACTTATAAGAGTTTATACTCCCCATACAAAGGATATGAAACTTATAAACCATATACACCATATACTCCATACAAAGCATATAAGCCTTACAAACCTTATGATGGATATAAACCATATACTCCTTATACCCCATACACTCCTTATACACCTTACACTCCTTATACTCCATACACTCCTTATACACCTTACACTCCTTATACTCCATACACCCCATACAAACCTAAAACTCCCCCAACAAGAATAAAATTACCAGAGGATGACTTATTTAAACCAGAGAAGAGATTAAAAAAGAAGAAAGATAAACTAAAGAAATCATATTCACCAACCTTAGTAGGATTAGAACTACCAAGGATTAAAGCCACTAAAGGATTAGCTAAGAAAGTGTTTAGTGGATTAGAAATAAGGAGACAAGTTAGATTATGAACATTGCAAACCAATATTTATTGATAGGATTAGGTTTTGTTAGTCTTATTGGTAGTGTTTATGTTTTAACTTGGCAAATGAAACAAAATGAATTGGGAAGAAAACACAATAAAAAAGTTTGTTAAAAAGAAAAAATTGATAGTTTATGGTGCACAATCTATTAAAAAACAACTTGGTATGTATGGAAGAAGCACAATAGATTATGATATATATTCTAAAACCCCATTAAAACATTCAAAACAACTAGAAAAAAAGTTAGATTCAAAGTATGGAAATAAATATTATGTTAAACCAGCAATGCACAAAGGCACATTTAAAGTTAAACACATAGGAAAAGATGGTGTTCCTAAGACCAGAGATGATTTAGATGTTGCAGACTTTTCAAGACCAACAAGAAAAGTTAAAACTAAGATTATTGATGGAATTAGATATACAAATTTATCTGAATCAGTAAAAGACAAAAAGAAATCTTTAAGTGATAAAGAGTTCCAGTTCAGATGGAAGAAAGACCAAGATGATTTGGATAGAATAAACTTTTTCAAAAAGATGAAAAAAATTGTGAGGTAAATAAAATGAAAGTATATGATGGGTTTGAGAGTAAAGCACAAGCTTTAGCAACTGCAAGAAGATTAAAAACTGATAAAAAATATCCAGTTCAATTTGCACGAGTAAGGAAAGGAACTGGTAGACTTAAATGGATGGTCTATATCGGTGGAAAAAATAGTCAAATATGGTAAAAAAATTGTGAGGTAAACGAAAATGGCATATAACTTTATGAAGAAAGCTAATGCGAAAGCAAAGGCTACAAAGATGCGTAAGATGGGCTATGCTTGTTCTGTATATAAGAAGAAGAAAGGCTATGGATTGTCCGTGAAGAGAAAGTGAGAAAATGAAAGAAGCAAAACTTAGCAAAGTCTTAGCTAACTCAATAGCTAAATCTAACAAGGCAATGTCTGACCCAGACAGAGATGGGTATGCAAGTGTGGTAGATTGTGAACCACATAACACTAACAAGCAAGGTGTAGTTGATTGGATTAAAGCCAAGTTTCAAAAACGAGATTATGAAGAGGTTAGAAGTGAAAGGCTAACCAAAAGGGAAGCAAGGCGAGATGAAAGGATGCAAGTTAGAGAACAACGACACCAAGAAAAGATGGCAAAGCTTAGACAAAGAACCGAAGCATCCAAGGAACAACTTGAAGCACAAAAGTATAGAAGTCAAACTCAAGGGTCACAACTTAACCTTCAACAACGAAGGCAAGAGATGATGATGAAAAGGCAGAAAGCTATGAGTTCTATGGGTCAAATGCCTTCAATGATGGGTGGATTTGGACAAATTAGTCCGTTAAAAAGTGACAAATCACCTAGTCTTTCAACTGGTATTAACCCTTTTGACCCATTCGGTTTAAAGAAACCATCTGTTTCGCCAAAGAAACCACAAAAGAAAAGAAAGAAGAAGAGACGAAAGTAAATGCAAGATTCAATATTAGGTCTACAAGACCAAGGAGATGAAGATGGTGGTGCATACCCAATATTACCACAAGGTATGGACACACCAAACGAAGATTTTTTTAAGTTTAGAATTGATAATACACAAATACTTGAAGAGTTAGAACATCAACTTAAAGGGGAAGTGTTTGTGAATGGGCATTGGGAAAAGAAGTTTAACCAAGAACTTTCTGATGAAGGTGTAATGGATATAATTAATATCGTTTACACTTTTGGGTTGAACAAGTCTAATATCCTAGGTTGCCTTACACACGATGAAATATATGATAGGTGCAGAAACATTTGGCACGAGTTAGCTAAGTATATATTTCTTAATGGTTACAAGATTGGAGTTGATAGGACTAAAAGAAGTATCCTAATCCGAAAAGTTGTTTATATGATTCACTCTGCATTGTCAAGAAGTGAACTAGGCAGAGAAGCTGGACAACTATCAACTGCACACCAAAGGGTTGAACATTATATGAAACAAGAAACACCTAAGAGGTCTAACCCTCTTAACCCTTTTGAGATGTTTAAAAAATGAATAAGGTATTAGTCTTAACATTGGTGATGGTTTTGGTAGTTCCAACCATACTAGCTAGTGATAGAACAGACACATACATTTCCTTATTTGCTCTAAATTCAACTAATGGAAGTGAAGCAATCGCAGACTTTTCTGGGGGAGAAAATTATACATTAGCACCACCAGAAAACGAAACGTGGATAATTTCTAGGTTAATGGTACATATTGAAGATGATAAAGACTGGGATGCGACAAAGTATGGAAAAGACATAGTTTTAACAAACGGAATAACAATTCAACATTTAAGAAATAATGTTTTAACTAATCTTACAAACCACCACCCAATTAAATCTACTGCACAATGGGGAATCTTTTGTTATGATGTTATGATTTATGACACAAGGCTAGGAACAGATTTTGTTAATGTTAGATGGACATTTCAAAAAGCTGGAACTTATCTTAAACTTGATGGTTCAAAAGGTGACGAAATTAGAGTTGTTTTAACTGATGATTTTACTGGATTAGACCATCACCATTTTTTATTTCAAGGTTATAAACTAGAAACACAAGGTGATAATATGTATCAAGCAATAGCTATTGGTATAACATTGTTCGCAATCTTATTTATTGTGATTGGTGTTTACTTATTCAAAAAGAGGGAAGAATAAATGTTATTTGAAAAATTTAAGAAACAACCACAATTTGAAATTATGCACTTAGTAGGTGTATTGTTTATGTCTTTTGGTTACATTTTATTTTTAACATTGTTGCACATCCTAGCAACAGAAACAACTGGAAACTTGGCAAGTATTTTGAACACTACATTTACAACATTTTTGTTCTTGTTTTATTTCTTGGTGACAATGGCATTTGTATATTTAATCTACAAGTTCTTACATTGGATGGTGTGGATGACAACATTACCCCAATGGAAAAAGAACGAGATTAAACAAAACAACTTAGTAAAGAAGCAACAGATGAAAGCTATGAGGTTTGGTAAATGAACAAGAAGAAATATATGTGGTCTGATTCAAAGTTTGACAACTATGCTAAGATGGAAGCTAAGAAGTTGGAAAGGTTAGGCTTTAAACAAGTTTCAACTGCTACAATCACAAGATTATTATATGATAAAGTTATAATTCCTAATGATATATCAATGGATAAAATGTTTGTCAAGGAATTGAAACTTAAAAAAAGAAGGGGTAAACTTATAATATGAACACTAAAGCCCAATCCCCACTTGACTTCTTTTATATTATGGGAATAGTTTTTATGGTAACAATCGCAGTATTAGCTGCATACATCATCATAGACACAACTTCTAACATTAATATATTCCAAGAAGATGCACAAGCAAGTGCTAACATTCAAAAGAGTAAAGAATCAATCCTTAATATGGACAATGCAATGTTGTTCATAATCTGTGGGTTAAGTCTGTTTGTAATTGTTAGTGCAGCTATGGTCAATAACCATCCAGCTTATCTTGTTGTAGGTTTAATCTTGTTAGGTATAGCTTTAATGTTCGCAGCAATAATGAGTAACACATTCTGGACTTTTATCCAAGATTCAAACATTATGAGTGCAGCTAACAATTTCCCTAAGATTAAATTCTTAATGAACAATCTCCCATTCTATATCTTGTTTATGGGTATAGCTTCAAGCATTAGTGGATATGTGGGGTATCAAAAATTATGAACAAAAAAATAATAATCTGGTTTAGTGTCTTTTTAATACTTTTAAGTTTTGTTAATGCAACAGATGTTAGCATTTTACAAGAGCATAGTGATGTTGAAACTAATCAAGGTGGAGAAAACACATTCAGAGGTATTTCTTTTTACCCTAAATTTACTGCTAATATTACAAATGTTACAGTTTACCCTAGTGCTTCTAAAAATGCGTGTAGTAATTTTACTGTTTGTTTATGGCATTTTGAAGGTGCAGATGGTGTTGGTTCAAGTCTTGGGCAAAAAGTTATATGTTCAAATACTGTTAATGAGGTTGGAGATTTTGCTCTTTTCCCTAGACAAATTACTTTAAACAAATCTCAACAATATTATGTTGCAGTAGGTGATGAAGCTGCTTGCACTTACACATTATCAAGAGATGCAACAACTGGCTTTCCAGAAGATACAACTTATGTATATTTTAATAATAGTGGGTATATGCCAAAAGGAACAAGTCAATATAATGTTGTTGCTGGAACATCATATAATATTAAAGGAATAGGGTTACAAAATACAAGTTTAGGTTTACCACCACCAGCAACACCAACAATAAGTATTAATATTGATAAACCTATTAATGGTACTCGGTTTGGATTTTCAGAGATGGTTGCAAACAATTCAATTATTAATATTACTTTTACAACTAATGAAAGTGGAATTAATAATGTTGGTGTTAATGATACAAGATTTACTTTACAATCTAACACTTCAACATTGTTTAGGTTTACAAATAATACAGAAATTGTTAGTGGATTTATACATTTAAAAGTTAATGCAAATAAGACTGGAAAAGATGAAGCTAGTAACACCACAATCTTTTCAGTAGACCCAATCTATCCAATCATTACAACATTACAAACTAATGCTACAATCATTAATAATGGAAACCTTAGTGGTGTGTTTACTTTTACTGATGACTTTTCTTTGTGGAGTTATAACTTTAGCATTGATGGTATTCAGAGATATTATAAAGATAACATTGTCCAGACAAGTTTAACATATAATTTAAGTTATTATGTTGGAAACCTTAGTGCTGGTAATCATACTTTAAGTGTAACTTTGGCAGATGGTCATACTAAGAATTATATTAAACCCTACAATGTTGATAAGGGTGCTTTTAGTAACAAGTTAAAATATACATTCAATAATGGTAATTGGGTTGATGTTCGTGCTGGTGTATGGGATGTGTGGGATACAACAAAAAAAACTGACAGATACACTTTTGATTTTATGCCTTTGCTACCTTTAAACAATTATGATTTAACTATCTCTTCATCCACACAGATAGATATTATCGATGCACCAGACACACCTTGGGTTAAATGGTTAATCATTGATGGGCATTGGATGGATTTTGTGATGCCTAATGAACCTAATGCTAAGGTTTCATTTGTTAGACAAGGTAATAACGAAATTCGTGTCCAGATTAGGGGTGTTGAAAACCCAAACAAGATTCAGTTTAATTCTGTTGGTGACTTAAACATTATAAAAAGAGATTATAATTTTGCAGTTATTAATATAACTACAAGTTTTGAAGAAAATGTGTTAGAACAAGAGTTAAGTAATTTATCTTTGGTTGTAACTCGTGGTGGAAGTGGAGTAACAACTAACACTAGCTTATGGTTTAATGATGTTTTACAAACTGGGGTGACAAAAGTTACCACAAATACAACTGAAACTTATTATAAATTAGTTGAACAACCTATTGCTACAAGTTTAACCTCTAATTATGTTTTTAATTGGAGTATTGATTATGGTGTTAATAATACCAAACTTAATGGAAGTGGTAATGTTTACAAGATGATAGTTGGGCAATGTAACTCTACATTGAACGAGACTGCCATTAACTTTTCAGTTAAAGATGCAGACACAGATGCCTACATTGATGGGTTTGAGTATGAAGCAAGTTTTGTTGTATCCTCACAATACAATCCAGCTACACCAGTCAATGAAAGGTTATACGCAATAACAAATAATAGTATTAACAAATGGAAAGAAATTTGTATTTATCCTTGGTTTGCAAGATTAAGTTATACATCAGATAGTTTATTCAACCACCCAGAGTATGATGATACACATTATATAACTTCAAATGTTCCATTAAACTCTAGCACTCAAAACATTGAGATTAACTTGGTAAATTCTAGTTTAGCTACTGCAATCACAATAAAAGTTATTGATGAAAATGGTGCAATCCTTAATGGTTACATCATTGAAGCTTACAGATTTAATCTTGGAACTGGTGACTTCACTTTGATTACAACTCAATATTCAGATTCAAATGGTGAAGCA